>Ga0070728_10004170_pt1 | contig 15225 bp, 12 predicted proteins | sample tdDd471_FD_66723 | JGI IMG/M metagenome (GOLD analysis project Ga0070728, IMG submission 66723) | Marine sediment microbial communities from the Atlantic coast under amendment with organic carbon and nitrate - tdDd47.1 | ecosystem: Environmental > Aquatic > Marine > Coastal > Sediment | place...
CTCAGCGTCTTGCCATAGGCCAGCGCCACCTCGTCCGGCACATCCTCGCGCGCGATCTTGGCCAGCGCATGGGCGCAGGCGATCTTCATCTCGTCGTTGATGGCCCGCGCATGGATGTCGAGCGCCCCGCGGAACAGATAGGGAAAGCCCAGCACGTTGTTGACCTGGTTGGGATAATCGCTGCGCCCGGTGGCGACGATGGCATCCATCCGAACCTCATGCGCCTCTTCCGGGGTGATCTCCGGATCGGGGTTGGCCATGGCAAAGATCACCGGATTGTCGGCCATCGAGGCCACCATCTCCTGCGTCACCGCACCCCTGGCCGAGACGCCCAGGAAAACGTCGGCCCCCTTCATCGCCTCGTCCAGCGTGCGCAGGTCCGTGGTGATCGCATGGGCCGATTTCCACTGGTTCATCCCCTCGGTCCGGCCCTGGTAGATCACCCCCTTGGTATCGCAGACGATGCAGTTTTCATGCCGCGCACCCATGCGTTTCAGCAGCTCGATACAGGCGATGCCGGCCGCGCCGGCGCCGTTCAGCACGATCCTCACATCCTCGATCTTCTTGTCCGACAGGTGCAGCGCGTTGATCAGTCCGGCGGCGCAAATCACCGCCGTGCCGTGCTGGTCGTCGTGAAACACCGGGATGTCCATCTCTTCCTTGAGCTGCTGCTCGATGATGAAACATTCCGGCGCCTTGATATCTTCTAGGTTGATGCCGCCAAAGGTCGGGCCCATCAGCTTGACCGCCCGGATGATCTCCTCGGGATCCTCGGTATCCAGCTCGATATCGATGGCGTTCACATCGGCGAACCGCTTGAACAGAACCGCCTTGCCCTCCATCACCGGCTTCGAGGCCAGCGCGCCGAGGTTGCCCAGCCCCAGCACCGCGGTGCCGTTGGTGATCACCGCGACAAGGTTGCCCTTGTTGGTGTAATCATAGGCGGTCTCCGGATTTGCCGCGATCGCCTCGCAGGGGACGGCGACGCCGGGCGAATAGGCCAGCGACAGATCGCGCTGCGTGGTCATCGGCACCGTCGCACGCACTTCGAACTTCCCCGGCGTCGGTTCCAGGTGAAAGGCGAGCGCCTCTTCGTCGGTGATTTTCGTCTTCGCCATGGCTGCGTCACTCCTCCGCTGGGCGCCGACCTCATAGCCTAGGGGGCGGACCACCTCAACGCCAATGCGTTTTCGCCTTTCGCCGGCACCGGGTCATTTGTAAGGTCGCGACCGGTTCGCAGGATGGGGAGACACCGGCTTGACCACCACCGTCACGCCGATGATGGCGCAATATCTCGAGATCAAGTCACAGCACGCCGATGCGCTGCTGTTCTATCGCATGGGCGATTTCTACGAGATGTTCTTCGACGATGCGGTGGCGGCCTCCGAGGCGCTGGACATCGCGCTGACCAAGCGCGGCAAGCACGCGGGCGCGGATATCCCGATGTGCGGCGTGCCGGTCCATGCCGCCGAAAACTACCTGCTGACGCTGATCCGCAAGGGATTCCGCGTCGCCGTCTGCGAGCAGATGGAAAGCCCGGCCGAGGCCAGGAAACGCGGTTCCAAATCGGTGGTGCGGCGCGATGTGGTGCGCCTTGTCACCCCCGGCACCCTGACCGAAGAGGCGCTTTTGGAGGCGAGGCGGCACAACTACCTCGCTGCCTATGTGGAAATCCGCGACCAGGCGGCGCTGGCCTGGGCCGATATCTCCACCGGCGATTTCCACGTCATGCCCCTCACCCCGGTGCGATTGTCGCCCGAACTGGCGCGTCTGGCCCCGGCGGAACTGGTGTTACCCGATACGATCGAGGGCGAAAAGCACGGGTTAGTCTCTGATCTGGGGATCGCCCTGACCCCGCTGGCCCGCGCCAGTTTCGTCAGCACCGCCGCCGAAAAACGGATAATGGAGCTGTTCCGGATCTCCGCGCTTGATGCCTTCGGCAGTTTCTCCCGCGCCGAGGTTTCGGCCATGGGGGCGTTGATCGATTACCTCGACATCACCCAAAAGGGCAAGCTGCCCCTGCTGCAACCGCCCCAGCGCGAGGCACAGGATCGCATCGTCCAGATCGACGCTGCCACCCGGCGCAACCTGGAACTGACCCGTTCGCTGTCGGGCGGCAAGGCGGGCTCGCTGCTGGCGGTGATGGACCGCACCGTCACCCCGGGCGGCGCGCGGCTGCTGGAACAGCGGTTGTCCAGCCCGTCGCGGGATCTTGCCGTGATCCACGCCCGCCAGGACGCCATCAGTTTCTGCGCCGGGGACAGCGCGTTTTCCGATCTTCTGCGCGACACCCTGCGCAAGACCCCGGACATGGACCGCGCCCTTTCGCGGCTGGCGCTGGAGCGCGGCGGCCCGCGTGACCTCGCGGCGATCCGCAGCGCCCTGATCCAGTCGGCGGCGCTGGCGGACATCTGTTCGGGACGCGACCTTCCCGCGCATCTGGCCGAGGCGGTGGCGGCGCTGACCGGGTTCGACGATCTCGCCGCGCTGCTCGAGGCCGCGCTGGTCGCCGATCCGCCGCTGCTGGCGCGCGACGGCGGGTTCATCGCGCCGGGCTACGATGCCAACCTCGACGAGGCGCGCACCCTGCGCGACGAGGGCCGCTCCGTCATCGCGGCGCTGCAACGCAAATACACCGAACACACCGGCATCGCCGCGCTGAAGATCAAGCACAACAACGTGCTGGGCTATTTCATCGAGACCACCGCCACCCACGCGGCAAAAATGCAGACCCCGCCCCTGTCGGAGAGCTACATCCATCGCCAGACCACGGCCAACCAGATCCGCTTCACCACCGTTGAGCTCAGCGAGATCGAAACCCGCATCCTGAACGCCGGGGGCCGGGCGCTGGAGATTGAAAAGCGGCTCTATCTAGGTCTTTCAGAGACGATTCTCGAGAATGCACCGCGCCTCAACGCCGCCGCGCGGGGGCTGGCAGAGCTTGATCTCGCCGCCGCGCTGACCGATCTGGCGCGCGCCGAAAACTGGTGCCGCCCCCAGGTCGACGACAGCCGCGCCTTTGACGTCACCGGCGGACGGCACCCGGTGGTGGAACAGGCGCTGCGGCAGCAGGGCGGCACGCCCTTCGTCGCCAACGACTGCGACCTGACCGCCGGCGACGGCGCGGCGGTCTGGCTGCTCACGGGGCCGAACATGGCCGGTAAATCGACCTTCCTGCGGCAGAACGCGCTGATCGCGCTCTTGGCCCAGATCGGCAGCTATGTCCCGGCGGACCGCGCCCGGATCGGCATGGTCAGCCAGATCTTCAGCCGCGTCGGCGCCTCCGACGACCTGGCGCGCGGCCGCTCCACCTTCATGGTCGAAATGGTCGAGACCGCCGCGATCCTGAACCAGGCCGACGACCGCGCGCTGGTCATCCTCGACGAGATCGGCCGCGGCACCGCCACCTATGACGGGCTCTCCATCGCCTGGGCCACGCTGGAGCATCTGCACGACGTCAACCGCGCCCGCGCCCTGTTCGCCACCCATTACCACGAGCTGACCGCGCTCGCCGGCAAGCTGGAGCATGTCGACAACGCCACCGTCGCCGTCCGCGAATGGGAGGGCGAGGTGATCTTCCTGCACGAGGTGCGCAAGGGTGCCGCCGACCGCTCCTACGGCGTGCAGGTGGCGCAGCTTGCCGGGCTGCCCGCCTCGGTCGTGGCGCGCGCCCGCGTGGTGCTCGACGCGCTGGAAAAGGGCGAGCGCGAGGGCGGTGCGACGCAAAAGGCGCTGATCGACGACCTGCCGCTCTTCGCGGCAACCCCGGCGCCCGCGCCACCGCCGACCCCGCTGACATCGCCGGTGGTGGAGATGCTGGGCGAGATTCACCCTGACGAACTCACCCCGCGCGCCGCGCTCGACCTGATCTACAAACTGAAAGAGGCGGCCAAATCCTGACCGCCCCTTCTTTTCGTTCCAAATACTCCCGCCGGAGGCACGCGCCCCTTGGGGCGCGTTTCATCGCCTGGCCGGGGTCACGACGCCGGGGTTGACGACACGCCCACCTGCGCCGGGCGCAGCAGCCGGTCGTGCAGCAGGAACCCTTCGGCGGCCACCTGAATGATGTCGCCGGCCTTGGTGCCCGGCACCGGTGCCTCGAACATCGCCTGGTGCAGCTGCGGGTCGAACCGGTCTCCGACCTGCGGCGAGACCGGCTCGATGCCGTGCTTGCCAAAGACGTTCAGCAGCTCGCGCATGGTCAGCTCGATTCCCTCGATCAGCGCCGCGGCGGCTGCCCTCTGTTCGTCCGTCGCGGCCTCTATCGCGCGTTTCATGTTGTCATAGACCGGCAGGATGTCGCGCGCAAATTTCGACCCGCCATATTGCTCGGCTTCGCGGCGTTGCTTGTCGGCGCGCTTGCGCGAGTTTTCCGCATCCGCCAGCGCGCGCATGAACTTGTCCTTCAGCGCATCGCGCTCGGCCCGCAGCGCATCGACCTCGGCGGCCTCGCTATCGATCTCGGCCAGCTCCTCGGCCAGTTCCTCGGCCTCGGCGGCCTCGATGTCATCCAGAAAATCGTCGTTCTTGGGCTCTGCCATATTTCACCTCTAACTCCGGTCTGAAATCAGTTTTCCGACCAGCTGTGCCGTGTAATCCACGATTGGCACGATACGTCCGTAGTTCAGGCGCGTCGGGCCGATCACGCCCACCGCGCCAATGATCTTTCGGTCCGCGTTCATATAGGGAGACACCACCAAAGAGGAACCCGAAAGTGAGAAAAGTTTGTTCTCCGACCCGATAAAAATGCGAACCCCCTCGCCCTCTTCGGCCAGGTCGAGAAACTGCTCGATATCGCGCTTGCGCTCCAGGTCGTCGAACAGGCTGCGGATGCGGTCGAGCTCCTCGCCAAACCCGTCCTCGCCCAGCAGGTTGGCGCGGCCACGCACGATCAGCCGGGCCGATTCCCCCTCGCCATCGTCCCAGACGGCCAGCCCGCTTTCGACCATCTCGCGCGCAAGGCTGTCGATCTGCTGGCGCCGCGCGGCGATCTCGGTGCGGATCACCCCCCGCGCATCGCTCAGCGTGCGCCCCTCGATCAGCGTGTTGAGAAAATTCGTCGCCTCCCGCATCGAACTTGGCGTCTGCCCCGGCGGCGGCGTGAACAGACGGTTTTCCACATGCCCGTCGGCAAAGACCAGCACCACCAGCGCCCGGTCATGGGCCAGCGACACGAACTCGATATGCCGGATCTCGGCCTCCTGCTTGGGGGCCAGCACCAGCGACGCACCCCGCGTCACCCCCGACAATGCCGCGCCGACCCGGTCGAGCAGCCCGCCGACATCGGCCGAATTGCTGCCCGATACCGTCGCCTCGATCTTCTCGCGGTCGGCCACCTCCGGGTCGCGCACCTCAAGAAAGCCATCGACGAACATCCGCAGGCCCATCTGCGTCGGCACCCGCCCGGCGCTCACATGCGGGCTGTCCAGCAGGCCAAGGTATTCAAGATCCTGCATCACGTTGCGGATCGTCGCCGCGCTGACCTTTTCGCTCAGCGATCGGGTCAGTGTCCGGCTGCCGACGGGATCGCCGCTGTCGAGATAGGCCTCGACCACGCGGCGAAACACCTCGCGCGAACGCACGTTCAGCTCGTCCAGAACGTTTCTTGCATCATTCATACGCATCACCCTTGGCGGTGCGCCATTAAAGACCACATAGGCCCAAGGTCAATCGGGGTTGCACAGATACCCTGCCCGGCGGTATCCCGACGCCGAAAAACAAAGGAATTCCCATGCGACCCTCTGGACGAGATTTAAGCGACCTGCGCCCGGTTTCAATCGAAACCGGTGTAACCAAACATGCCGAAGGCTCCTGCATGATCCGCATGGGCGACACCCACGTGTTGTGCACCGCCACCATCGAGGATCGCGTACCGCCGTTTATCAAGGGCTCCGGCCTCGGCTGGGTCACCGCCGAGTACGGCATGCTGCCGCGCGCCACCAACACCCGCATGCGACGCGAAGCCGCAGCCGGCAAGCAGGGCGGACGCACGGTGGAGATTCAGCGTCTGATCGGCCGCAGCCTGCGCGCGGGCGTTGATCGCGTTGCGCTGGGGGAACGCCAGATCACCGTCGATTGTGACGTGATTCAGGCCGACGGGGGCACCCGTTGCGCCTCGATCACCGGCGGCTGGGTGGCGCTGCGGCTGGCGGTGAACAAGCTGATGAAGGCCGGCGACGTGCTGACCGATCCGCTGATCGACCCGGTCGCGGCGGTCAGCTGCGGCATCTACGCCGGTCAGCCGGTGCTGGATCTGGATTATCCCGAGGATTCCGAGGCCGGCGTCGACGGTAATTTCATCATGACCGGCTCTGGCCGTTTGATCGAGGTTCAGATGTCCGCCGAGGGCTCGACCTATACCCGCGCGCAAATGAACGAACTGCTGGATCTGGCGGAAAAAGGCGTGGGAGAACTGGTCGCCGCGCAAAAGGCCGCCTGCGCATGACCCGGAAATTCACCGGCGACCGCCTGCTGGTCGCGACCCACAACACCGGCAAGCTGGAGGAGATGGCGCATCTCCTCGCGCCCTTTGGCGTGACGGTGGTGGGCGCCGGTGAGATGGACCTGCCGGAACCCGAGGAAACCGAGGATACTTTCGTCGGCAACGCCCGGATCAAGGCGCATGCCGCCGCGCGGGCCACCGGGCTGCCGGCGCTGTCGGACGATTCCGGCATCACCATCGACGCGCTCGACGGTGCGCCCGGGGTCTATACCGCCGACTGGGCCGAAACCCCGCAGGGGCGCGATTTCATCATGGCGATGACCCGCACCCATGAGGAGTTGGAGGCAAAGGGCGCCCCCAATCCCCGCCTCGCGCAGTTCCGCTGCACGCTGGTGCTGGCCTGGCCCGACGGGCACGACGAGGTGTTCGAGGGGGTGATGCCCGGTCAGGTGGTCTGGCCGATGCGGGGGGAACAGGGCCATGGCTATGACCCGATCTTTGTTCCCGAGGGATATGACATCACCTTTGGCGAAATGGGCCGCTGGGAAAAGAACAAGATCAGCCACCGCGCCCGCGCGGTCGAAAAATTTGTTGCCGGCTGCTTTGGATGAGGATTGGCGCAACGGGGGCTTTGGCCTCTACGTGCATTGGCCGTTCTGTCAGGCCAAGTGCCCCTATTGCGACTTCAACAGCCATGTGTCCCGTGAAATAGACCAATCCGCCTGGGTTAGAGCCTATTTGAAAGAGATTGAACGGGTCGCCGCCGACACATCGGGCCGGGTTTTGAGGTCGATCTTTTTTGGCGGCGGCACCCCCAGCCTGATGGCGCCGGACACCGTTGCGGCGGTGATCGAGGCCGCCCGCGCCCACTGGCCCTTTGCCAATGACATCGAGATCACGTTGGAGGCCAACCCCGGCTCGGTCGAGGCCGGGCGGTTCGCAGGGTTCGGTGACGCCGGGGTCAACCGGGTCTCGCTCGGGGTGCAGGCGCTCAACGACGACGATTTGCGGCGGCTGGGGCGAATTCACTCGGCGGCTGAGGCGCGCGCGGCTTTCAACATCGCACGGAGCTGTTTCGACCGGGTGAGCTTCGACCTGATCTATGCGCGGCAGGGTCAAACCCTCGATGCCTGGCGGAGCGAGCTGAGCGAGGCGCTGGAGATGGCGGTCGATCACCTGTCGCTCTACCAGCTCACCATCGAACCCGGCACCGCCTTTGGCGATCGCTACAAGGCCGGCAAACTGCGCGGGCTGCCCGATGACGACCTCTCGGCGGACATGTACTTTGCCACGCAGGAGATCTGCGCCCGGCACGGGCTGCCCGCCTACGAGGTGTCTAATCACGCCCGGCCCGGATCGGAATCGCGCCACAACCTGATTTACTGGCGCTATGGCGACTATCTCGGGATCGGACCCGGCGCGCATGGGCGCGTTACCCTGGACAATGTACGATATGCCACGGAAACCCCCAGGAATCCCGCCGCCTGGCTTCAGGCCGTGGAGCACGGGGCGGCTGAATCTGTCAGAGCCTGTCTTGACCCACAAGATCAGGCGTCTGAATACCTGATGATGGGGATACGACTGAGCGAGGGGCTGGATATTGATCGTTTCGAGAAAATCGCCGGATACCCTTTGCCTGCCGACAAGATCGCTTATCTAAGGGATCTGGGTATGATCGCACTGTCGGACAACAGGCTGACTGTCACCGATCAGGGGCGCCCGATCTTGAACGCGATCATTCGCGAATTGCTGGCGGGCTGACACATGCGGTTTATCTGGGCGGGACTAGGGGCGATCTGTGTCGCCCTCGGCGTTGTCGGCGCCTTTCTGCCGCTGCTTCCCACCGTCCCCTTCCTGCTGCTCGCCACGTTTCTGTTCGCCAATTCCTCACCCAGGATGCACAACTGGATCGTCTCGCACCGGCATTTCGGCCCGATGATCGAGGATTGGACCCGCTCCGGCGCCATCCGCCCGCGCGCGAAACGGCTGGCAACCCTGTCGATCGCCGCCGTTTTCGCAATCTCGCTGATCGCTGGGGTGCGCCCACTGATCCTCGGAGTTCAGGCGGTCATCCTTGGCTGTGTCCTGATTTTCATCTGGACCCGCCCTAACGGCTGAGCCGCCCGCAAAGATCGTCCAATTGATCGAGCGTATCGTAGCGGATCGAGATGACGCCCGCCTCGCCGCCCGGCTTGTGGTCGATCGTCACCTTCATGCCCAACACCGCCGAAAGATCCCCCTCCAGCGCCTTGGTATCGGCATCCTTTTCCATCGCCTTTTTGGCCGCAGGTCTGGGTGCGGGGGCGTCGCCCTCCCCCCCCTGCTGTTTCTTGGCCAGCGCCTCGGTCGCCCGGACCGAAAGCCCGTCCCGCACAACCGCCTTGGCCAGGGTCGATGGGTTTTCCGAGGTGATCAACGCCCGTGCATGGCCCGCCGACAGATCGCCGGACTTGACCAGGTCCTGCACATCCTCGGGCAAGGTCAGCAAACGCAGCAGGTTGGCGATGTGGCTGCGGCTCTTTCCCAGAGCCTCCGCCAGTTTTTCCTGCGTGTGGCCGAACCGTTCCATCAACTGCCGATACCCCGAGGCCTCTTCCATCGCGTTGAGGTCGGCGCGCTGGATGTTCTCGATGATGGCAATTTCCAACACCTCGATATCGTCGAGATCCCGGATCAGGACGGGTATCTCGTGCAGCTGGGCTTTTTGCGCCGCGCGCCAGCGGCGTTCCCCGGCGACAATCTCGTACCCGCCACCGGCGGCGGGACGCACGATCAACGGTTGAAGGATGCCCTTTTCCCGGACCGAGGCCGCCAGATCCGCCAGATCGTCGGGATCAAAACGACGCCGCGGCTGGTTCGGGTTCGGCCTGATCTGTTCGATCGGCACCATTGTATCGGCGCGCCGCACCGATTGCTCGGCCGACGGGGCCGGCTCCAATGACACATCCGCCATCAACGCGGAGAGGCCGCGCCCCAACCCGCGGGGTTTGTTTTTCTTTTCTGCCACGGTCTTTCCTCCACGTCGCTCAGGCGGCGATCTTTTCGTGTTTTCCAATCAATTCCCGCGCCAGCGCCCGGTACGCGATCGCCCCCTGCGAGCCGGAATCATAGCTCAGAACCGGCAGCGCAAAGGACGGCGCCTCGCTGACCCGCACATTGCGCGGGATCATCGTCTTGAACACCAGGTCGCCAAGGTATTCGCGCGCATCCTGTTCCACCTGCTGCGACAGGTTGTTGCGCCGATCATACATGGTAAGGACCACGCCTTCGATCCGCAATTCGGGGTTCGCGGTCTGTCGGACCTCGCGGATCGTCAACATAAGCTGAGACAGCCCCTCCAGCGCGAAGAACTCGCTTTGCAGCGGCACCAGGACAGAATGCGCGGCGACCATGGCGTTGACCGTCAGCAGGTTCAGCGACGGCGGGCAGTCAATCAGCACATAATCCATCCCGAACGCATCCATCGCCGGCTGCCGTAAGGCATCATGCAGCAAAAAGCTCCGCTTTTCATTCGCCATCAGCTCGATATCGGCCGAGCTCAGGTCTACCGTCGCCGGCACGATCGACAGCCCCTCGATCGCGGTGGGCTGGATCACCTGGTCAAGCGGGACATCCTCGACCAGCAGCTCATAGGTTGTCATGTCGCGGTCCGCGGCCTCGATCCCCAGCCCGGTGGAGGCGTTGCCCTGCGGGTCGATATCAACGACCAGCACCCGCTTGCCGCACTCCACCAGGGCGGCGGCAAGGTTGATCGCGGTCGTGGTCTTGCCCACGCCGCCCTTCTGATTGGTGACAGCGATGATTCTCGGCCCGTTAGGGCGGGACAGGTCAGTCACGCGACACTCCTTCGACTTTCAAGATTACCGCTTCGGGGTCGGTGATACTGGTAATCGGCTGCGCCTTGAATTTCCATCGTTGCCGCGCGGCATCCAGTTCTTTTTGCCAGGTGACGCCTTTGGGAAACAGCGCCACGCCGGATCGATTCAGATGCCGGTCCGCAAACCCGAGCAGCGTCTCCAGATCCGCGAGCGCCCGGGCTGAAAGAATGTCCGCCTGTTGCGGCTCCACCGCCTCGATTCGCTCGGCGATTATGGTACAGGTGGCCCCTGTCTCACGCGCCGCGGCGCGGAGAAAGGCGGATTTTCTTTGGTCGCTTTCGATCATCGTCACGCGCAGGTTCGGCGCCGCATCGGCGGCGAGGATGGCGACGATCAGCCCGGGAAAGCCCCCTCCGCTGCCGAGGTCGACCCAATGCCCTTCGGGCGCCACGCAATCGAACAGCTGGACCGAATCGGCGATGTGTCGGGTCCAGAGGTCCGAAAGACTGTTGCGGGACACCAGGTTGATACGCGGGTTCCATTTTTCCAAAAGCGCGGCAAAGCTTGAAAGCCGGTCCAATGTTTCACGTGAAACATTCAACCCCGGCGGCATCGACCCCTGCCCGCTCATGCGCGGCGCGCCTCGTCGGCGCGCCGCAACCGCGACAGCAACAGGGCAAGAGCCGCCGGCGTCATCCCGTCGATCCGTCCCGCCTGGGCCAGGTTCGCGGGCCGTGCCCGATCCAACTTTGACTTCAGCTCGTTCGACAGCCCCTCGATCGCGCTGTAATCGAACCCCTCGGGAATCTCCCGCGTCTCGTCGCGCCGTAACGCCTCGATGTCCTTTTTCTGGCGCTCTATGTAGTTCACGTAGAGCGCCTCGCGCTCCAACTGGCGACGACTGTCCACGTCCACCCCGGCAAGATCACCGTCGAGCGGCAGGAGATCCTCGAAACCCACGTCCGGAAAGGCCAGGATCGCCATCGCCGTTCGGCGGGATCCGTCCTGATTCACCCTGATCCCGGCTTCGGCAACCTCCCTCGTGGTATAGCCGCGCCCGGTCAGCATGTCGCGGGCCGTGTCCAGCCGCTCCATCTTCTGCCCGAACGCCGCCTCCCGGTCCTGGCCGATACAGCCGATCTCCAGCCCCAGCGGCGTCAGCCTCTGGTCGGCGTTATCCGCGCGCAGCGACAAGCGGAACTCGGCGCGCGAGGTGAACATGCGATAGGGCTCAGTAACCCCGCGCGTGGTGAGATCGTCGATCATCACGCCGATGTAGCTGTCCGACCGGTGAAATCCGACCGGCGCGCGCCCCTGCGCCGCGCGGGCCGCGTTCAGCCCCGCCACCAGGCCCTGCGCCGCCGCTTCCTCATATCCCGTGGTACCGTTGATCTGCCCGGCGAGGTAGAGGCCCGGCACATCCCTGACCGCCAGTTCCTGCGTCAAGGCGCGCGGATCGACGTAATCGTACTCGATCGCATAGCCCGGTTTCAGGATCACCGCGTTTTCCAACCCGGCGATGGACTGCACGTACTCTTCCTGCACGTCCTCGGGGAGCGAGGTCGAAATCCCGTTGGGATAGACCGTGTGATCGCTCACCCCCTCTGGCTCGAGAAAGATCTGATGCGAGTCCTTTTCGCCGAACCGCACGATCTTGTCCTCGATCGAGGGGCAATAGCGCGGCCCGACCCCCTCGATATGCCCGCCGTACATCGCCGAACGGGACAGATTCCGCTCGATGATCTCATGTGTCCTGGGGTTTGTATGGGTGATGCCGCAGGAAATTTGTGGCGCCTGAACCCCCCGCGACAGAAAGGAAAACAGAACCGGATCCTCGTCACCCGGCTGCATCTCCAACCCGTCCCAGGCGATGGTGCGCCCGTCGAGTCGCGGTGGCGTGCCCGTCTTCAGCCGCCCCAGCGGCAGGTCAAAGGCGTCGATCCGTTCCGCCAGCTTGACCGAGGGGCGGTCTCCCATACGTCCGCCGGGGCGGGACACATCCCCGATATGGATCACACCGCGCAGGAAGGTCCCCGAGGTCAGCACAACCGCGCTGGCCGGAATCTCGGACCCATCCGCCAGGATGACGCCGCAAACCCGGTCCTTTTGCATCAGGAAATCTGTCGCCTCGCCTTCGATGATGGTCAGGCCCGGCCGCGCCTCGGTCTCTGCCAGCATCGCTGTACGATAGATCGCCCGGTCCGCCTGCGCGCGCGGCCCCTGCACCGCCGGACCTTTGCGGCGGTTCAACAGCCGAAACTGGATACCCGCCCGGTCCGCGACACGGCCCATCACGCCGTCCATTGCGTCGATCTCCCGGACCAGGTGCCCTTTCCCCAACCCCCCGATCGCAGGGTTGCAGGACATGACCCCGATTCCGGCGCGCGTCAGCGTAACCAGCGCCACCTGCGCGCCAAGACGCGCCGCCGCATGGGCCGCCTCGGCCCCCGCATGGCCGCCGCCGATAACGATCACATCGAACTGCGAATGTTTCACGTGAAACACTCCTCACTTGCCCAGACAGAAGCTGGCGAAGATCTCGTCCAGCAGGTTTTCCACATCGATCCGACCGACCAGGGATTCAAGGGCCCGAATCGCCTGCCGCAGATCTTCTGCAGCGATATCATACATATCCGGCCCGTCCTCCAGAACGCCGCGCGCCGAGGACAGGGATGTCAACGCCCGCTCCATCGCTGCCCTGTGCCTTTCCCGCGTGGCAAGGCCCGCGCTTGCCGTGCGGTCCGACAGGATTGCGCCGATCTCCGAAACCAGCCAATCCAGCCCCTCACCGGTCAGGCCGGACACAGCATGCGTCTTGTCCTCCCGCCGGTCCGCCTTTGGCCGCGCCCGGATGTCTCCGGGCTGAAACGGAACGTCCAGATCCTCGCCCTCATCGGCCAGAAAGACGCGCAGATCCGCCGCCTCGGCCCGCCTGCGCGCCAGGGCGATCCCCATCCCCTCGACCATGTCGCGCGTCTGCCGCAACCCGGCGGTATCCAGCAAGGTCACCGGAAGCCCGGCCAGGTCCATCCGAACCTCGATCACGTCCCGTGTCGTGCCCGCGTGCTCCGATGTGATCGCCGCCTCCCGCCCCGCCAGCGCGTTGAGAAGGGTGGATTTTCCCGCGTTCGGCGCCCCGATGATCGCCACCTCGAACCCCTCTCGGATCCGTTCCGCCATTTGCACCCCGGCGGTTTGCGTCTTCAACTCCCGCTCCACCCGGTCGAGCAGCGCGGTCACCTCGGGCGTGACATCCGTGGGCACCTCTTCATCGGCGAAGTCGATCACCGCCTCGATCAGCGCTGCGGCGCGGATCAGGTCGGCGCGCCACCCTTCGGCCAAGCGGCCGAGCGCCCCGGCAAGAAGGCTTTGCGCCTGCTTGCGCTGCGCCTCGGTTTCCGCCTCGATCAGATCCGCCAGCCCCTCGACCTGGGCCAGGTCCAGCTTGCCGTTTTCCAGCGCGCGCCTGGTAAATTCCCCCGGATCGGCAAGGCGCAGCCCGTCGATCTTCCCCAGGGCCGACAGAACCCCGGCAACCCCGGCCAGGCTGCCATGTACCTGGAGCTCTGCCACATCCTCTCCGGTGAAGCTGGCGGGCGCGGAAAAGGTCAGGATCAGCCCCTCGTCCAGCAGGTCGCCGACCTCATCGTGCAACCGCCGCAGGGTCATACCGCGTTTCGGCAGAGAACACCCGCCCAACCTCCCGGCCGCCTCAAGCGCCAGTGGCCCGGAAATCCGGATCACCGCCACGCCGGATTTACCGCGTGCCGTTGCCAATGCGAAAATCGTATCCATGGCGCGTCTCCGCGCGGGAAACCCGCGCTCAGGTGTTCATGGAATCGAAGAACTCGGAGTTCGTCTTGGTCTGCTTGAGCTTCGACAGCAGGAATTCAATGGCGTCGGTGGTGCCCATCGGGTTCAGGATGCGACGCAGGACAAAGGTTTTCTGCAGATCGCCCTTGTCGATCAGCAGGTCCTCTTTTCTTGTGCCGGATTTCAGGATGTCGATGGCCGGGAACACACGCTTGTCGGCGATCTTGCGATCCAGAACCAGCTCGGAGTTGCCGGTACCCTTGAACTCTTCGAAGATCACCTCGTCCATCCGGCTGCCGGTGTCGATCAGCGCCGTGGCGATGATGGTGAGCGATCCGCCCTCTTCGATGTTCCGCGCGGCACCAAAGAACCGTTTCGGCCGCTGCAGCGCATTCGCATCCACACCACCGGTCAGAACCTTGCCCGAGGAGGGCACCACGGTATTAAAGGCCCTACCAAGTCTTGTGATCGAATCCAGAAGTATAACAACATCTCGCTTATGCTCGACCAGACGCTTGGCCTTTTCGATCACCATTTCCGACACCGCAACGTGCCGCGTCGCCGGTTCGTCGAAGGTCGAAGAAACAACCTCGCCCTTGACCGAGCGCTGCATGTCGGTCACCTCCTCCGGCCGCTCGTCGATCAGCAGCACGATGAGGTAGCATTCCGGATGGTTCTTTTCGATCGAGTTGGCAATGTTCTGCAGAATCACCGTCTTACCGGTCCGCGGCGGCGCCACGATCAGCGACCGCTGGCCCTTGCCGATCGGGGCGACCAGGTCGATGATCCGTGCGGTCCGGTCCTTGATCGTCGGATCCTCGACCTCCATCTTCAACCGTTCATCGGGATAAAGTGGCGTAAGGTTGTCGAATGCGATCTTGTGGCGGGCCTTCTCGGGGTCTTCAAAGTTGATCGTGGTGACATTGGTCAGCGCGAAGTACCGCTCATTGTCCAGCGGCGCCTTCATCTGCCCGTCCACGGTATCGCCGGTGCGCAGGCTGTATTGCCGGATCATCTCGGGCGACACATAGATGTCATCCGGACCGGGAAGATAGTTCGCCTCGGGCGAGCGCAGGAAACCGAACCCATCCTGCAACACCTCGAGCACACCATCGCCAAAAATCTCCCATCCCTCGTCCGCGCGTTCGCGCA
>Ga0070728_10004171_pt1 | contig 15222 bp, 12 predicted proteins | sample tdDd471_FD_66723 | JGI IMG/M metagenome (GOLD analysis project Ga0070728, IMG submission 66723) | Marine sediment microbial communities from the Atlantic coast under amendment with organic carbon and nitrate - tdDd47.1 | ecosystem: Environmental > Aquatic > Marine > Coastal > Sediment | place...
ACCTACGATATACTATGTAATGGGTATAGGAGAATACGGTAACTGGACTTCAGGTGAAGGTAGCTTCATAAACACCGCTATGGAAATAGCTGGTGCTGAATGTGTAACTGCAGGATCTGAGGCAGCATGGATGGACTATCCTCTTGAAGATTTAATTCTTGCAGACCCACAAATATTGATTGTTTCGCAATATGTAATGGAATCTGACCTTTTAGCAGACCCAACTTATATGGAGCTAACAGCTATAAAGGAAGGAAACTACTATTTCGTAAATCCTGATATTATTGAGCGTCCAGGTCCTCGTATTGTAGAAGCATTGAATGTTCTACAAGAGTATATTATCGGAGATTAAAAATTGAAAGAAACTAATGTGAAAATTAGATTTATTAATGTATTGATAGTACTCTTCATACTGAGTATATTGGCATTCTTAACTGCCTTCTTATTCGGTAGTTCAAATGTTAGTGTACTAGAGTTAATGGAAGTATTTAAAAATACTGCTCCTAAAAGTACTCATATTATTTTCTTTAACCTAAGATTACCTAGGGCTTTGCTAGCATTTATATCTGGCGGAGCCCTAAGCATTTGTGGCGCATGTTTACAAGGTGTATTTAAAAATCCTATGGCTAACTCTTATGTTCTTGGTGTTAGTTCAGGTGCAGCATTAGGTGCTACAATCGCAATTGCATTTGGACTAGATATAGCATTCTTAGGATTTAGCGCAGTAACAATATTAGCATTTATTGTTTCAATTATTATCATTTTTATAGTTTATAATATTTCCAAAATTAATGGTCGTATGTCTACTTTTACTTTACTTTTATCTGGCATTGCTATGAGCTCATTATGCTCCGCATTAATGTATGCTCTAATGATTGCATTTAGAGACAAGATGGAAAACATAGTAATGTGGTCCATGGGTAGTTTTTCTTCAGCGACATGGGAAAAATTATACATAGGTGCTCCTATTATGATTATATCTAGTGCATTATGTCTAATATTTTCGAGAGATTTAAATATAATGCTCCAAGGTGATGAAGCATCTAGGCATTTAGGTGTAAACCCAGATGCAACTAGACGTAATCTAATAATTATTACAACAATAGCTACCTCATCGGCAATTTCAATAAGCGGAACAATAGGCTTTGTTGGTCTAATAGTCCCTCATATTATAAGGCTTATTATTGGACCTGATCATAGAAAGTTATTGCTTACCTCATTTATAGCTGGTGGTGTATTTTTGTTAATATGTGATACATTAGCGCGAGTTATATTAAATAATCAAGAAATACCAGTTGGAGTAATAACAGCACTGATTGGTGTTCCATTCTTTTTGTATCTTTTAAGAAATGGTAGAAAAGCTGTATGAGTATTATTGATATAAAAAATGTTTCATATTCTTATAATAAGGATGTTAACGCAATAGAGGATATTAACCTGTCCATAACTAAAGGAGAAGTATTTACAATAATTGGTCCAAATGGATCAGGTAAATCAACTTTACTGAAGTGCATATCTGGTTATTTATCTCCTCAAAAAGGCACAATAAATGTTAATGATAAAAATATAAAAAATTATTCTGCAAAAGATATATCAAAAGCAATGGCATTAATGCAGCAGCATTTTGCATTGGATTATGATTTTACTGTTATGGAAGTAGTTTTAATGGGACGTAACCCACATATTAAAAGATTAAAAAGCGAGACTGAATATGATTATAAGATAGCTAACGAATCATTAAAAAGAGCTGAAGTATATCATTTGAAATCCAGAAGCATTACTACCCTTTCAGGTGGAGAATGGCAAAGAATGATTTTGGCTAGAGCACTATGTCAGCAATCTAGTATAATGCTTTTAGATGAACCTATCGCTGGGCTTGATATTAAACACCAAATCAATTTGCTTAGTATTGTAGCTAAATTGTCTAAGGAGAATAGAATATCCACTGTGTGCGTATTACATGACCTTAATTTAGCTAGTTATTATAGTGATAGAATTGTCTTGTTGAAAGATGGCAAAATATTTAAATTAGGTAAACCTGTCGATGTTATGACTAAACAAAACTTAGAATATGTATATGAGACACCTATAAATATAATCCATCAAGGCAACATAATAATAATTACACCTTTTATAAAATAGTTACAATGTATATCCTATATTGGTTGACAAAAGATGAGGATATGTTTATAATATAGTTTGCTATAAAACAGAATATATTTGGAAGGATGACCGAGCGGCCGAAGGTGCATGATTGGAAATCATGTGTACGGGCAACCGTACCGGGGGTTCAAATCCCCCTCCTTCCGCCAGAAAGCCACTTTATAGTGGCTATTTCATTATTGTGACCATTTTATTTTATTCTTTTTAACAGTTTGACTGGCGTATTATGACACATTTATGACACATGATAATTCAAATTTCGAAAATATTATATATTAATGGCAGTATGTAGGGTTTCAAGCTAGGACTTTTTATGTTTTGTTGTCATTCATAAACTCCTCTACATCATTTATGCTTACCCTAATAATTTTATTACCTATTTTCGTATGTTTGATATCACCTTTTTTAATTAAGCTATACGCTATACGCTCTGATATCTGCAAATACTCAGCTACGTCACAAACTTTCATGTACGCCCTTACTTTTAATGGTGGTGGTGTAGGTCTTTCTATATTTATATCAGCAATACTATTCATATAATTCCCTCCTACTACCTAATGCACCTTTATTCTCAAATTTGTTAGCGGTACAACAAAATGGCTGTAATTAATCACTTAATGTTAGTGGGCTATAATAGTTTTCGCTCAAATTGGAGCATATTCAACTAGATATGAATATTACTTACTTTCATAACAATCTTTTACTTTATATCAATTTGGTAAAATGGTATTATATAAACAACATAATGGTTCTAAATAATAAATAAGGAATATATTACATATGACAATAATACCAATTAAAAAAAATGAATCAAATGTAGATTTAAAAAATGCATTTATCCGACTTAAAGACGGGGAGTCAATTCACGTGAGATTGTTGACCGATGAAGATTTCATTGAATACGTGTCTCATGAGTCACTTGCCCATAAAATCTATGAAATGCCCTGCATCACCCCATTAGGACAAGATTGCCCGCTATGTAAGGCAAGCAAAGTCGGAGGGGACGAATGGAACAAGGCTCTTTATCCTAGGTCTCGTTACATGTTCGCTATGGCTGATTTGGATAGCGGTGAGTTGAAAATATTCAAGGCTACTAAATCACAGGCAAGAGGACTAGTGGAAACAATCCAAGAATGTCCGGACGAGTTGAACGAGGTTGCATTTGTATTCAAGAGAACAGGCAACACAAAATCTACAGTCTACAGCCTAAACGCTATGACCACTAAAAAGTTTAAGGAAGTAGAGGACGCATTTGCAAAGTTTGACGGCAAAGAAGCGGATATCCCATTTTACGAGGAGCGCTTAACTCCGAAATCCGCACCGTACTTAGTCCATTTATTAGAGGAGGCTAAGTTTCCAATCGAGGAGCATTTCTCAACTCAATTAGTTGCCGAGTCTCGCGAGATTGAGAACGATAGTAAGCAATAATAGCCATTCATACGCTGAAAAAAATGTACTTCCATGGTTATTATACGTAGCGAGGTCAAATATAATGAAAAGTCGATACAAAATAAGGATACAGCTACAGCATTGTAAGGGGGGGCAAAACACCCTCTACCACACGCAGTCTACCTCTAAAGCCTAAAAAAGTAAATATAAAATATAGATTTGCATACTATTAATCTAGATAATGATAGAGTATTATCCATACTAAAAATCAAAAAGGATTATAATAATGTTTTACAAAGTTAAAGACGTAAACACACTTGAGGACTTCATTTTAATGATAGAATTTAAAAACGGGATTATGAAAACCTACGATGTTAAACCGTTATTTGAAAAATGTAAAGTATTCCAAACCTTCCTCCACATTGACAACTTATTTTCTACTGTAAAAGTAGATATGGGCGGTTACGGAATTACTTGGAACGATAACATTGACCTTTCTTGCAATGAGCTGTGGGAGAACGGCATACTAATAGATGATTCCAAGGCATAAGGAAAGCCATTATACAGGCGATACAATGTCAAGAAATAATTCAAAAGAAACTTTAGGAACTAAGTGAAGTAAACACAAATAGAAAGTAGGAATACACTAAGCAGTTGAGAAGTAGCCGAAATGGTAGGCAAGGAGCATAAACATCTGTTACTGGATATTAGGGAATACGTCAGTCATTTAGCCGAGACCAACATTGGACTGGGCGATTTCTTCATTGTGTCGACTTACCAAGACGGAAATAATCAAACACGATCTTGTTATTTAATCACTAAAAAGGGCTGTGAGCTAAACTAACGGGCAAAAAGGGTACTCAATTTACTGCAATGTATGTTGATAAGTTTAACGAGATGGAGCAGTTCTTACGTGAGAAACAGACTCAACAATGGCAACTAACAAGGGCTAAAGGTAAATTGACACGAAATAGTGAGACAGATGTTATTAAAAAGATAAAAAATTCAGATGTCCGTTTAAAGGACATCCGAAAGCTTAATAATACGTCCATATTTGGACTGACTAAGGAGGCAGTATAGTATGAACAAATTAATTCCAATTACTCTTAATAAATAGCAAGAACCAATTGTTAGTGGTGGACAAGTATATGAAGCGCTAGGTGTTTAGGAGAGATACTCTAAGTGGTTGGAAAGAATGCTTTCATATGGATTTATCGAGGGTATAGATTACACCGCCGTACCAAATGGTACACCCCCAAAATCATCAAGTTATTATCGACCATTCAATGACTCTACGTATGGGGAAAGAGTTGGGTATGCCTCAACGCACCTCAAAAGGCAAGGAATATACAGTGTCCATGATACCTAAAGCTGTGGGAGTATAATATGAATTTAGTCACTATTAGCAACGGAAAAGTAAGGACAACTTGCATAAAAGTTGCTGAACATTACGGGAAAAGACACTTTGATGTTATGCAAAGAATCGAAAACATCATAAAACAGAGCCCAGAGCAGAACGAAATTTTTCGTTAAGGACTTATGTAGGGCAGGACAGCAAGACTCATAATATATATGAAATGGATAGGCAAGGTTATAGTATGCTTGTATTTAAATTCGCAGGCGCACAGGCTAACTTGCTTATTACCTATCTTGATAATCACAAGGCTAATAAACAAAAATGGAACGAACCATTTTGTACAGTTCCTCGCATCGCAAAAATAGAGGACAATCCACATTTTGATTATCCTCTCATATCATATGTATGGTTTATGAATTTCAAATACAAGAACAAAGTAGCCACTTTAATTTTAAGGAGAGCACAATTTTGCGCCTTCCTAAGCTAAGATATCCTTGCTTAACCACTCCAAAATTGGGGCGTAAAATTATTTACCCAACAATAAGCGGAATGTCTCTCGTCCTTTTGGGGTTATCTTGGTTTGAAGACCTTTGTGCCTAGTTCGCTTATCATAAAACTCTTTAACCTCGAAAAGACCATTATTTTTGTTTGCATAAGGCATGAGTGTTCCTCTTTTACTACGATAAATATATTTACTATCCATTAAAAACCGTACAAATACTTTCTCCTTCACATTAAATTCTTTGGCGGTTTCTCTGATACTTGTCAACAAGTTACCATCAACAAGAGCGTCAAAATAGTCTGCTTTCGGCTTCATAATTGATACATCTTCGGTTAGTTGCTTAATTTTTGTGCCGGCTATTAGTATATCTTTTGCGGGTAATATATCTGAATTTTGAAACTCCTCCTCAAGTTTTTCAATGTACTCAATAACTCGATAGCGTGTTTTTGAGTCATATTTTAAAGCTAATTGCATTGCTCCCCTTTTCCCAAAGGTATAACACTCTTGAGTCCTGTTCCACTGGTCTACGTAAGAGGTCGGCTCAAAAATCAGCCTACCTTTTTCTTCCAATTGTATTATCTCATTCCTAATATCAGCTAGAATATTTTTATGTTGCTTACCTGTTAACTCCACCATATCAAGGCTAGTCATTGTGATTTCATTGTTAATTGTTATTAAATCCATATCACACCAACCTTAAATAATCAACTTGTCTTTTAAAAGGGATAGTCTCTCGTGTTTTTGGGTCATATAGACTACTCTTGTCAGGGCTTTGGTAATATGGATGTACTCCCAAAGTCTCCATAAACTCCTCTATAATTCCGAGTTGTCCTAAGGAACGTCTATACTCGCTCAAGGCTTTCATGTACGCCACACAGAACTCGCGGAGGTCAGTGTTATGGTAGTCCCACAGTAATCCAAATAGTTTGTCGCCAATTTTCGCATCTTGGTCGAGGTTGTTCAGCTCTTCCATTGTGTAATAATAGTCTTTGATATCATACTTATGTCCGAAATACTCCTTGGTAATCGGGAATAGATTTACTAACTCGATAGGAGTCAGCGTGGACATTATTGTCATGAGCGGTTGGAAAAAGTCCAAAGACAGTTGTTTTGTATCTTCCTCCTCCCGCCGTGTTCTCGTCACTACCATTTTCACGCCACATAGAATTAGTTGCTTAGTAGCCTCCCTATCGTAGCCATTGTTCATTATATGGTCTGCTTTTCGAACATAAGCCCTTTCCCATCGGTCACTTTTTGTTCCTCGATTACGTAAAACCTTTAGTTCATTCATTTCCTATTCTCCTATATTAGAATTTAACGAATTATTTCCGCTTACTACCTAATGCACCTTTTTTTATATACTTGTTAGGTAAATTATGCAGTTTCTTTAATTTCTACACATTTAAACAACCGATTAATTTCCAGCACATACCAAAAAGCCAAAAACAGCCCGCGGTATTTTTCGCGCCCCTCCCTTGTCTGCGATTGCCAAAATGAAAGGTAGGGGGTGGGGGTTAGTGCCGAGAGGTTGGGAAATGGTGGCGAATGTGCTTATATCAACAAAATAGGCTATATAAAGACGTCAAAATAGGGTATTTACGACGTACTATTGACTATACGTCGCACTCCCGCCCATCAGCGAGACCTCATTTCAATGGAGCGCTCGATACCGTTTACACACGCCTACAATAACGCTAATAGTATCGACGTTAAGCCACTATATAGACGTTACCTATGTATTTATATGCCCTTGAATATTTAACCTCTGTAACGTCTAGTTTATACCACGTAATGTAGGTTATATCGTCGTATACCGACCCCTCCAAGTGTTGTACATATTATTGTTGACCAATAACAATCAACAAAATATATGTTGGTTCATGTGGTCTTGGTGTGCGTAAAACCAGCTTTTACACAAAAAGTTACTCTTTTTTAATAATTCAATTCCTACTAATCAATTTAGTGTGCTTAATTTTAACATTTTATGTTATTATAGTAATAAAATAATATGAAGGTATGATTTGGGTATGACATTCATAAGAGCGGAAAAACTAGATAATGAGATTATCATAGTTAGTGATACGAAATTAACTTATGCACCATCAAGTGATTATTACAACTCGCAGGATACTCTAGGAACAGGCACAATAAAATCAGTTATATTATCAGATAATATATGTATGAGTTTTTCAGGCGATATCAGTTATTTTACAGAGGCATTAATCAACATAGGTAATAACCGAGACTTACTATATATAATTGATATTTTGCATAATGTGAACAAAAAAGCCTGTTCTAATGAGCATGATAACGAATTTATTTTAGCGTTCTTAGATGGCGATTCATTTATTATAGAATTTAAAGATTCTGATTACGAAGAAGTCATTTCTAGCTGGATAGGTTCAATAGATGGTTTCAGTGCATACCAAAAATCTTTTTATTCTACGCCTCAAACTCCATTAAACGTTAATCTGAATGATGCTATGACAAAAGAAACAGGTGGTTATTCCATAAATCAAGATAAACTGATGGAACTATTTTGTGCAGAATTACAAACGAGTCAACTCGAATTAATGCAAGACCCTAATCTATCTATCCAGTTTGGATTTAGTATCCAAAAGCTACCCGATGGTTATTCTGCTCCTCAAATGTCTCATTTTTCAAAAATGGTTGAGAGTGTAATCAATGTTATCGAGGATAATTCAATTCCCGAGGTTGGTGGTTTTCATGTGATTGTCGCTACTCAGAATAATTCATTTCAGTATATGCCTAGAGCTGCTCGCTTGAATACACCTATAAACTATAATGAGCTAACACATGTTATTGATTATATGGAGAGCTCTAACGAGAACCAACATGTAAACTTTTTTACTCATAGTAATGATGCACTTGCACTTCATATTTCAACTAGCAATGTTGGAATTTTTTTTAGCAAAGATAGAAACTCATTTATGCAACCAACAATATTATATCCTTATGATGAAATTGATTTTAGCTATGAATTATATGTTAGGTATGGCATTGATAGTAGTTTTGGTATAGAGTCAAACTATCGGGTGTTACAAGATAAGGCACAGCAATGCTATAGAACTGACCCTCAAAAAGCAATATATTTCATGCTTAATGGTATTAAAAAGCTGGAAAAAGAAATAAGAAATGAATTAGGAAATTCATCCTCACACGAGCCTTTAGAATACTACTGTCTAAATGAATATAGTAGAAAAGCGTACTTAAGCCAATACTACGAAAATATCGGAATCACTTATTATACAGCAAAAGACATGATAAATGCTAAACATTATATTGAGTCTGCACTTTCTGTAAATCCACAGAATCACGGCGCACAAAGAGTTTATGGAATAATTAATAATGAAATACAAGAATAGTGTGTTTTACGAACTTCCCACCAGCAAATTAAAAATTTAAAAACGTCTTTATAAGTGAACTGTTATATGGATATTAGTAAGAACATTGACATTCTTATTTCTAAAACATCAACATTGTCCTATATATATTGAGGGGACGATATATCTCTCGTAAGCTATTAGTGGCTAAAATGTCAACAATAACGAACGAGGGAACGAAAATTTATTTGAGTTCCCGAGTGAGTTCAAAACGGTTAAACGGTAAATCATTCGATTGAACCATTATAGCGATATTACAGTTAGTATTGTTAGGGTTTGGCTTTGCCAAACGTGACCTTTGGTCACCCATAACGGTGTAAATCTAATATATCGTATTACTCTTAATACTATAATAATATACTATAGTATTACCGTATATAACGATTCTATCGTTTATTACGTTTTATAGCGTTAAAGTTCTAACAATCCATATAACTATAGTAGAGGTGTATTCGCGAGTACCGATATTATAGCTATGCATTATTAGATACGTAAAACTTTCTAAATATCATTTTATTCTGTAGATAGAGTTTAATGCTCAATGCCATTCACCAATAACTATAATCGCCTCAATGAGAAGATAATAGGGATTAAGAATAAGTATTTAATATTAATACATCTATCACTGTTCAATATATCACAAACCATTTTTCCTTTTTACATAACGTATATGTGCACAAGGTTTTGGTAATTTACACGTATAGCGAATAAGTGCACATTCGTTATAAGTGTACTGTCCAAACTATTTCTTTATTGTAATACAATTATAAGAGCTTCTGTTTTAAATCATTTTTGTGTGCTAATATGACAATGGGTAAGTCATCGTTTAAACGACATAGGTTCAAGTCCTGATATCAGTACCAGCCGTTCTACTTACTAGCACTTGTTTGGAGTCGTCCTATGATTGGGCGTCTTTTTCTATGCTTTTTTATTAATATCAACAAATAAAGGGACAGGATATGTCTCCAGTCCCTAGTTGTTTAGCCTGTTATTGTAGGTACTATTAATTGTCTAGGCATGGGTGATAACTTATTTCACAAAGTGGATACTCATCGATGGATACTTTTCGAAGTAGCCCAATATTTTGTAAGTACCTCAAATAAGCTTTTCAACTTGGTTTCTTCGAATAAACATAAAAGTGCTCTCAAATAATACCTCGATTCCGCTAATATTTTAGCAAAACCGAGGTGTCATTGTAAAATTCATTTTTAATGCGAATTTGATACATTTTCAAAAGTGTTTCAAATAGGCTTTTCAAAGTAGTACTCTGAAGAAAAATCGAACGTTTTCTTTATTTATCTTGATTCATTCTAAAAATTCAATTCACTAAGTTCATAAGAGAGACATTCACTGTAAGTACCAATAAATATATGTTTCATATCATTGGTAAATTTTGCTAGTCTTACATGCTCAACAATAAAGCTTTCCATTACATGTCCATCTTCAATTCTCATTATTATAACATTACCTATATTCTTGGGAACAGCATAATTAGTTGTATTATTATAACTTACCATAGGTATCGTAATTGTATCATAGTGCATGCAAGTAATTAAGATGTATTTTCCATCGCTAGACCAATCTAAATCTAAAACCCTATTATTTAACAATATTTGTTTTTCAAGCTTTTCTGTATAGTTATTATATATTAGTACTCTATTATCAGTAATTTTTGCAGTTGCTATTTCATTGTTACTATTAGAATATTTCGCTGTAACTATACGATAAAACCAACTTTCTGGTTCAAAAATCTGTTTACTTATTTTGTTTTTATTAAATGGGAATTTCCATTTTACAATACCTTTGTCAAAAAAGAAGTAAAAGCAGTCATCAATTTTCCTTATACAATTTATCATGCCAAAACTTTCACGTTTTGCTATTTCACAGATTTTAAAATCATTATCAAAATAATTATAGATATGAATATTACCATCCCAATCACAGCAAACTACATTTTTCCCATCTTGGTCAAAAACTATATTTCGTCCCTCCACTCCTGTAAGTTTGTTTTTCGAAATACAGGATAGCGATTCTAATGAGAAAACTGCTATGTATCCACTTGTATTCTTGATTGCAAATACATTACTATCTGGTGAGAAAGCAATATATGCAGGATGTTTAATATCTTTAAATTCACAAATAATTTTCATGTCATCAGCAGAAAAAATATTTATTTTACTAGTATATAATGCTATTAAATATTTACTATCTGGTGTTTCAAAAATATCATATGCACGACTAAATTTATGTTTCATTAATAACTCCTTATTTTATCGTAGCTTTAATTAATTCGTCTGCAGTTTTTAGAATTGCTTTCAATCCTTGTAAAGCAAATGCAACTACTTCATCTTCCTTACCTGTTATAATACCTATATCTCTCGCTTTATTCATAACCTGATTCACCCCTTCATAATAAAGAGCATTATGTAGAACTCTATGAAACCCATATGAAAGAGCTACTTTATTCTGTTCTGATTGAACTGAAATACCTGCATTTGTAATGATGGTTCTAGATGGTTGTGCTAATCTAGCATTCTGAGGAACAATATGATGTTTTTCAATTTTATCAAAATCACCCTCTTCTCTTTCCATTGCCTTGTCCATAGATTGTGATAAACTTCGACCTAATGTATCACCAAAAGCATACACGTTAGTTATAGTGCTTTTAGTAGTTTCTATAGCATAATCAACAGCAACATACCCAACAACCACTACAGTAGCAACTGCCATTACTGCCTCTCCAAATACAAAGGGTTCTAATAAAGCTGCTCCCCAACCAGCACCTAACCATTTCAACGCTTCTACTGGATTATGCCCCGTAGGATCAATATAGTTAATAGGATTATTCCCACAGTATGTATAAAGATTCTGACTCCAAGGCTCCCAAGCATTACCCTTATAAGTATCCTGAGTTAAGAATCTACCAGTACTTGGGTTATAGAATCTTGCATTCATACAGTACAGTCCTGTACTGTCAGATACTGCACCAGTGAATTTTACTTCATTTATAAATGTACTGTCGCCTGTTAATGTTGCCTTACCGAAGTCATCATATGTATAGTTCTGCATAGAAACAAAGTTTTTGTCTACTATGCTTGTTACGCTTCCCCGTATATCATGGTTGTAGAAATAATACTTATCGGCATAATCTCCTTCAAACCTTTTGCTGGTGATTATCTGTCCGTTTAAGTCAAGTATATTTTCTGTTATTTTAGCATTACTTTCAGATGTTGTAAACAGTACTGACGTTCCTGAGTAGTAAAATTTGGTTATATGCCCTTCGTCTATCAGTCGTATCCTCTGCTCCATTCCATTATAAAAATGTGCAGTTGTCTTCGTTCCACCGCCGTTTCTATGTATTACTGTGCTTTGCAGATTTCCTGCTGCATCGTAATTATAGTCTGTTGTTCTCGTTCCCCAGTCAACAACTTCGTTTTGTGTTTCTTGTCCTCCTCTATCGTTATAGGTGTAGCTTATATGGTCTGATCCATTTTTAGTTGTTTTTGTTAGCTCTGAGAACTCGCCATAGGAATACACTAGGTTGTTTACTCCATCATTTTCTGTTTTTCTGTCTCCAACCTTGTTATATGTGTAAGTTGTTGTCCTTGTTCCCTCTATAGTTTTTATTAGCCTGCTTAGGGAATCATAATTATATATATTTGTTACAGTTGTTGACGTGTCGTAGTAGTTTTCTAATATTTCTTTGTTTATTAGCCCATTTTTATTATATTCGTATGTGTATTTTTCTTTCAATATATCTGCTTGGTCTCTATATTTTATTTCAAATACTCTGCCATATGAATCGTATTCATATTTGGTTTTTATATATTCTGTTGTATAACCATTATGGAACTTAAGATAGTCATAAGTAAACTTTACTCTGCCTGAATCTCTATAAGTATAATCCCTTAGAGTATTCTCAATCTGTATATAGTCATCTTCTTCTGGTGTACTCGTATCTTTTTTATACTTTAGTTGTGTTATTTCTGATAGCTGTCCATAACCATTGTATCTGTATCCTGCATCTAATGTCCCGTACTCATCACTTTCCGTTGGATAGGATACGCTTGTTAACTGCCCTACTTTATTATATGTATATCCTATTGCATTTCCGTCCTGTACTGTACCTGTTACTCTGCCTAATGTATCATATGACCATGTTGTTCTTACTGTTGCCAACGTACCAGGCACTGCTATGGTATTGTCTACACGTGTATCAACCATAGCTTTCATTTGACCGTTGTCATTGTATGTATACTTAGTTTTATTTACTATGGAATTAGCTGCATCCTGTTGTCCATACTCTACTAATGTTACCTGTCCCCAGCAGTCATAGGTATAATTGTCTATTTGTCCATCAGCATTTCTCACTGCTGTCCTTTGTCCATTATCATCATATGAGTTTTCTACAACCATCTTTTCGTCTGTTGTAATAATTCCTTGGTTTATCTCAACAGCAGCTCTTCCAAATTCATCTAAATATGTCTCTTTTGCTCGATCTCTTGCATCTATTATTGAGTTAACAACATAATTCTTTGTTATACCATTGCTATCTGTATAACTTTTTAAGTCATCATAAGTATAACGTGTGATTAAATCCTGTGTTCCGTCGTTTTGTGTAACACTTGATAGCCTCCCAAGCTTATCATAGTCATACAGAGTTGATTTGCCTTTAGCATCAGTATCTACAATTACTTGTCCAGCGAAATTGTATTGTTTGCTTATCGTGTATATTTCAAGTGCAGGATCTGTTCCTGTAGGGTCTTGAATCGATTTAACTTGTCTATTTAGCTTATCATACTCTGCTCTTACTACAACGCCATCAGCATCAGTAATAGTTATCATATTGCCTACTTTATCGTATTCATATAATACGATATTCTTTTCAATACCTTGATATGTCAGAGCTGTTTTTATTAATCTTCCTAATTCATCATAATACTCTACACTTTGTCTTCCTTCTGGGTCTGTAGAGATTACCTTTCTGCAAGTTGTTGAATTATATGTATATTCTGAGTATTCAACCTCACTTATAATATTACTTTCACCTGGTACAGCAACAGTTGTTTTTATGGGTCTGTCCATACTGTCGTATTCAATATTGGTTACAGTCCCAGCAATATCTGTTGTACTTTTTATATTATGGTTTAGATCATATTCAATTGCTGTATACTTATTGTCAGTCCAATCAGTATCGTTTTGTGTTCCATCTGTTAAATATGTTTTTGTTGGATATCCAAAATCATTGTATACCGCTTTAGATACATTGCCCAATGCATCAACAGTTTCTGTTGGATTGCCTTGTGAATCGTATTTTGTTATCTCTGATATCTTTGTTAATGTATTTGTAGTTGAACCTTGATGTATTTCTTTTAACCACCCAGTTCTATGTGTACTAGTGTTATCTGTATAATAAGTATACTGAGTTATAGTACCAATTTTAGGTGTTTGGAGGTATCCTTCCCCTGTATATGATGTAACTGTTTCTATTAATCCGTAACTATTATATGTATACTCTGTTACATTGCCCTCAGCGTCTATAGACTTTTTAATATTACCATTATCTGCTTCACCAGTTTCACCATCTTCATATTCATATTTAGTTTCAGAATGCACTACTGAACCATCTTGATTTTGAGCTTGCACTTTTAGTGCCTGATTATATTTATTATATCCGATATATTTTGTAGTAGTTCCATATGGATCTGTTACAGATATGACATTTCCTGTGTTTGTCTCACCTGCTTCTCCATCATCATAATCTATAGAGTATGATATAGTAGACAGACTACCATTAATATCATTCTCATACGATAGTCCAGTTACTTGTAAGTTACCATTATAGATATATTCTGTTTCATCCCCCATAGGGTTTATAATACTTGTTACACAGCCATGTGTATCATATTCGTACTCAGTACAATTACTCCAGCTGTCTGTGAGCGTAGTCTTTCCTGTAATATAATTTATATCATAATACTCGTCATCTGGGAATGTTGTTTTTACTACTTTTCCTTCACTTGAATTATAGGTAATTAAGGTTATATTACTCTTGGCATCTTTTACTTTAGATAGTTGGTAAGTTCCGTCTGCATAAATGTAGGTTTCTTTATAACTAGTTGTTCCAAGTGAAGCAGTTTTTAATATAGTTTCACCTGTTTGATATGTATATATATAGTTTTTTCCTGCTGGATCTGTCATCTGTGCCAACAAACCTATATGTGCGCCATCATCTGTGTAAAATGGTGCATTACTATCTGATTGCTGATAATAAGTGAACATTACTTGGTCACCAATATTATTTTCTACATTTGTAAGCTTACCATCTAGGTCATATTGGAATTCAATATAGTTACCATTAGGTTCTGACATCTTCACTAATTTCAAATCATCACCAAATGTGTAAC
>Ga0070728_10004173_pt1 | contig 15216 bp, 16 predicted proteins | sample tdDd471_FD_66723 | JGI IMG/M metagenome (GOLD analysis project Ga0070728, IMG submission 66723) | Marine sediment microbial communities from the Atlantic coast under amendment with organic carbon and nitrate - tdDd47.1 | ecosystem: Environmental > Aquatic > Marine > Coastal > Sediment | place...
TTGGAAATAATACATCCAATAATAACCAAACAAACAACAATCCATTTGATAGTGAATTTGGAAATAATACATCCAATAATAACCAAACAAACAACAATCCATTTGATAGTGAATTTGGAAGAAATATACTTAATAAAATTATGAATAATTACGTCTAATGAATTAATTTATTATAAATAACTTTTAGTTACAAAAAATTGAAACTTTTATTATTTGCATAAAAATTCATATCATAATAATTATTATATGAACAATCACATTATAAACTATACCAATGATGGATATACAAAATATAATTCATTCTTCTCTGAGGAACTTATAGATAATGTGAATGATATTATAGACGGTCTTAACTTACCTGTTGGCGACACTGTATTTGATGAAGATGGAACAGGTAAAATCAAACAGATACAATACTTATACAAATATAACAATATTTTTGTAGATATGATTGACTCTATCAAACCGATAGTAACTGAATTATTAGGTACTGACAAATATAGTGTACTTAATATGCAATTGTTTGAAAAACATCCTCTAATAAGTAAGCCCACTAGAGCACATCAAGATAATGCATATTTCAAGATGACTCCTGCCACACCATTAACCTGTTGGATATCATTAGATGATATTGATGAAGAAAATGGATGCCTGTATTACGCTCCAAAAACACATCTAACACCAACAAGAAAACATCAACGTTACCATAAACATACCACATTTAGAATCAGATCTGGTGTTCCCGGATTATCTTTGTGCCTTCATGAACATCCTGAGGAAACAGATATACCGATAATAACAAAAAAAGGAGATTTATTAATTCATAATTGTAATACAATTCATAGAGCAGGGAAAAATAATACAACTGACCGGAGAAGAAGAGCAATCGGTTTAGTATTTATACCAGATAATTGTGTTATTGATGATAGACTATTAAAATATCATAATGCCAGACTAAAAAAAGATATTGAATTGCAAAAAATAAAAAATCCAAAATTATACCGAGAATTGAAAGAACATTTTAAGGATTTATATTAATTACTTTATGCTATAAAAAAAATTTGAAATGAATTTTAATTACAATATTTAATAAATTGTAATTAAGAAAAAGAAAAGGAAAGGGAAAGGAAGGAAAGGAAACTAGTTAGATTTGCAAATACCATCAAGTAGTTTAGAAAATCTACTTACTTTGTATTTATTTATTGTTCTAATGTCTGCTCCTCGTAAATTAACATCTTTCTGAATATAATATTCAACCATTTTTATTAATTTTTTTAAATCATTTGATCTCATATTATTAGAAATAATACCAACTAATATAGATACTATATTGTATCCTTTTTTGCTAATATAATGAATATTATTAGGTGATTCCAATTTTGACATAATATTTATAATATCATCAATATTACTACCACCTCCAACATTTGAATATCTTTCAGCTAATATTATCAAAGCAGATTTACCAAATTTATCTGTTGCATCAACATCTGAACCATAATATAACAAGGTATCTATCAAATCAGCATCCAAGTATTTCATTCTTTTTATTGCAAACAATAAAGGTGTCATTCCACAACACATAAATTTATTAACAATGTTATAATTTTCAATATAAAATGATAACAGCGAAATATCATATGGTTTATTTTCTTTATTTGTTATAAATGCTGAAAATGCATTTTCATAACTGGTTATATCTAAAGTAGCACCATGCATTTTTAACAAATTTGATATAAACACACGGTCATCATATGGTGCATTTTTTGCTACTATACTTAACACATCAAATTCATCATCTTTGTATTTTGCATCAGCTCCAGCCTCTAATAATATTTTAATAGTATCTTTATTTGTAGTACCGTTTTTTAACCCAAAACATGCCATCACTAATGGAGATTCACCACTAGCATCAATAATATCATTAACTTTTGCACCTTCAAGTATTAATATTTGTATAATACGGTTACAAAGTACATTATTATGGTTGTTTAATGCCTCATATAAAGCAGTTCTACCTTTTCCACCTCTTACTATATTAACATCTGCACCAATATTTATCATTTTTTTAATAATTGGCAAAGTAAATTCTTCATTAACAACTTTGTTAATTGCTGACATCAAATATGTCCAACCACTATTATATGTTTTATTAATGTTAAAATTCGGTTGCAACAATATATCCACTAATCTAACCATCTCTGTAGATGTAATACCACGTTTCAACAAAAAAGATAGAGGAGTAACCCCAGAATTGTCAGGTATATTAACATCAGCACCACTTCTAATCAATATATCAACCATTCTTATTCTATCATCTATACTAATTTCTTCATTACTTGATACAACTTCATATAAAGGTGTATAGCTTCTTCTATTCTGAAAATTAACATCTGCTCCATTATTAATTAATAATTGCATCGCTTCAATATTATTATATTTGATTGCAAGTGATAAAGGTGTTATATATGAATTTATATAATTAACATCAGCTCCATATTTTATTAATGCACTTATAACCTCAATATTATTGTTATATTTTAAAGCTGTTTGTAATAATTTATAACCATCAGATGAAGTCTCATTAAATGAAATTTTATCAGCATTTTCTTGGATATAATTCAAAATACGCTGTCTGGTATCTCTAAATTGTTCTCCAATTAATAATTTATTCAATTTATCTAATGGGCGTTTTATATGTTGGTTATTGTTATTTGTTGGGCGAGATTCTACATTATTGTTATTGTTGATATCACGTCTACCCTCTTCTAACATATTTTTAATATAATCTGCAATATTTTCTCTTGTAATACTATTACTTATCGGAACACCTTGACAATTATTTGCTAAAAAATTAGAAATATTGTCAAAATGATTTTTGTAATCATCCAATTTAATAATCTCTAATGTATCAACTAAATTATATAACAAATTTCCACCACCTCTTTCTATTTTGTAAAGATAACAGATATTACCTACAACATTTGCTATATAACTTTTATCAGTTACAGGTATACCATTTTTTGGGATAGATTGTATATCTAATCTGTAAGTTATTGTAGTGTTATAAATGATACCTGCTTCCTGAAGATAACTAGAAACACTTGATATTCTTTTTATGTTATTGTTATTAAACATGATTGATTTTTTTTCTTAAATTACTTATATTAAAGTAGGATATATGTGTTACCATAAGCATAAACTATAATTCCATTTTTCAATTTTTTCATCTAATAATCACACCTTCTAGTATATATTCCATAAATAAACCTATGTGATCTTAATATACTAATAATTTCAGTATAATTATTTCTAGATGCATATCCTAATGCTGTACATCCATCATTATCCCTTAAATTAACATCAATGTATGTATTTTGCAATAATAATCTTACTATATCTGGCAATTTCAATAAAGTTGCCCATATAAGTGCAGTAAACCCATTGTTATCCTGTATATTAACATCAATACATATATTTTCTAATAATAACTTTACTATATCTAACAATCTTTTCCGAACCGCTAATATCAATATAGTTGAATCATTCCTATCTTTTTTGTTAATATCCTTATCATGTATATTACCAATAAGTCGGCTTATCTCTTCCACATCACAAATATCATTTTCTAAACTATCCAATAAATAATCAATAACCGGTCTACTGCTTAATATTTTGGACATTATATTATTATTATTAATACACCACTATATATGCATAATAATATCAATTTTTAATAAATCAATTGTTATTATATTCATCAAATATTTCAGCAATCTCTCTTTCCTGCCCTATTCCTAAATCGGCCCAATCTAATGCTGTGTTATTATTAATATCAACAAGTAGAGGATCAGCTCCTCTTTGTAATAATAATTTTATAGATTCTTTATGGTCCCAATAACAAGCATACATGAGTAATGTTTTTTTATTGAAATCCTGTTTGTTAATATAACAGTCAGGTACTCTCTGTATTTTCTGTACTAGTTCTCTATCTAAATATCTACCTAATCTAATCTCGTACAAAAGATTATCTATTGTCAATTCACTATCAAAAACTTTCGACATCTGTATATATTATATTTGTAAGTATAAATGGTCCAATATAACATTTTTTTTTCAATTTTTTATAAATTAATTCATATACTGTTGCAATATATTAACAGTCCAGAAAAAATTGATAATATAAATGTCTGAATAGTTAAACATATACATAAATTTATTTAATAATGGAGCACTCTAACACCACTAAATTAACTTATCAAAACTATTTATTAGTAAAATACGGGATTCAAGACATTAATTTTGATATCTTTGATCAACATGTATTCAATAATGATATTAATAAATATAAAACATATATACCAAAATATAAAAAATGTATTTTAGTGAAATATGATAGAAACCTTTACAAGCTATACAAAGTAATTCAAAAAAACCAATATGGTTATGATTCTGGTCCAGCAGATTATGAACTTATTGAAACTTTTACATGCATAAAAGATGATATGTTCAATAATAACGATAATAATAACTTTGATAGCTTGCCAGATAGGTTAACTCTTGATATAAACACGTTAAAAAGTGTAAGTAAGGAAATAGGAGAAAAATTTCACTACTTGGTTAAAATACAAAATATTGACCTAATAGTGGAATTCTTAGATAATAATATAACTAGTGTCAATTATCAAAATATTAATGGATCAACTGCTCTCATGATTGCTGCTCAAAAAAATAATTTTGATCTTGTTAAAATATTAGTAGAAAAATACGGTGCAGATGCAAACATTAGAAATAAAGAAAATTCACCAGCACTATTCTTTACACACAGCAACACTACAACAGATATTTTTGAGTATTTGGAAAAAATGACTGATTACAATATCAATGAAATATTACATACCAATCAAGGGAAAAATTTTCTTCATTTAGCTGCTGCTTGCGAAGAAAACGAGGAAATTATGAAACTACTAGTGCAAAGAAAAGATATCGATATTAATAAACAATCAAATGATGGATATACAGCTTTACATTTAGCATGTTATCATAATCCATGCAATGCCAAAGTGTTATTAACACATAATGATATTGATATTAACAAGAAATCAGATTGTGGAGACACAGCTATTATTTTTGCAATGAAGCAACATAATTATTATCTCGCTATAATTATAGCTGAAAGAAAAGACTTTTATTCAAATGTAGCCGATAAATATGGTAGAACACCTATAATGCATTCTATATATTATGATTTGGGTTTGTTTACCTCATTACTAAATAATAAAAATATAAACATTAACATTCAAGATATGAATGGTAAAACAGTTCTAATGCTCGCACTAGAAACAAAAAATACAAAAGCAGTAAATATGTTAATTAATAGGAAAGATCTAAATATAAATCTAACAGATGCAAACGGGGATAAGGCTATAAATTTTTCACATGGTTCTTACTTTACGGGAAAAAAAGACGATAGAGACATCATAGATTTTATAGAAAATTTAAGCATTTAATTTACAGCTTTCTAATTATCATAATTTTTTTATAAATTAATTCATATATTGTTGCAATATATTAACAGTTTCATGACGGGATTTTTTTTGTGCTACTGTTAATGCATTATATCCATGCTTGGTTTGTATACCAATATTAATATTTTTATGTTGTAGCAACATATCAACAATATCACAATATCCTCTTTTAGATGCACACATTAAAGCAGTATAATCATCACTGTTTTGTATATTAACATTTATACCTTCTCTTTCTAATAATAATTTCACACATTCAGTTCTCTTGTTGATAGTTGCTAATATTAAGGCAGTACAATAACTATTATTTTGTAAATTTATACAAATTCCTCTCTTTTGTAATAACAATTTGACTATTTTGGTATAACCTTTTTCAGAGGCATACATTAATGCATTGTAGCCATTATCTCCTTGCATATTCACATCAATACCTTTCTTTTCTAATAATAATTCAACTATTCCAATATAACCTTTTCTAAATGCATATAACAGAGCAGTAAAACCATTATTATTATATATATTAACATCAATACCTTTCTTTTCTAATAATAATTTAACTATATCATAATGTCCATATTTCGAAGCATATATCAAAGCACTACACTCATCATAATCACATCTATTTACATCAATATCTTCTTGCTTTAGTAATGCAAGTACTATTTCATAATATCCATATTCTGAAGCATATATTAAGGCTGTGGAATAATTATAATCTGATATATTAATATCAATACCTTCTTGTTTCAATAATATCTCTACAATATCGTAATGCCCATATTCTGAAGCATATATTAAGGCTGTACATCTATCACAATCTACTATATTCACATCTATATCTTCTTTCTCCAATAATATCTCTACAATATCATAATATCCTTTTTGAGAAGCATGCATTAATACTGTGCTACTATTATCAAAATATGTAATATTAACATCTTCACATGGCAAACGTTTTGCCATTTGTGCTAATTCTTCCCTAGTATATGTATTTCTTTGCAAACCGTCCAATATACATTCAATTATCGGTTTGTAACTAAATACCTTTGACATCCTCTGCTTATATATATATATGATTTTTCTCGTATATATATCCATATAACATATAATATTAATTTATTAATTTTTAATAAATTAATGTATCAGTCATATGCACATCATATAACATATAATATTAATTTATCAATTTTTTAATAAATTAACGTATCATTTCATAATAACAATTGTCACAACAATAACCATTATAAGTAATCCATTTAGTATTAATACTAATATATTTTTTGCAACTAATTCCACATTTTTTGCATACAGGAGTAATACCAACACAATCTGGCACTTTTGGAGCAGATGACTTATCATAACTATTGTTATAGGCCGTCAGATAAATATTATAACATAAATGGCAATAAGGTACCTTATTACTCGCATAAGCATTAGGAGCCCATTTCCTTGTATCATGTGTTAATTGTTTACCACAATTCCGACATTTATAACTACACAAATAACACCAATGAGTGTCCAGACTGTATCCACTAACATTCTCTATAATATTATCACAATTACTTCCAGAACATGCTATGTTATTTGTAATAGGTTTAACATAAGATACACCACTACTCTCATGACAGCTGAATAAACATCCCATATCTATATTCACATTTGTATAACAAATAGTTGTATTAATAAAAAAATATCAATTTTTTTGTAATGAATGCAAGATAAGAAAAAATATAATAGTTGACGGATAAGGATCCCAAATATTATGAATGAGATAACCAAACAATCATAAAAATACAATGCACATACAAACATCACAGAAAGACAATAGGTTATATATTAAATTCTTATCAGAATATGATTTTAATAAATTAATAAATTATTCTTCTTAGCGCAAAAATATCCCAAGTTATGATAATCATCATACACAGTTTTATGAGGATTAGATATACATTTATTATTATAAGGATATAATTGTCCAAGTTTATGATACCATACATTAGATTCTCTATATTTATAACAATGATAATCACAGTCTTTTGTATTATATTTAACAAATATTAATGCTTCATCATATTTTGGGATATACTTATCATTAACCTCTCTAAAACCATCTAATTTTAATTTCAAAGGTAAAATATATTTTTGTGATGATGGATATATTTTTGCAGTAATTCTAAAGAAAAAATATAATAGTGATGGGACTAGCCACCCAGGCTGAGAATATGTACCTGTTAGGATCCCAGATGCATAATTATAGCAGTTATTATTTTTGCATATATTTTTATCATAAAAAATGTCATCATTATCAATAAAAGTTATGTTTCTTTTCAATACAATTTTCCAAGATATATATTTTAGAAGTAACTCAGCACCTTGCTCAAATAATATTAATAATATTATTATTTTGTACATTTTTTTTTATTTTTGTTGTGATGCCTGTTAATATGATCCTAATTATGCCAGTAAATTTCAATTTTTTTCTTTATAGGAAGAAATCAGTAATCATCTTACAGTTCAGTAATAGTATTTCAATATATTCACATTTGTATAACAAATAGTTGTATTAATAAAAAAATATCAATTTTTATTGCTTGTTTATGATGTTCTAAAATAACCAAGATATATTAAAAATGCTACAAGTGAAGCAGTTACAATATACAATACTAATAATAAACTCATGAACACATAATTAATATTTTTGTTTATCTTGTTATTCCTTCTAAAATGTTCAAATAGTTTTTTAACCTGACTGTTTGTATCTAGGACATCTGATGGCACAGATAAAAATCCTTTATCTTTAATAATATTTATGTATCTTACTTTATCCTCAAATGATAAGGATTGTAAGATACCAACCTGTGATGCTTGCCTATTAATGTTTTCTTCAATGGTAGTATTCAATTCAGATTCATCAACATCTATAACTATATCAAATTTTTGTGGCAATTTGACCAATTCATAACTATTCATATTTGATTTATAAATAAATATATTATACTGCAACAACTTAACAATATAGTTTCAATTTTTTGTAAAACCAAAATATACCATATACACAACAAAGATAAGTAAAGTTGCTAATGATCCAATAATTAATAATAAAGTAGATACAGCGCAAAAGTTGTCTGTTTTGTTATTATTTTTAGTCCAAGTGGCCACATTATCTATTGTAATATCATCTGATTTCATCTCCTTCATCATAAGATCTCTTATAGTAGATTTTGGATTTATATGGCTAGTATTTATATGTATAACTATTGGAGTTTTTTTCTTTATCATATCATCCACTTTATTACTCATATCACAATCTATCTGGTCAATTTCTTCAACAAAATTATCTTCATATTCTGATAGTTTATCAAATAATATATCAATATCTTCCTCTAACATGTTAATAGAAATACACTTGCATAATAAATAAAAGTATATAACCAAAAAAACTTCAATTTTTATCGTTCTTTTGAATAAATTAATTAGTTATTAGAATAATCATATAATAATAGCTCTACATCATTTTCATGTTCATTAATTGCAATATCAATTGCTGTTTCATTAAATATATTAGTCGCTCCTATATTTGTTCTAGAATCTTGCACTAATATTTTAACAATATCAATATATCCACTACTTACAGCGATCATTAATGGTGTATACTCAATTCTATTTACACAATTAATATCTAAATTATCCATTTTTAGGAGAACTTCAATGACCTTAATATGTCCGTTATATATTGCTGCTGTAAGTGCAGTACATCCTACAATATCTTTATAATTAATATTAATATCTTGCCTTTCTAACAACACCATTACAATCTTATCTTTTCCAGCAATTGCAGATAAGGTAAGTATACTGTTTTCATCCTTATCAGTTTTATTTATATCTCCATTAGGGACTCTATTTATTAACTGAATTATATCATCTTCTGTAATATGAGAGTTTTCTTCTGGGTTGATAAGCAATCTAAGTATAATATCTACAGGATTTTTTTCTTCCAATACTTTGGACATATTTTAGGATTCATGTATTATAATAATCTATCAATTACACTCATAATTTCAATTTTTTAATAAATTAATATATTATTTCCAGAATATTAATTCAGTATCAGAGAAATGTTATAGGATACCTCTTATAGGATAAATAAACCTATCTATGTCTCATATTTGTGTTATAAATTAGTATAATAGTGCCATATATAGGTCCTATACGATGTATTGTAATACATATACAGTCCATTATACAGTTCTAACAAATTATACTTAGATCGGATATTTATTACTGAGTTGATCATTTTATAGAAAAGTAACAAGGTCCACATTATCAATATATATGATTTATGTACATAACCTGATTTTTTGACAATATGTTAAAAAGTATATATGCATACCAATTATATTAAAATCGTAGGATATATATACTTTTTCCTATATACGCCACCTTATTACTTTCTGTACCCATGGAAAAATTACACTTTTTAAAAAAAGTGTAATTTTTTTTTCCAACTTTTTGACATGGGTGTGTCTATGTTTTGAGAAAAAAAAATTATATTTTTTTGGGCAAAATTATATGCCAATAAATTTGGACAAAAGTATGTATACATCATAAATGATATTTTTTGGCCGTGCAAAATTCATGCAAAATCATGTCAATATTTTTAACAAAAGTGTATATGGGGCCTAATTATGATGACTTGTTAGGTATATGTACTTTTAGGGTTTGGAAAGGGTAGTTTTCATTACAAGGAAATTGTCGATTTGTCGAAAAAAAAAATTACACTTTTTTTGAAAAGTGTAATGAGTATATACCTACTATTTAGAGCAGTTTTTAGAAAAATCAAAGTACATATACTGGACAACATTTTTTTCGCAGAATGCGCGAATTTTTCGCAGAAACTGCGAAACGATTGGGGTCAGCTAAAAAGTATATATAGATATGATTTTGTGCTGATTTTGATAAAAATTTAGTATAATAATATTACACAAAAATGTTTTCGGTTAGAAAAGTATATATAATGGTTAATTGGATATATATTTGGAAATTTTTAGATAAATTATAAATATATATATGATATATACTGTCCATGTATAATTGTGTTCCATGTAAATATAAAACCACTAATAAGTATCATTTCGCAAAACACACAAAGACACAAAAACATGCCAGAAATACTAATAAACAGGAACATATTGTACATCCTAAGAAAAAATGCAAATATTGTGATAAATACTTTGACCATAGAAGCATTGATAGACATACAGTATCATGCAAATCTAAAGAGATACATAACACAATCAAAGGTATCAATGATCAACATGAAGAACGATTAGAAAAAATTATAAAAGAATTAGAAGAAGTCAAAATGATAAATAAAGAATATGCAAAGATAAATAAAGAATATGTAAAATTAATAACCGAATATAATAAAAGACCTCATATAGTCATAAATTCTGAAAACAATATTAAAAACAATACTATCAATATCAACCATACCAGCAATATAGGGGGCATTCTACAACAATACAATAATGTGCCAAATATAGAGGATATCGCCAGCACCCCTCTTACAGATTATGAAAAAGAAATTATAGATAGTTCAGGTGTTGTAAATGGTGCCATAGAATATCTAATAAATAGATGTGTGAGTGATATAGATCCTGAAAAAAGACCATTCCATTGTACTGATCCTGCTAGAAACATGTACATAACAAAACATACTGATAAATGGTTTAAAGATCCCAAAGGACAACTTATAGAAAAACATATGAAACATCCTATAATAATATATGCTTGCGAATCAATTCTCACTGTACCAGATCTTAAAAAACAATATCAAATAATTGAAGAAATATCTGATATTAGAGAAAATTATGGAAGAAAAGTACTAAATCCAAATAAAGGTAAAGTATTGTCAAAAAATATGTTATTCATCGACCCAATTAATGGTGTAGATGGCATTAATGGAATTAATAGTATAGATGATGTAGTGTAGATGATATAACAAAAATTGAAAATAATTATGTTAATTGTATCATATTATTCATTATGTATAACTAAAAATGTCTAAAGTTTTTCAAGATAAAACGATTTTCCAATATATAACTGATGCACTCGGTAAATCCGAAATAGATGAACCATATGTACTTAGCCTTGCTAAAAGATTATTTGATGATGAAAATATTAATGCATACTATGAGGAAAATAAAACAATCCTATCAGAAGCAATATCATGTGATTTGATTAATATTGTTGGGGTTTTACTAACTAAGAAAAATATTAATGTAAATTTACTTGATAAATATAAAAACACTCCATTAATATTAGCTTCTCAAAAAGGATATATTGATATAGTTAAATTATTATTAGATAGAGGAGATGTTTATATTAATGCACAAAATATGATAGGTGAAACGGCATTAACATATGCTATTGGAAATAAACATACTGATATTGTTAAGCTTCTCTTATCTAATAATAATATTGATGTAAATATACATAATATTTCTGGTTGTACACCACTAATACTAGCTATATTAAAGGATTGTATTGATATAGTGGAAATACTCCTAGATAGAGAAGATATTGATATTAATGTAATGAATGCATTTGGTTCAACAGCTTATTCATATGCATATAATAAAGGATATACTGGTATAGCGGTATATTTACGAAATATACAAAAAAGACAAAATAACCTTATCAAAAATTTGTAAATAAAATAATTTAACATAACATCCAATAATTGCTCATTATGATCTTTACTTTATCCCATACAGATAAATTTATATTTTGTTTCAATAATGGATAATATTTTACTGATGTATCCTTATATCCTTTATCTGTAACATATTTTATCATCTCAAATGTTGAACATCCACATAAAATATGTATAGGTTTGAAACCATAACTTGTAGCACAGTCAATATTAACTCCTTTCTCAATAACATACTTTATTATATCAGGTGTTGAGTATCTGCACAAAATATGTATAGGTTTCCATTTTAAACATGTTGAACATTCAAGGTCAACTCCTTTATTAATAACATATTTTATCAAGTCAGGTGTAGCATATCTAGATATAAAATGGATAGGTTTCAATCCATGAATAGTAGTACATTCAAGATTAACCTCTTTATCAATAATATATCTCATCATATTTGATGTTGAGTATCTACATATTATATGCAGTGGGGTCCATCCATAATTAGTTTCACATTCTAAATCAACTCCCTTATCAATAATATATTTTATTATTTTGGGCCTCGAGAAACCACATATCAAATGTATAGGCTTAAATCCATTACTATCTGAACATTCTAAATCTATTGCATTATCAATCAGCCATTTCAGTACATTATCATCCTTACACCTTTCTAGCAAATATTTGAAAACTTTATTTTCCATAAGATCTACTATAGACACACTATCATAACCTAATATACTGATAAAATTATCCTCTTTAATATGTTCAATTATACTTTTCTGCTGTATGTCAAAAATATTAGGCTCATATTGCTCATCCGCTAATGACTCATCATTTTGTAAATATTGATCAACTATAGTTTTCATAGCCATATTCTTATAAAATATATTTGTAATAGGTTCTCTTGTTATCGGACTTGCTTTTTCCTTATCATACCAAGCAGTTATAAGGTCTCTCTCATATGTAAATCCATCTGATGCTATAACAGGATCATAATATATTTGCAAACTAATAGGACAATATATACTATCCATCTTTATTATAATACAATAATAATAAATCTAACTTTACTTTCTATAAAAAAATCAATTTTTTAGAAGTGTAAATATGTATCAGTTCCTACATTCTCTATTGAATTAATTCTAATATCTCCACCAAAATATCTTATCATAAGTCGTGTTATTGGTAATCCGTATCCTAAACCAGCCATAGGTCCTATACCTGAAAAATCTATGTGATCCATAGATTCCTCACAAATTATATTATTTGGTGCAGTAGTATAAAAATAACTCCAAATCTTATCCATACATAATCTATTTATTCCTATACCATTATCATTTATCTTAATATCAAAATTATGTGCTTTTTTATCACTAAAATATACATTTATACCATTTTCAGGATTCTCTGCTTCATCTCCATATCTATCAATTAATCCTCTAATAGAATTCTTAAATATTTCAAAATATATATTTTTCATATGTATTGATATATAAGGTATAGATAGATATTCATACTTTTTAATAAATTTATTGTAAAGATTCTCATCCTTACTATTAATATATATCTGTGGACATATACCATATTCTCGTTCGCTTATTATTTTAGCTTCTTCCCACCCATCTGCCATACATTCTATAGGATTTACTGATAGATTAACCGATCCAACATTACCATTATTATTATCATTATTATGCATATTCAAGTGATGATTTATTATTATTCTTATTGATGTTCTATTCTTATAAAATATATCCAATGCATCATCTATTTTATTTATTATTATATTTGTGTCTGTTGAATCAAAAAAATTTTTTGTATTACCATATCTTTTATCTAGAGCCTTTTTCCACTCAAATATCCCTTTACTCATATTTGAAAAAGTTGTTGAATGACGATCAAGGATCGCCTGCAATAATGTATTATGCCTCTCATTATTATTAAAAGTATTATTATTTTCATACTCTTCTAATTCCTTGTATGATTTAATGTACCAATCTGCTATTTTTTGTATATGATGTAACTGTCCTAAACCAAAAGGCATGTTTTCTAAACATAATATTTGGTGGCATAATCTATTTTTAATGTCATAATGTACAAGTTTTGATCTATTGTAATGATTTATATTCTGACTTTTAATCATATCATTAATTGTTATTTTCTTTAATATTGATCTATTACTTCTTTTTATGATATCTGAAAATATACGAGTAGCCATATACATAATATATGTAAATATGTACACAAAACAAAAAAAAATCAATTTTTTATAAAAAAACATGATATATTGCCTTATTGTGTTTCATCAATATCTATATCGGTCCTTTTCGTGCAATATTGATTTTTATGATGAAGAGCTAATACTATACATACTCCAATACCAAGAAATATTAAAAATATTAATACTAAAAATGGTACACCACCAACAATAAATATTACTGCTATAATACCTATAATAGTAATATTATCTGATAAGTAACTATTATATTCATGATATATAATAAGTGTATCATTAGACATATTTTCTATACTGTACATAAAATTATGTCGTATCTTTTCAACAGTATTAAATGTTACAGCACAAGTTGTTTTGTTGTAACATAAACTAGCAATAGTATCATTTTTTTTTATAATAAGATTATGTCTTCCTTCTCCTACAGTATATATATAAACATTATTATCTCTAAAATTATAATTAATCTTCTCATATCTATCTATTTTTTCTGTATATTTACACTGGTATCTTGATAATAATATATTATATTCACAACCTCTATGATTATAAACATCACAATAACTATGTGGAATATATAAGGCTAATAATAATATAAATGATATCTTTAACATTTTATAATATTATATACTAATATGTACTAATTGACTGTTATAATTTCACTTTTTTTTTGCTCACAATATATATAATATGTATACCATCATTAGAAAAGATATAGATGTCCAAATAGTTGGTCATATCATCAATAGGAA
>Ga0070728_10004178_pt1 | contig 15201 bp, 9 predicted proteins | sample tdDd471_FD_66723 | JGI IMG/M metagenome (GOLD analysis project Ga0070728, IMG submission 66723) | Marine sediment microbial communities from the Atlantic coast under amendment with organic carbon and nitrate - tdDd47.1 | ecosystem: Environmental > Aquatic > Marine > Coastal > Sediment | place...
CCGTTTGGCGATCCAATTGATGGAAGGAGGGGGCGTACCCTCAAGTTTGTTGGCAGAGGGCTTATACCTATACTTATCTGGGCGTTTTCCCAGCTTGATGGAAAAGCTGAAGGCGCTATTTTTTCCTTATTTACCCGCGGTGACGCAAATTGTTCTCGAGCGGGGCCTTCTTTCGCCCAACGATTACCGCACCCAACGAGACTGGGCACAGGCCTTGGGCACTACCAAAATTAAAGGGAATCGCATGCTTCAATTATTCGAGACAAGCGGACTCTAATATAACAAATAGAATTTTAACACATTTCAGTTTCAACTTTAGTACTAGGATTGTACCTTTATGTAAAAGAACTTAGAATAGCTTTAAAAAAATCTTGCGATTGTTCTCCTTGCAAAACCATTTCTTAGTAGTAGAAACCGCACAAGACATTCCCCAAATAAGTAGAAAGGATGACCGGCTAGTACTCCGGCAAAAACTATTTTTTGAACAAACAACTTAATCTTATGCGCTTAGTTGAGGAACTCAGCTAAGTGAAAAGTTCGAAGCCTAAATTCCAGATCGATGAATGTAGAACCGTGCTTACAAAGGCGTATAGTACTCAGTTTGCTACTTTTGGGGTGTTGCATGACGTTTAGTGTTTCTGTCTTGGAGGCACAAGATTCTTCCTTTTCGCAATATTTCAATAATCGCATGTATTCCAATCCGGCGTTTACGGGGATGGATGGTGCATTGACTTTTACCGCGGCTTACCGAAAACAGTGGAGCAAAGTCCCCGGAGGCTTTACCACACAGTCGGTCAGCGTAGAGGATTTTGAACCTTGTTTCAACAGTGGCTTAGGGCTATTTGTGATGCAAGACACGGAGGGCGAAGGAATCTTAAAAACCCAGATGGCGGCTTTAAGCTATGCTTATGTTATTCCATTCCGACAAGGCAAAACCCTGCACAATATTAGGCTAGGTTTCTCGCCCTACTGGATGCAAAAAGATATCGATTGGAACCGCTTGATTTTTTCAGATCAATTAGATCCGAAACAGGGGGCTATTTATCCTACACAGTTTCAGCCCTTTGAAGATATTCCCGTCAATTTTGGTGGAATTAACGCAGGTTTTGTTTATCGCCGAGATAAACCTACACGTTGGAAAGATGATTCGCAACTGTCCATCGGGGTAGCAGTCAATCATTTACTCAATGTTAGTTTCAATACGGGCCCCATCGAATCTTTACAAGGCCTAGATACCGGCCTTTCTCCTCGAATTAGTGCTTTCTTGGGATTTTACCATCCCATTTTTAGGATGACAAACAAACGTTATCTTTTTTACGTTACGCCACAGTTGAGGTATGAAACGCAAGGTAAAATACAGTCTTCATCCTTGGGGGCAACGATTAGATATGAGGCCATGACGGTAGGGCTTTTTTACCAAAACACAACGCCCTTTGCCGATTGGCAGCATACCAATGCCTTTGTGGCTTATGTCGGTGTTTCATTGGGAGCAGCGAATAATCAAGCGATTGATATCGGCTTGAGTTATGATACTAATCCTGGCGGACTGCGTTCAAGAACTGGCGGTGTTTTCGAAGTGAGTATCAAGTACTTCATTGATAATAATGGTCTTTTTTGTAAATTATTTGATATGGGGAGTGGGGATAATAGAGTACATTGTCCGCCAGTTGGTCAACCCGCAAAGCGACGGTTTCGTCAATCAAAGTAAATAGAACAATCACCAAAAACTAAGCTGACTACGATGTCCTATCGATACAAATACCTCCTTTGTTGTATATTGGCGATACTGAGTTTTCCCCATTACTTATCTGCTCAATGCGATGGGTCTAGGATGGATGCTAATTACGAGCTATTGACCAATGATATTTGTGAAGGAGAACTTATACCCGTGGCAAATACGACAGATCAGGCAGGCAATATGGATGTCTTCTATATCTGGGATTGGGGGGATGGAACCAAGGATACGTTGTATGAACGGAAAGATACTACGCACATCTATATTTTTCAGGATCAGAATGTATGTAGTACTCCTGGAGGAGAGACTTCGGTTAGCCTCAGGTTGGATGCTATTGTACCGGATTGCCCGCAGCTCAATCACTTTGTCATCAAGCCTATCTTTATTAAACTACGACCAGAGGCCCAGTTTTCAGCACCGGAATTTTTGTGTACACCTGAATTGACCGTAGATTTTACGAATCAAAGTTGTAGTCCAGACCCTGATGCTACCTATCGTTGGGATTTTGGAGATCCTGCTTCGGGCATGAATACCTCTACCGACTTTGAGCCTTCTCATACCTTTAGTGGGCCTGGTTCCTTTAATGTTCGACTGACGACGGACGGCTTTTGTGGGATTGCTACTTATAGTCAACTCATTACCGTTTACGATAGTCCGGAGGCAGATGCTACCTTTGAATTTAGTCCTTCAAATGGCTGTACACCGGTAAATATAAACTTGCGGAACCAGTCTCGGTTTGCTACGAACTTTGATTGGAATATTAACCCCAATAACAACGTCTTATTCATTAATGAAACCGACAACTTATCTGAAGAACCCGAAGTACGCGTGACCGGACCGGGCACGTATATTTTTCAGCTAAAAGCTAGGAACATTTGTGGAGAAGATGTGTGGGCAGATACTTTGGAGTTATTTGAAGCCCCAACCGTTGATTTGCAGCCCGTACCGCCCGGTTGCGAAAGTGTAACGGTTAATTTTGGCAACCAAGTGACCTATACTGGGTCTGTTTTTGAATATCGATGGACCTTTGAAAATGGAGAACCGGCCACCTCTACGGAAGCTACACCTAGCGGGGTTGTGTTCAATACGCCTGGTTCGCACCAGGTGATCGTGGAGGCGATCAATGATGTTTGTGGTTCTATCTCCGATACGATTCAGGTGGTCGTGCAAAGTCGAGATGCGGTGACCATTCAGAGTCCAGCCCCTAATACTACTTTTTGTACGAGCGATGACCCGATCACCTTTTCGGCCACTCCAGTGGATGGACAATGGTCTGGCCCTGGAGTGAACCCCGAAGGTGTTTTTAACCCAGCCAGTGCGGGCGTAGGCCGTCACACCATTCGATACCAATATGGTGATGGTGTTTGTAGCACCGAAAGCGAAGTTGAGATCGAAGTGTTTCAGGCGCCTGGCGTTAGCTTAGCGGCTGTCGCAGCTAGTTGCGAAACCCTAAATTATACCCCTGATGTAAGCTATGTATCAGAAGAAAATATTACGACCTATCGATGGACTTTTGAGAACGCTTCAATAAGTACGTCTACAGAGCCTTTCCCCAGTGGAATTGTCTTCAATCAGACGGGTTTAGCTATTATCGAGATTGGCAGCAGTTGTGGACTAATTGTAGATACGGCTGTCATTGAAGTAGAAGCCCCTGCTGATTTACAGATCACACCTCCTGCTGGAGCCGTCTGTAATACCTCTAGTCCTATAACATTGGAGGTTTCTCCTAGCGGAGGAAGCTGGTCGGGTACTGCGGTGACTGCCGAAGGGGTATTTGATCCCGCACAAGCTGGACCGGGAATGCATGATCTCACTTACAACTTTATACAGGGAGCTTGTAATCAAAGTGAGGTATTAACGCTTGAAGTGTTGGCTTCAGCAGCGGTGACGGTAGAAACAGACGTTTTAATCTGTGAAGATGGACCCGTTTATAATCTAGACTTTAGTCCTTTTGGAGGAACGTGGAGTGGAAGCCCAGGGATAGTAAGTCCTTCGCTGGGGCAGTTTGACCCCCAGCAAGTAACTCCAGGAGATATCACCCTTACTTATACCTTCCCCGATGCCAACGGCTGTGTCGTAACCAGAGATGCAGCGGTTACGGTACAAGCATTGCCGACCATTGGTCTTCCCGCAGATGTTATCCTTTGTCGCACCGACGCTTTAATCAATTTACCCGTACAGGTTGGGCTTACCTTGGATCCCGCCGGCGGCACGACGGAGTGGACGGGCCCTGGAATTATCGATGCACCGAACGGAATTTTTAAAAGCACTGTCGGAGAAGCGCAAAATATGGATCGCTTTGATGTATTATTGACTTATCAGCAAGGCGCTTGTACAGTATCTGATGAATTAGAAATTATATTAGAAGAACCACAGACCGCTGCTGCTGGGGATGACTTTACGATCTGTGTCGATGAGGGGAGTGTGCAATTGATTGGTACACCAGCAGGAGGTCGCTGGGCTGGCCCGGCGATTGATGCAGAGTCAGGAGAAATTGATTTGCAGGCAGCTGGTGGTGGAGACTTTACTTATACCTATACCTTCTCACCTGGAACGAGCTGTGAAGTGAGTGATGCCGTAGAGGTAACGATTATCGATCTGTCAGGCGTGGATGCAGGGGATGATTTTTCTATTTGCCAAGGGGCAGACGTATTGGCCTTGTCGGGCTTTATGCCGGTAGGTGGAATTTGGAGGGGCCCAGGGGTGATTGATTCTATCAACGGCCTATTTGATCCTAGTGTATTGCAAGGGGGAGAAATTTACTCGCTGGAGTATACGGTAGAAAATGACCAAGTGGGTTGTGCGGCTACCGACCGAGTGACCGTCAATGTCTTTCCGGTGCCTTCAGCTGCTTTTGAGATCATCGGCACGACCTGTCTGAATGAGCCAATTGTCTTAGAGAATAATTCGCTCTCCGTTTGTAGTTACCAATGGGATTTTGGCGACGGCACAAGCTCTACGGATGAGGTGCCTACGCACACTTATACGGTGATCGGAGATTATACTATCACCTTGACGATTACTTCTTGTGATGGTTGTATCGATGTATTTCAGCAAGATGTTTCCGTGACGATTCCGCCGAGTGCGGCTTTTACGCCGGATGTACGGGCGGGCTGTGCGGTATTGGAAGTCAACTTTAGCAATGAAAGTTTAGGCGTTGGGGTGACTTACAATTGGGATTTTGGCGATGGCCGCCTGAGTGACTTAGCTGATCCAGGCCCCGTACTTTTTGAGCAGGGTAGAGATGATACGACTTATGTGGTAACGCTCACCGCAATAAATGGCTGTGGTTCGGTGCAAGATGTGGACTCTATCACTGTTTTCCCGAAGCCGATTGTGGATTTTGGTACAGATATAGACGATGGATGCTCTCCATTACCGATTCGGTTTGCCAATGTGACGGCCGGTAACCCAGATAGCTATTTCTGGGACTTGGGTAATGGTGTCAACTCTAGAGATTCGATTCCTCCCGATCAAAAATACACGACGAGTGATTCTACCTTTACGGTCTATACCGTCAGTCTAATTGCAACCAATGAATGTGGAACGGATACCCTTTCTCGTGAAATTGTGGTCAATCCGAATGATGTCGATCCTTTCTTTAATGTCGATACGACCAGTGGTTGTCAGCCGCTAGTCGTTAATTTCACCAATTTTTCCACCCCAGGTGCAGCAGTTAGCTGGAACTTTGGCGATGGAAATTTTTCGAACCAGGCCAGTGCGCAGCATATCTATGATACACTCGGTACTTTTACAGTTTATCAGTATGTGAACAATGGCTGTAGTTTTGATACCGCTAGTGTGGATATACGGGTTTTCCCGGCACCAGACGTCTCATTCACGCATCAACCGACGGCTTGTATAGGCGAGCGAATTCTCTTCCAGAATACTTCGCCGGATGTCGGTGCGGCAGAGTGGGATTTTGGTGATGGCACCGTATCCTTGTTGGTCAATCCTGAGCATGCCTTTGATTCGGCTGGTATTTATGAGGTAATATTGACGGTCTTTTCTTCTTCTGATAACTGTCCGGCCAGTATTAGCAGCACCATCGAGATTTTACCCAACCCAGTCGCTAGTTTTGTTCCTTCCGATACCGATGGCTGTCTACCTTTTACGGTTTGTTTTACCAATACAAGCCAAGGTGCGGCCTATTATGAATGGGATTTTGGCAATGGAGAAGGGAGTGTAGAGCCCAATCCCTGTCATACTTATTTTGAGCCGGGAAACTTTTCCGTTACCCTAAAGAGTACCGATGCCAACGGTTGCTTTACGGATATTGCGGTCTTTAATGTGCAGGCTTATGAACCACCTTCTAGTGCTTTTAGTCCAGAAAAAACACAATACTGTGATATAGATGAACCCATCAATCTCATTAATCAATCGCAAGGAGCGGCTGCTTATGAATGGGATTTTGGGGATGGAAATACGGGAAGTCAAACCAGTCCTATTGTCTTCTATGCCGATACCGGACGCTATGATATTACGTTAATTGCCTTGAATGCATTTGGTTGTAGTGACACGACGACGCAAACGATTGGGGTAAATTTCCAACCGGTAGCTTTCTTTGGCCCTCGCCGCTTGGAAATCTGTGAGCGAAATACCTTCGTGTTAGAAAATACCTCTCTGAATGCCAATCGCTTTCTTTGGGATTTTGGGGATGGAAACACCTCTACAGAACCGCAACCCGCTTACGAATATGATCAGCAGGGGGCTTATGATTTGAAGCTGGTGGTAAGTTATGGTGAGGTATGCTATGATAGTTTAGAGGTCTCCAATGCTGTACGTGTCATCCGAGGTCCGATTGCTGATTTCACCTGGGAGGAAGACCCTACCTTTGGGCCAGGCGGTTTGGTTCGTTTTATGAATCGATCGATCGACGCTAATGCTTACTTTTGGGATTTTGGCGATGGAGAAGTATCGCAAGAAGCGGATCCGCGTCATGAGTATGAGGAGAATGGTGATTGGGAAGCCTTGCTCGTTGCCTTCCACCCGAATGGTTGTACAGATACGACTTCTGCCATTGTTTCGCCGGGACTCTTTTTTAATTTCTCGGCTCCGAATGCCTTTTCTCCTGAGAGTGGAATTGGCGATGTCAAGTTTTTCAAACCGGCAGGTATTGGGATAGCGGAGTTGCATCTACAGGTCTTTTCGCCCTGGGGAGAGTTGCTTTGGGAATCGCAAGAGTTGGATGGAGAACAACCCGGAGGTTACTGGGATGGAATGTATAAAGGGGCGTTTGCTCCACAAGGAGCTTATGCCTGGAAGGCGGCTATCACCTACGTCAATGGACTTAAACAGGTAAAAATGGGCTCGGTCATACTATTGCGGTAGCCCCTTGTTTTTGGAGAAAAGAGGACGGTGATTTTTAGTCGCATCTTCACTAGTTAGGGTATAGATTTCGACTTTTTGTTTTTTCCCTTTCAATTCAAATATTCCCATTCGCTTGGGAGCGAGATCATGGGGCGGGAGATTCAGTTTATTGAGGAGTGTCTTGGATAGTAATATCCTAGTCTCGTATTGGTGACAGAGATTAATGATGCGAGCGGTGGTGTTTAAAACATCGCCAGAGTAAACAATATCTTTTTTGATTACGCCTATCTCTCCGGAGGTAACCAAACCTGAATGAAGCCCCGCCTTGAAATGAGGAATTTCACCGTATTTTTCCAGGTACCTAGGAGCTTTTTTCTGTATGGCTTCCTGCATCCAGTAGAAACATCGAATACAATTCGCTTTTTGCACCCCTTTTTTCATCGGCCAGGAAATAACAATTTCATCTCCAACATATTGATAAATCTCCCCGCCAGTGTCTATGATTGGATTGGTAATATCTCGGAAAAAGTCATTGAGTAAATTGAAGAAGCGAATATGACCTAATCGCTCAGCCATAGCCGTCGATGCATTGATATCTGCAAATAAGAAGATACGCTCTTCTTCTAGCGGAGTATGGTAGCGACCAGTGAGTAGCTTGGCTAGTACCCCTGGGCCATATTTGTCATTCACATGCAGAAAAACGACTGTCAAGAAGGTGATAATCGTCCAGAAAATGAAACTCTTACCATAAAACCCGCTGCGCAAGATACTTTGTGTCTCTTGTATCACATCTGACGCCAATGGGGATGATTCTAATCTTACACTCAAGAATAGATCGTGAAAAATGGCACTAAATAAAAAGTTGAGGGCAGAAATGACGATGCTATTGAAAACCAATGCCGCGCCAAAGGATTTGGTCAAAAATAAGTCGCGAAGGTAAAAGAGTAGAATCGCGCCCGACAAAATAGCCGTGACGAAGGCAGAAATGACACTGACCCAGAAGTAGCTATTGAAGTCGTACATCTCGGCCGGATTCATGTACTTACTTAGGGCCAGCGCTTGCGTATTGAGCGCATCCAAGGCACCTGCTAATGTCCAGAAGAAAGTAATCCAGAGGATTTGGGCCACCCTTCTTTTGGTCCTCCCCTTGAGTGAAAAATTAAAAAACATTGGATATTAAATTACCACAAAGTACTTAATTCGCCTGTGAAGCTGCAAATAAAAATCAATTTAGCGCAAAATAATTCTCTTAGTGGAGGATAGATGTGAAAATAAGCTGGTGGAATTCCGACTTCTTGTGTAATTTTGCAGCATGCAAGAACATCTCCTTACTGTAGATACTGCTTTACTCACCAAGCGAGTAGTCGTTCGTCGATTCAGAGAAAATGATGGCGAACAATTGTATGATCTCATTCAGACGAACCGAGGCTATTTGGAGGATTCCTTTCCCTCAACGGTCAATGATAATAGCTCTAAAGAAAAATCGGAATGGTTTGTTCGTGTACGCTTGGCCAAATGGCTATTACAAGAGGAATATTGTTTTGGTGTATGGGATAATGATTCAGCCAAATTAATCGGTTTTATTCGCCTATTTCGTATCGACTGGAACATTCCGAAGGCCGAAGTCGGCTTTTTTGTGGATCGCGATTTCAGCAGCAAAGGTATCATGACAGAGGTGTTGCTTACTATTATCCCCTTTGCCTTTCAACAGCTCAAACTCGAAAAACTCAGCCTTCGCACCGCTATGGACAATTACGCCTCCCAACGCTTGGCCCGCAAGTGTGGCTTTCGCCGTGAAGGCGACCTCCGCGCCGACTTTAAGAAAACCAGCGGCGAGATTATAGACGTCATGGTCTTGGGCTTGACGCGGGCGGAGTTGGATAAGGTGTGATAATTAGCTAGGAGAAGAGAACGGCTGGATCGTTATTTACAGCTCATTTCCGTCTTTATATATTTAATTGGCTTTTGATATAGGGAATAAGTGCATCAATAGTCTCCACTTGCGGTATCCCGTATCGCCGACAAACAATATCTACATTTCCTTTTCGCCAAAAGCCAGTCGGGCAACAAACGACAATTTTGCCTGATCGAGCGTGTAAGCCTAGCTCTAACAAGCTAATCGGAGACTTTGTGGCGGGGTCAAAATAGACAATAATCAAATCGGCCACTTCGAGTCCCTCCAATTCCCATTCTACTTGTTCTTTAAATGGCCCAAAACCAATCTCCTGGGGCCAAGAGGCATCCCAGCTATCCCGCCTAGGATTGAGCAGCGTCAGGGGAAAGTCGGCCAGTTGTTCCGTAATATAGTCCTGCCATTTCTGTGCTTTATCCAGTTCGATACTGCCTGCTAGAAAAATACTGGGGTGGGTGACTTCTAGTGGGTGAGGCGGTTTAATTACATTCATATCCGTTTTTTAGCGCTTTTGTTTCAAGATAGTACTTTCCTCGTCCACTTCCGAACAGTCCGTTCGATATCAAACACTTTATCTATTTGGTTTTATTGTTAATTAATTGAATGACAGCTTGTTATTGTTTGGCATGCTATTAGGATAGTAGATAGCTGTAACGGTCAATTTTATTTGGCCAATTCAAAAGCAGAGGCCGATAGAAGAGCCGAGGAATTGGAGGTGGAAAACACCTACAATAGCTGTATTAACATCAATCCACCGCCAAGAAAAAACAAAACATGGATAGAGAAATTGATCCTAATTACGTCAAAAAGCAAGGCCGCCGCCGCATCTGGCTCCTGCTACTCATCGTGTTGGCTATTGCGGCAGCCCTCTGGGGCTTGCGCTGGGCCCTCGGCACAGAAGTAGAGGCTAACCGCCTGCGCACCGCGACGGCCGAAATGGGACGCATGGATAATACCCTGAATGCTTCGGGAGAGGTGATGCCTGCTTTTGAGCAAGTGATCACGGCGCCGATTCGGGCAGAGGTGCGGGCGGTATTGGTGAGTGTAGGGAGTTCGATTGAGGAAGGGACGCCTATCCTGGCCCTGGATAAGTCATTTACGGAATTGGAATATGAAAAGTTGAAGCAGGAATGGGAACTCAAGCGCAATAGCATGACCAAACTGGGTTTTGCTTTGGATAAAACGCTATTTGATTTGCAGATTACCGATTCGATCAAGGCCCTCCGGATTAGTCAGCTAGAAGCGGAACTGGAAAATTCGCGGCGACTAGAATCGATCGGAGGTGGAACGAAAGAAGGCGTAGATAAAGCCCAACTTGACTTGACCATTGCACGCCTGGAGAAACAACAATTGGAACATGACCTTAAAATCCAGGAGAAGTCGACCATTACCGATTTGAAAGAATTGGAAATACAGTCTAAGATTCAAGCCAATGCCATACGAGAAATGGAAGAAAAGCTGAAGCGGGCTGACATTGTAGCCAAACGCCCTGGTGTACTGACCTGGGTGAATGAAAACATTGGATCGACGGTGAGTGAGGGAGAGTCACTGGCGCGGATTGCCAACCTGGAAAGCTATAAAGTGCTAGGAACCTGCTCAGATATCTATGCAGAACGCCTACGAGTGGGAATGTCAGTAATCATTCGCTTGACAGATGAAGATCAAATTAGCGGTTCTATTAGCAACATCCGACCTACCGTCGAAAATAATGTCATCACCTTTGATATTCAGTTAGACAAGAGTGACCATCCGATGCTTCGTCCCAACCAGCGAGTGGAGGTATTCATTATAACGGCTTCCAAGAATAACATTGTGCGGGTACAAAATGGGCCTGCCTTCAGAGAAATAGCACAGCAATACGTTTTCGTGATGAAAAATGGCACGGCTGAACGCAGGAGAGTACATGTGGGCATGAGTAATTATGATTATGTCGAGATCGAAAGTGGGGTGGAAGCTGGAGAAGAAGTCATTATTAGTGATATGACTAAGTATGAGCATTTGGGAATAGTGAAGCTGAAGTAATGATGTCTAATTCTCTTGCGCTTAAAAAAAAGAAAATGCGAATCATCCATATATTTATTCTTTGCTGTTTGATCGGGCCATTGGCCTTCAGTCAGTCAGAACAGGAAATCACCCGACTACAGTTGCCAGCGGTCATAGCGTGGGCGCAAGAGGCGTCCATCTCCGCTCGGCGAGCAGCTACTTTGCAAACGACCCGCTATTGGGAATGGCGTTCTTTTCAAACCAATTATAAACCCCAAGTACAGCTTAGCGGTACCTTACCTGGCTTTACGCGCTCCTTCCAAGAAGTGGTGCAGCAAGATGGGACAGTACGCTTCTTATCCGTGTCTAATAACAACGCCAATTTGAATTTATCAATCAGTCAACCCATTACGCTGACGGGTGGCACCCTTTTCGTAGGAACCAGTTTACAGCGGTTTGATAATTTTAAAAATGATGCGACTTTCTACAATGGATCTCCGGTTGAGGTTGGTATTAGTCAACCTTTATTTGCCTTCAATGCCCTCAAATGGGACAAGAAAATAGAACCGCTGCGCTACCAGGAATCTCAACAAGCCTACATCGGTGATATGGAGGAAATCGCGAGGAATACGGTTGACTTTTTCTTCAGCTTTCTAGTTGCTCAAACCAACTTTCAGATTGCGCAAACCAATTTGATTAATACAGATACGATTTACCAGATTACCTTGGAGCGCCAAAACCTGGGGAAAGCCTCTAGAAATGATGTTTTGCAGCTGCGCTTAGAAACTTTAAAGGCTAAAAAAGCTGTAGCAGCTGCGCAGCAAGACCTGGCGGCTGCCCGGCAGAAACTGAGTGCTTATACTGGTAAAACGATGGAAGGCGATTTCTTTTTGGAACTCCCCGTAGCGGTGCCCGTATTGAGGCTCGATGCGCCGCTTGCTATACAGGAAACCATGGTTAATCGCCCCGATGCAATCGGCTTTTTACGACGAGAACTGGAGGCCAAGGCTGCCGTGGCGGAGGCCAAAGGACAGCGTGGATTTTCTGCCTCTTTGGTGGGCGCTTTTGGGATGTCAGGAAGTGGAAGTCGCTTGGAGCAAGTGTATTCCCAAGCACAAGATAAAGAAAGTGTGTTTCTACAATTCAATATTCCGATATTAGATTGGGGACGGGCAAAATCTCAGCTGGAGACGGCCAAAGCCCAGCAAAAACTGACGATATTTGAGGTGGAGCAAGATCGCGTTAACCTGGAACAGGAAGTTATCACCCAGGTTAATCTACTGGGCATGTACCAAGAACAATTGGCGCTCAACAAAGAAGCAGATGAGGTTGCAGCAGCTCGATACAAGATTGCACAGGATCGATTTATATTAGGAGACTTAAGTATTACCGATTTGAGTATTGCCTTACAGGAAAATGTGCAAGCCAAACGAGATTATATTAGTTCTCTTTGGGACTTCTGGCGAACCCATCATTACCTACGTGTACTCACATTATACGATTTTGAAAAACAACAAAAAATTAAATATTAATCATGATAAGCTTAGCCAATATCGAAAAGGTCTATCGTACCAAAACTATCGAAACCCTAGCCCTAAACAAGATCAATCTCAAAGTTGAAAAGGGGGAGTTCTTGTCTATTATGGGGCCTTCAGGTTGTGGGAAAAGTACGCTGCTCAATATCATGGGACTGCTGGATGAGCCTAGTGACGGGGAAGTAGTCATTGGCGATACGCGCTTCAAAGGGTTCTCCGACAAGCAATTGGCGCGATTCCGGAATCAGACCCTGGGGTTTATCTTTCAAAGTTATCACCTCATCAATGATTTGCCGGTAGTAGATAATGTAGAATTGCCGCTTCTTTATCGCAAAATTTCTGGCTCGGAAAGGCGCCGACTCGCCACCGAAGCCTTGGGGAAAGTAGGCTTGAGCAATCGGCTTTCGCATTTCCCCAATCAGTTATCGGGAGGACAGCGGCAGCGGGTGGCTATTGCTCGTGCCATTGTAGGCAATCCCAAGATTATCCTAGCAGATGAACCCACCGGAAACTTGGATAGTGTCATGGGCAATGAAGTCATGGATATTTTATTGGGCTTGAATAAAGAAGAAGAGACGACCATTGTGATGGTGACGCATGATGAAACAATGGCCCAAAAGACACATCGCTTGGTACGCTTGTTTGATGGGAGTCAGGTGGTTTAGTGATAATGAATAATTGATGGTGAATAATGAATAATTGACAATGGATAATTGATAATGGGGCGATAAATGGTGATTGATGGGATGTGAGGGAGATAATAGTGATTGTCATTGTTCGATAAAAACGGAATCATGTTAAAAAATTATATCAAAATTGCTTGGAAGGTGTTGGGGAGAAACAAGTTCTTCACCTTTGTTAGCTTATTCGGCATCAGCTTTACGCTGGCGGTCTTATTGATTATCGCCACGATGCTCGATGATGTCCTCAATCCTAAATACCCCGAAACCAATGGGAAGGAAACCCTGATTGTTTCGGAGTTTACGATGAGAGACAAAGATCGGCAGAGTATGTCGCGAAGTAATACCAGTTTTCACTTTCTTGATCATTATGTGAAGAAACTTAAGACGCCAAAATTAGTCTCGCTTAACACTAGTGGCGACCAAGTAACGGCTTTTATAGGTAATCAAAAAGTGAACTTCAGCTTGCGTTATACTTGCGAAAATTATTGGGAAGTCTTCGAATTTGATTTCGTGGAGGGTAAGCCGTATGGTAAAACAGATATCGAGAATAATGCCTTTGTAGCCGTGATTTCGGAAGATACGCGGGATCAGTATTTTGGCGAAGGGGTACCGGCAGTGGGTAAAACCTTAGAAGCCAGTAATACGAGCTATCGCGTAGTAGGCGTAGTAAAAAATGTACCCTTTTTGCGAGCCTCTACCTCAGCAGGGCTTTACCTACCTTATAACACCTGTCCTTGGGATTATCGAAAGGTAGGGTTTATGGGGAATTTTGAAGGTAATCTACTAGCGCATAGTCGATCAGATTTTCCAGCTATGAAGGCGGAGTTTGATGACATGGTTCGGCGGATTGATGTACCTGAGGATGAATACTTACAGGTGATTGAAGTGGAAGCTAAAACGCAATTGGAACATATTGCCTCAGAGGTGATTCCTTCTGATGGTAATGTGGTGGGTATATTTTTAGGGATTTTGATCGGAGGTATGTTTCTCTTTATGTTGCTGCCCGCTGTCAACCTGATTAATCTCAATACGAGTCGAATCATGGAGCGAGCCTCCGAAATTGGGGTTCGAAAAGCTTTTGGGGCCACCTCTTCTAATCTAACGACGCAGTTTTTGGTAGAGAATATCTTACTCACATTAATTGGCGGGGCCATTGGCCTACTATTGGCCTATATTGTTATTCAAATCCTCAATAATAGCGGATTCATTCCGAACGCTCAGTTTGCGGTCAACTTCACTGTCTTTCTAGCAGGCATCGGCTTTTGTCTATTATTTGGGCTCCTATCCGGCGTGTTACCTGCCTTGCGTATGTCGAAAATGAGAATTGTTAACGCCATCAAAGGAATAGAATCATGATCAAGCACTTATTCAAATTAATTTGGAACCAGAAGCGGAAAAATCTAGGATTACTATTCGAATTTTTCTTTTCCTTCTTGGTGTTATTTGCTGTATTAACTTTCATCATTTACAATTTTTCTCGCTACCGAGAACTGCTGGGGTTCGACTATCAGGATAGATGGGAAATCAATTTGTCTTGGAATGCAGTGCCAGAGGAAGAACGGGCAGGTATCCAAAAACAATTTAAGGAGCAACTGAAGAATTACCCAGAAATTGAAGCCTTTAGTTTTTCCAATGGAAATACGCCTTATGGACATAGTACACATATTAATGGTGTCCAATATGAAGGAAAAAACGCTAGCCCACATGTCTTTTTTGTGGATGAAAACTACCTGGATACATACGACTTATCCTTGACGAGCGGGAGGTGGTTTGAGCCAGCAGATCAGGTAAGTGAGAAAAAGCCTGTCATCATCAACCGAATCTTGCAAGAAGAGCTGTTTGGTGAGGACAATCCTTTGGGTAAAGAAATAGAATACGGCGATGACATCCGCAAAGTCATCGGCATTTATGAACACTACAAGTACAGAGGGGAATTTTCTGCATCCGCTTCACAAATGTTTGTAGGGGTGTCTTCAGATCATGTCTTCGGTAAGGTGGTCATGCATATTAAATCAAATACTGGGGCACAATTCGAGTCGAAAA
>Ga0070728_10004181_pt1 | contig 15195 bp, 8 predicted proteins | sample tdDd471_FD_66723 | JGI IMG/M metagenome (GOLD analysis project Ga0070728, IMG submission 66723) | Marine sediment microbial communities from the Atlantic coast under amendment with organic carbon and nitrate - tdDd47.1 | ecosystem: Environmental > Aquatic > Marine > Coastal > Sediment | place...
GTGCTGACGATGGAGCCGGAGCCGGACCCGACCCCCAAACCCGACCCACGCCACAGCATTGGCGGACCCATTCCCGAAGCACCTTAAGCGGGTACGGATTGTACACAATATTGCCATGGGGGGCTTTGACGATTGCCCAATAACAGGCTATATTTCTCCATAGAGCACCACGCATCCACATCAGGGAAACCCGTGTCACTGGAGGAATATTATGAAATACACCATCCGTATCATCTGTGGACTGTGGTTTGCTTTGACACTTTGGGCCTGCGATGTGCAGCCGGTGTTTCTGTACCCGGAACACCTGCCCTGTACCTCCGACGCTGACTGTACTGGCGGCGTATGCGTCAATGGCCAGTGCATGATAGCTCCCGGTGATGTGGATCTTGTTGACAGTGATGACACCCCGGCCCCGGATGGCGACAGTATTCTGCCCGATGGCGACAGCCCGGAAATCCCCGAAGCTCTCCAGCCGGAATGCGAAGAAGGCAGCTATGTATGCCTTGACAACATCAGCTTCCACTGTGACCGGGGACACTGGTCCGCCGCCGACCCCTGCCAGTTGCACGGAAAACTCTGCCTTGAGGGACACTGCGTGAGCCGTCCCGATGGTCCGGAGCAACCGGAAATCTGTGAAGACAACAGCACCCGCTGCAATGGGGATACGATAGAAGTATGCCTTGGCGGTATCTGGTATGAATACAGCGACTGCAGCATGGGTGATATGCTCTGCGTGCAGGGCGAATGCCGCTATCCCGATCCACAGGATACCTGCAGGGGCTACGATACCCTGTGTATCGGCAACAGCCTGTGGCGCTGTGGCGCCACCCACTGGGAATTTCTTTACAACTGCGGACCGGACTACGCCATCTGCGAAGACGGCGCCTGTGTGGAGTATATTCCCTGGTGTTTTGATGACGGCTATATGTGTTTTGACAACATCCTGTTCCGCTGTCGCCAGGGGCACCCTGTGGCGGCCAGCGATTGCAGCGCCAGCATGCAAAGCTGTACCGGGTTTGGCTGCGGTCGCCCTGGGCACTACCCCTCGGGGTCCGATTGCACCGATGGTGAAACCATCTGCGAATACGATACCATGAAAACCTGCATCAATGGCATGTGGGTGGCCTCCATCGAATGCTCCCTGCTGGGGGAACAGTGCGTCAATGACCGATGCACACCCTGCACTGATGGACAGCGGGCCTGTATCGGCGAAACCCTGTGGGAGTGTGCCGGAGGCGAATGGAAATACCGGCGTTTCTGCCCCTCTGATGGCAATATTTGTTTGCAGGGAGCCTGTACGCCCCCGGTGAGCACCGTGGGCCTGCCCCTGCCCTGCGAAGAATCTGCCACCACCTGCCTGAACAATGACCAGTACATCTGCATGGGGGGCGCATGGTTTTACAACGCCAACTGCCTTGCTACCGGGCGCACCTGCCAAAGGGGAATGTGCCTTTTGGAAGAGGGCCGCGACGCCCTGTGCCCTTCATATTATCATTGTCTGCCCTGGACAACCGGCGACTATGTATGCCAGGAACCCGGCGGCGGCGCACCCAATGAAGTGCCCTGCACCAATCACAACGACTGCCTTGACAACGGTGGCCTGTGCATACCAAAGAGCCCTGAAAGCTCACAGCGCATATGCCTGCGGCCCTGCGGCGTATGCCCCACAGGACAGTACTGCCAGGAAGTGCCCAATAACAGTGGACTGCGGGGCTGCTACTACAGCAACAGCATCCCTATTGAAGCCCAAACCGGATGTGCGCAGGACAGCGACTGCCCGGATTTCCATTTTTGCCGTTGCGCCAACGAAGAATGCGCCATCACCGCCTGCATCCGGGGCTGCTCGCGGTAGAAACCCCGGCAGTAATCGCAGAGCAGGGAAGCCCGGACTGACCGGGGAACCATAACGGCATGGGTATGGTGACTTGACTGTTTCCCAACACTACTGTATAGTCAGTTTCAGATACAAACCACAACCGCACATAAACACTGTTTCAAGCAAGAGGAATGCCATGAAGCTCTACTATACGGGTTTGTGTGCCCTTTTCGCCGGTCTGAGTTTCCTTGTATTATTTGGGTGCACCGGCAACGACTCCCGGAATGCGGCACTGGGGGAAGCATGCACCGCCAACTCCGATTGCAATCAGGGCTTCTGCGTAAAGGGAATATGCACCGAGGTAGAGTTCACCGATGGTGATGCTGAAAGCAGCTCCGAAGGCGACATATCCACGGAATTTCCCGATCCTGAGGATATCCCCATACACTGTACCGAAGGTGACCGCACCTGCCTTATGGACCACGCCATGGAATGCCGCCGGGGTATGTGGATAGATCCCAGGTACTGCGAACCGGACTGGAAGGTGTGCGCAGGCGGTGAATGCATATCCCCCAGAGGCACCATGCATGAGCCTGCCGAATGCACCAAAAACGATCTTCGCTGCAATGGCGATATGGTGGAATACTGCCATCTTGGCCGCTGGCGCAGCCATAACAACTGCCCCCTTCTGGACATGGTCTGTCAAAACGGAGCCTGTGTATACGAAGCACCCCGGGAATCCTGCGAACCGGGCACCTATCACTGCGTTGGCACCGGCATCTGGTATTGCAACAACGGCACCTGGGAACTTTATATGCCCTGTGAATTCGGCATGTGCATCTGTCAGGACGGAGAGTGCGTGGAATATTTTGACATGTGCCTTCCCCCCACCCCCACCTGCTATAGCAATATCCGCTACCGCTGCCGCCTGGGTGAGATTGTGGCCGCGGCGGACTGTAGCCGCAATGGTAAAATCTGTGCGGAACTGCATGGTTGTGTTTCTCCCGAAGAGATAGAACCTGGGAATCAATGCACAGATGGCGAAACCCGGTGCAGCATTGACACAGTGACCACCTGTGTACGGGGAACATGGGTCGGCACCACCGACTGCAGCGCCACGGGTGCCACCTGCCAAAACGGGGCCTGCACACCCTGCAGTAATGGAGACCGCACCTGCATCGGGGACACAAGCTGGGAATGCGTGGATGGCGCATGGCAGTACCGGCAAACCTGCTCCTTAAGCGGAGCCGTGTGTCAGGATGGTGTTTGTCTGGCACCCCCCAGCCGGGTGGATCTGCCCCTTCCCTGCCAGCAGAATACCACCGCCTGCTCCGGGCCACTGCAGTACACCTGCCTTGGCAGCGGATGGTTTTTGCAGCAGGACTGCCGGGACCGAAACGGCACCTGTCAGCAGGGCATGTGCTTAAGTGATTATGTCATCGAACATATGTGCCCCGGGGAATCACGCTGCGGCCAGTGGCATACCGGCGATTTTATGTGCCTGACTCCGGAAGGCGCTGCACCGGAGCGCATACCCTGCAGCGCAGACAGAGACTGCGGCGACATGGGGGGACTGTGCGTTCCCGAAACACCCTCAGGCGATACATCCATTTGCCTGAAACCCTGCGGCGTATGCCCCGATGGTCAGATGTGCAAAGATGTTGACCAGGGAGACAATTCCTTAAAGGCCTGTTTTGTCACCAGCCACACCATGCCCATTGAGGCTCCCTCGGGCTGTACAGAGCATGCCCAGTGCCCGCCTTCGCACATCTGTCATTGCTTTACTGAAGACTGCAGCATCAGCGCCTGCCTGCGCAGTTGCTCGCTGTAACTCAATACCTGCCGTTTCGCAGCCGGTCTTCCGGGACATCGGCGTCGTAAGGATAGCCGCGCTCAACCCAAAAACCTTCTACCGGACCGTTGGTGAACTCGATACGGTCAATGTATTTTGCGCTTTTATAAGCAAGCAAACGAGGTATCACCACCCGCAGGGGAAAACCGTGCTTAAAGGGAATGGTGTTGCCCGCAATGCCGTAAGCAAGCAGGGTGTGGGCCTCAAGGGCGATATCAATGGGCAGCGATTCGTTATAGTGGCCGTCAATGGTATGGAAGGTCACATGAGTGATGCCCTGCTGGCGACCGGAGCGATCCAGAAGCTCTGAAATATGCAGGCCGTTCCAGGGCACATCGTAAATGCTCCAGCCCTCCACACAATGAAAGTCCATGATTTGATCTACCTGGGGCAAAGCCACCAAATCCGCAAAGCTGTAGGTGGCGGGACGGTCCACCAGACCATCCACCCGCAGTTTCCAGTTGGCAAGGATATACTCCAGATCCTGTGGATCAACGGTGCGCTCGCCCCAGTACTTGAACACATCGCCCAGGGTGTCACCGGGCTGGAAGGGGTATTCGCCGGGGCCATCGGGCACTGTGGTGATGCCGCTGTCGTTTTCAGACCCGCAGGAAACCAGTGCCGCGCCACTTAAGCCCAGCACCGCACCAGCGCCAAGCCACTGCAAAAAATCCCGTCTGCTTATGTCGTTGGGCTGTGATTTTTTGGCCATGAAATCTCCGATCGGATGTGCATGTCTTTGCCTTAATAACACTCTTAGGCACTCCTAACTATATACACAAACCGTAATCTTTTTGAGACAATTGTCAATGGATAGCACATTTGTGATCTTTTGAACTTGCCGCTCCCGGGTAATGAAGCTACTATTATTATATTACCCCAAAAGAGGTGCATGCAGATGAAGAAACGAACCGGATTTACCCTGCTGGAAATGATGATTGTGGTGGTCATCCTCGGCATTCTCAGCGCCGTGGCCCTGCCCATGTACAGCAATTATGTTAAAAAATCCCGCACCGCGGAAGCCAAGGTGGCTCTGGGCGATCTTCGTGTGGCCCAACGGGCCTATTATGATATCCGCCAAAAGTACGCCACCACCCTGGAAGACCTGCACTGGAAACTCGACGGCGCCACCAGCGGCACCAACGTAGGTAAAAGCCCGGCCTATTATACCTATGGCACCGGCACTAAAGGCTCCACCGCCCGCACCCCGCACCGGGATGTGGTGCCCGAAGGCATGGATTACTTTGGCATGGATCATCTGGGCAACCTGGTTATTGACGGCGCTTCTCTGGCTGAATAATCCGCCACCTTCCTGGCAATCCTCCCCTCCCGCAGGCCATCACCGGCAACCCGGGAACATCCCACATATCTTTAAACGAACAACGGCGGCCCCATGGGGCCGCCGTTGGTGTGTGCAGTGATGCGCCTTAGGGCATCAGGAACCACAGGCCCATGGCCATGGGTTCTTTTTTCAGGTCATAGTAGAAAGTACCCAGCACCGGAATACCGTTGACCAGAGCCTGGCTGTTGTAGAAGCCGTATGCGCCGGTGCACTCGTAGTCGGTCTGGATGCTGCTGGGGGCGCAGTCGTTGGCATAGTTGCCGCCGTGGGCGCCACCAAGGATGATACGGTTTTCGTTCACCGATTCACCGGTAATCATCTCGGAGCGATAGCGCAGCTCAACCGTGGTCTGGTCCTGATACAGCACGCTCACGGTGCCCACTTCGTCCACCACCACCGAGGTATCGGCGCCGTTCATGGCCACATACTCGCGACCGGTGCGGTCACGGCGAATACCATCATCGGCCACCACGACTTCCGCCACCATCTCCGAAGAGGTGTTTTCGTAGTAGCGGTAGTACATCAGGCGGTGCATGGTGTTGTCGTAGAAGGCAATCAGGAACCAGCCGTTGGGCATAACCGAAACAGAGGGGAAACGTCCCATGTCACCGGTGTCGTCGCCGCCAGCGGTTTCGCCGGCCAGAATCTCGACAGTCCAGTCACCGGCTGTGGGGGGATTATCCGCCAGCAGGGGGCCGTCGATATAGGCGATCTTCAGGTTGCCGTCTTCGGTGTTGTGCCAGTTATCGTCATAGCCGGAACGATGATAATAGGTGATGGCGATTTTGCCGCTCATGGCAGTGCCTTCAACCGTGGGGAATTTCACCAGTTTGGGCCACAGGCCAATACCCTGGGGCAGATCCACCAGCACCGGAGCCTGGGGAGCCTTGGCGCACTGACCGCTGGCAGTGCAGACTTCGTCGTCTTCGCAGCCACCGCAGGCGTCGCCCACGGTCACGCAGCCCTGGGCGTCTTCGGCAAGGCAGACCTGACCGGCGGTGCACTCGATGTTGCCTTCGTCGTCGCCGCAGACTGCCACGGCATCGTCACCGGTAAGAATATCGTGACACAAGCCGAACAGACAGGACATGCCCGAAGGACAGCTTTCCAGGCAGCTGCCGTCATCGGCGGGACGGCATTTGCCGCCCACAATGGCGCAGGCCTGACCTTCGCCACAGGCGTCGAAGCACATGGTTTTGGGATTGCTCACCGCTTCCACGGTGGTGAGGGTCCAGTCCTCGGGACCGGCGGGATGGGCGTTGGCGGCAATGGCCAGACGCACAGCGCTGGTACCGGCGCCGATTTCCACATCGCTGGCCTGCATGTAGGTGATCATGGGAATGCCATCATCACTGAGGATCATGCTGGTGTACAGACCGGTGTTGGCGGCGTCATCAATGGTATAGACGTTCCACACAAAGGTGTCGTCTTCTTCCCCGGCGACCTTCTGGGCAAACTTCAGGTTGCCGTTGGTCTGGTCGTAGTAAGAAATCATGGGCAGGTTGTCGGCATCAATGGCGATGGAGGTATACCGGCCTACATCTTCACCGGGATCGTCAATACCGCTACGCACGCCTTCAGGGTTACCGGTAGGCTCTTCGTCCAGGGGCACGCCGTCCACGAATTCCCATACCACGGCGGCGTTCTCATCGTTGGTGGGATAAGACAGCACGCTGGCAAAGGGCATGGCGCCGTACATAAGATCCTGATAGGCATTGCCATCGTTGTCGCCTTCGTTAAAGGCGGCGATGTGCACGGTGCTGTTGCCTTCCACCACAAAGCTCATGTAGCGACCAATGCGGCCCAGGGCCACGTCGGGCTTGGCTTCGCAGGCAACGGCGGGGTCGCATTCCTGATCCGGCCAGGAGCAGGTGTCCGGGTCCATCAGGGCGCAGGTGTCATCGGTGTTCCAGGGCTCCGGAGGAGTTTCCAGCGGCTGGTAGCCGGGGTCGCATTCCAGGTCCGGGCACCAGGTGGGACATTCGAGACAACGGTCATAGCTGTCGGCCAGTTCGTTTTCGCAACAGACTTTTTCGCCGCAGCTTCCGCCACAGGGAGGTTTGCACAGACACAGACCAGTGCCCACATCGCATTTGGACAGCTCGTTGTCGCCGGTGCATTCAAAGCAGTCGCAGTCGTCGTTGCTGGTGCAACGGTCCAGCTTACATTCGTGAATGGGGCTGGAAACGTCGCAGTAGGCGCAGCCGGATTCTTTTGCTTCGTGGCACACATCGTCGGGGTTGTCACCGTAGCAGGGGTTTTCCTTACAGGTCTTGGACACGCCGGAACAATAGTACTTGTCCTCGGGCTCGTCTTTGACAATGCAGTCTTCGTGGCTGGTGCAGTTGGTGGTAACCGGGCCTTCTTCCTCGACTTCGATGACATCTTCGTCACCATCCACGCTGATACCCTGGCAGCAGTCATTGACGCACTGCTGACCTTCACCGCAGTCCGCGGAGCTGGTGCAGGAAACATCACAGTTGCCAGTGCTGGAGCTTTCGCTGCCGCAGCCCTGCAAGGCCATCAGAGGCAGCAGAGCCATACCGGCGATTACCAGCATGGTGGCGGCTTTGCGACCGCGACGGAGCAGACCCGCAAAGGCCAGAAGCAGCAGGGCAATCCAGCCGGTACCGGCGGCGCATCCGCCATTTTCGACGTTTGCAGCAGCGGCGGGAGCCGGGGCATTGTTAAGGGTGGTGGGCGTGGGGGCGGTTTCGTTGTTCATGGAACCACCAAGGTTCAGGGTGTCGAGTTTCAGAGCCTTGAACAATTCGTTTTCAACCTGAATATCAACGTCAAAGACAGCGGGTTCGAGGTCTGTGGACCCGGCTACGCCCTTGAGGCGGGACCGCACGGCGATGCTGTGGGTGCCGGGGATGGCCAGACGCTGATCACGCAGGATCAGGCGGCGGTTGGGATTCCAGGGAGACCAGAAACCCTTGTCGATACGATAGCTGTATTCAACGGTTTCGTTTTCATACCCAACGGGCACAACCGCGTCCATCAGCATGGTAACCGAAGGCATACGCTCTTTTTTGCTCAGACCGGAACGCATCCAGTTTTTGGCGCTGGGCAGAGTCATACCGGCTTTCCAGGCCATGGTGTCCAGGCGGCGGGATTCCGGGGGTGCCGGGGACGGCAGGGACAGGGCGGCATAAATGCTGAGGATCTGGAATTCATCGGCAGGATTGCTCTTGGGCAGATCACCGGTGATGTTCTGAACCTGCAGTTCGATGTCCGCAACGCCATCACTGGTAAGATCCAGCGGCGGCAGTTCAATGGGGGGCACCATGGAGGCCAGGTCGAACTGCCCCATAACCGTACCGATAAGACCTTCCAGCAGTTCCACGATGTCGGCATCGCTTTCCGCCAGAATGCTGAAGGGCACGTTCATGTTTTCCAGGGCAATGGGGTTCTCGCCCCATACCAGTTCGATGGTGGAGAAGTCATCGCTGATTTCGAGGCCCAACGCCACCACGATGTCGGTTTCAACGGTAAAGAGGCGAACCATGCGTTCTTCCACCATGCCGTAGACGTTCAGCCACAGCCGGGGAACTCTTACCGTCAGCAGGGGCTGACGCATGACCAGGGCACCGGTTTCGGGATCAACTTCGTTGATGCCTGCGCCAATGGCAAAGTCGATGGGCTTCTGGGGTTGCAGGGTCAGCATGGAGGGAACATCGCGGCCCTGGGTGTACTCGTTGATGCTGGAGAGCACCAAAGAGAAGTTGGACAGCGCCAGATAGGTGCCGATATCCGGAATAGAGCTGTCCAGGGTCAGGCAGAGAGTTCCGGCATTGTAAATGTTGGTTCCCGCCTGGTCCAGCAGCATTTCGCTGATGCCGATGGCGGCATCGTAGGCAGTGCCCACGCCGGGCTGGAAATGAGGATTGTAGTTGGTGTAGTTCATCCGGGGGGCCGGGCTGCGGGGGTAGTTCACCACGTCCACGCAGTCGTGGGCCGGGTTCGGGGCCTTGGTGCCGCCAAACATACCCAGGTTCAAACCCTGAGAGTTGTCCACTTCGGCATAGCCACCGGCGTGCAGGGCGGCGTAGAGTTCCGCGCTGTGGGCGCCGGGCAGGGCGTCGGCCAGCAGTTCGCCCAGGTCGATGGCGATTTCGATGCCAAGGGGTTTGGCCTTGCAGCGGTTGCCGGTCTCCATGCAGAGTTCATCCTGGCAGTAGGTACCGCTGGGGCAAAGGTTGTCGTCTTTACAATTGTAGCACAGGGCGCTGTTCAGAGCATCGTCAATGAAACCGACAACGGCGTCACGGATCAGCCCCTCAAACAGGCTTTTGAAGGGATTCAGCATATCGCCAAGGACACAACCGCTGATGCTGACGGCGTTGATATCAAACTGGGGATCGGCGATATCAAAGGTCAGGGTGCGGTCCGGCTGAATATTGAAGACAATATCCGTGTCAATGGGGAACGGCGCGTTGGTGTCCAGATGCAGGGTGCAGGGAATCCACAGCACGCTGCTGGGCAGGGAAATGGACATGCCGTTATGACCGGGGGTCCGCAACTCGATATGCACCGATATCCGGTTGGTGGGGGTGGGAATCAGGCGGGGATTCACGACTTCCATGGAAATGGTGACGGGATCCCGGGGCACCGAGGTGCCTACCGCAAAATCGTTGGCCGGCATTTCAAACGAAAGGCCTTCATCGCCCATAAACATGGTCAGCATGTCGGTAAGGTTGCTGCTGATAAATTCAAAGGCGAAGTTGGTTACCCGCACCTGCACCAGGTTATCCACGCGTTCCTGGGTGGGGAACCCGCCGGGGGGAATGTTGCCTTCACATCCCATTGCAGAGCCGCTGCTGTCGCCGCTGTCGCAATTGACGGCAACGGTAAGCAACATCATGATCCCTGCAACAATGAGGGTCATTCGTTTTACCATTTTGGGTAGACGCACCATTGAATCCTCCATTATACAAAAAACTACTGCTCTCGCCCGGATGCCAACATCCGAATCATCTTTTATTTAAACCTTTCCCATACTACCAGATAATGAGCGGCAAATCAAAATTTTATGAGTCCCCTGCGGGTATTTTAAGTTAATGTTCTTAAATACTTTTTACAGCCAAAACACCGCGTTCCCCCTCTGTTTTCCCGCTAGAATCCCTGTATTCAGGGGGTGCAGGTATCGCTGTCGGAAAGGGAACAGCACTGCGCCGGGCCGCGCTCACAGGCATTTTCCAGAGGTTTGCCCGCAAGACGGTCCGCCACCCAGGCAAACTGCTCCGGCAAAGACCACAGGGCTCCCTGGCTGTGCCCCGCACCCAAACACTCGATATAATTCATGTTGTAGCCCATGTCGCAGAGGCGGTCAAAGGCGGGTTGCTCAACCGTAAGCTCCACCAGTTCGTCTTCCTGAGACAGCACATAGAGCATGGGGGTGTCGGAAATCCGGGGCACCGAGGTTGTGTGCAGAGAGTTTTCCGCCATGGTGCACTTCCACTGCTCAAAGCCTTCCCAGTCACGGTTCAGCATTGCATCGGTGAAATCCGGCAGATACACATCGTCCACGCTGTCCACCTCAAAGAGGTCATCGTCCACATCGCAGGTGGTGTCCATCAGGCCCGGCAGGGTGCTGGCCAGTTTGTTGGGCTCGGTGTCCGTAAGAATATCAGCCAGTTGCTCCTCAAAGCCGTACCATCGGCTGTGGGAAATAAAGGCGGCGGTCAACAGCACCGTAGCGCCGCTGAATGAGCTCATGGCGGCCTCGGCCTGCCCAACCAGATTTGAGGGAGGAATCAGGGGCACCGCAGCCACAACGTCGTATTCCGGTGCATAATGGGGCCAGTACAGCTCGGTAAACAGGGTGGCATGACCGCCCTGGGAGCCGCCCCAGATCACCACTTTGCCCGAGGTCGTAACCGTATCGGTGACTTCCGGCAGGGCCTTGTCCGCGGCCCGCATGGCATCCCATGATGCAATGGCGGTGGGCTCTCCCACCAGATAGCTGTGGAATAACTCAGAAGGAATATCATCGCCGTTAAGCCCAATGTAATCCGGGGCCACCACAACATAGCCCTGGGAGGCCAGCAGCATACCCGCGGTATAGCCGTCGCCCTGATCCGGATTGCTGGGAGAGCAGTCGTCCATAAAGCCGGTGGTGCCGTGGAGCCACAAAACAGTGTCGGCATTCCGGGTCTTGCCCGCTTCAATCTGCGGGAAGGCAAAGACGCCGGTGGCTTCCGTGGTCTGGCCCCGGTCCTGGGTCACATAGCGGTACTGGTAGACTTCCACGCCGTACTGTACTTCCACGGCCCCGGAATATTCAGTGCTGTCCAAAATGCTCTCAATGGCGTCTTTGTTCAGGGAGTACAGCCCCTGCCGCTCGTAATTCACCACCGCGCCCACCTGTGATGCGGGCAGCCACTGATGAGGGGTCATATCACAGACCGCAACGGGCATGCTTACTTCTTTGGGATCGTTGTCCTCATCGCCGCAGGCAACGCAAAACAGAGAAACAACAGCAGCAAGTACCAGCAGATGCAACACTTTTGGGGACATGATGATGCTCCTTTTTTTTGAATGATATATATTGTATATATGCCATCCCCGATTAAATGACAACTGCTTTGCTGGTATTTCCCGGGCTTCACCGAAAAAGATAAAATCTATTGTTTTCGTCCGTTTGCCAAGACTAAAACTTCAGCTTTGGATGGGTAAAGCGCCGGGCGAAGTCCTGGTCATTGAGGAAGGTCACGAACTTGAGGGTCCGCCCCTTTACGTCCACGGCCTTCCAGCAGCCCTGATCTTTTGTACAGTGCCGGCTGCGGCCTTTTTTACGATGCACCATCCGGTTGGCGGCGTCCCATATTTCGATACGATGCTTGCGCAGGAAATTCTTTGACGCCACTTTCTCGTGACCAATGGCTCCCCGGCGGGTGATTTTCCTGTGTCCGATTTCAACGTTGTTCAGGCCGTGCATGTCCAGGGTGGGCCACATGGTGTAATAGGGCACAGCCCCGGCCCCGGTCACTGCAAACTGTACATCCTTTGGCAGCAGGCCTTCGTCAATCAATGATTTTAAAAACCGCCCGTCTTCAGCCCGCATGGCGGCATATTCTTTGATGGCTTGTATGCCTGCGTTATCTCCCCGCTTGCCCCCGGCCTTGGGATTGATACTGCCCTGATGGGTCACATAGACCATGGTTGCCGCAAGGGCGCAGCAGGCGGCAATACCCGCCCCTTTCAGCCACCAGCGTTTGGAGGGAATCCGCCCCATCATCACCATGCCGTCGGTGAGCAGCAGATACAGCATGGGGAACACAAAGACCAGAAAGCGGAACTCAAAGCGGTCGCCACCGACACAGGCCACATACAACAGATGCGCCGCTGCCATGGCAAAGAGAATCCATGGCTCCATACTGCGCCGGAATATCAGCGGTATCAGGGCCAGGGGCGCAAACCACAGCAGATGATAGTCGCCCTCGAAAATTTTAAAATAGTATTTGGCATGATTCCACCACAGGCCGTTGACCTTGGCGTAAAAGGTATTGGGCAGCCAGAAGCCGTAATACCAGCGCCGCCACAGCAGATGCCCGCCCACAAAGGCAAGATATACCCCGGACCATAACAGCAGCGAGCGCAGGCTGCGCTTTTTCCGGATCACATCCAGCACAAAAAACAGCCCGGCAACAAAGGCGAAGATATTGCCTTCGGGCCGGGTTAGAGACGCCATGGCAAACAACAGGGCCGACACCCACACCCTACGGCTGGCATCCTGCCGCTCCACAAAATACCGCAGGGTGGCAAACAGCACCAGCATGGTGAAAAACATGGTGGCAAGGCCGCCGGTGTTCCAGCCGGTAAAGCTCCGGTTAAACACCAGCACCAGCGGCGCGACCAGCACCAGGGGTGTCCAGCCCTTTTGCCAGCGGGCCGACAGCCACATCAGACCACCCAGCACCGCTACGCCGGAAACAATGCCCAAAGCATTGGACAGCCACTCCGGTTCAATGCCCAGCACCATGCCCGCAGACATGATCAGCACCCATAAAAAGTTGGTGTAGCCTTCCACCGCCTCGCCGGGGTTCCACACCAGCCCGTGGCCCAGCATCAGCTGCCGGGCATAGCGGAAACTGATGTAACAGTCGTCCCCCCAAAAATAGTGGAGATCCACGTTATAGATGAACATCCCTGCCACCACAACGCCCAGGGCACAGAAAGCCGCAAAGCCAAGCCAGCCCCACACACCCGTGGAAGCGGCTTTTTGCCTCAGGTTGTGCAGAAGGTTCTTTGGCAGCGACGCTATGTTTTCTGACAGACTCATATATACTTCTCCGCATGGTGGCGCACTGGTCCCAATAAGAGCATGCATTAGCACGCCCGGCCTGTTGCGGGTAAGCACCTTCCTGAACATCTCCGATGCGGTATCGCAGCTGTGGTGATAAAAGCGATTATATGTAAACGGCAAAATAGTGCAACTGCTTTGCCCACATACAAAGAGATAAGAATGAAAAAACTGCCGCCTTTTGGTGCACCCCCCGGCGTTTTACATAGGGGTTCTTGCAATCGATGCGGGAGTCTGGCACAACAAAAGGGTTGCCACAGCCCGGCAACACGGCGACAGTGCCGCAGTATAAGGAGTAAGCCATGAGAAACATCCGCCACCTGACCCACGACGATTTTTCCGCCTGGAACCCCCTGACCGAAGGCGCCTACCCCAGCTTCAGCATGCCTGAAGACGCCAAGCGGGAATATTTTCAGGAGGTGGTGGACTCCCCGGACCTGGACTGGATGGGCTGCTTTGACGGCGACGAAATTCAGGGCTGCTACCGTCCCCATTACTTCAAGACCAACCTTTTTGGTAAAATTGTCCCCACCGCAGGGCTGGGCGGCGTGGCAGTGGATCTGCGGCACAAGCGCAAAGGCGTCTGCCGCGAAATGGTCACCCGCTTTCATGACGACATGATACAGCGCGGTTACGGCCTGTCGTCGCTGTATCCCTTCAGGCCCTCATTTTATCGGGCAGTGGGCTACGGCTGGGGCACAAAAATGTACCGCTATCAGATTCGCCCCGCATATATCAGGGCCAAAAGCGGTGACGCCACTTTGAAACATGTGGCCCAGGACGATCTTGCGGGGATGTTCGACTACATCAACCGCAACGGCGAATCCTGCCACGGCATGATTATGCGCAACCCCGGCGCCGGGGGCATGGCGTCGTTTCTTAAGCGGCAAAAAGCCGTGACATTACATAGAGATAGCGTTATCACCGGAGCGCTGACCTACGGTTTTGTCAACGTTGATCCCAACAATGATTTCTCCTATGACATGGAAGTTTATTCAATGTATTGGGATACTTACGCGGATCTTCAGGAGCTGATGGCCTTTATCGGCAACCAGCAGGATCAGGTGCGCTACGCCTTTGTAAATACCGGCCGGGAAGATTTCGTGTATCTATTGAATAATATTGGGGTTGAGGGCGGCGACAACGTGCTGTGGGAGTTCATCGGCACCGGCGCGGTGTCCTATGGCATGATGTACCGCATCATCAATCTGGATGCCCTGGTAGAGCAGACCGCCCACCGGAATTACAACGATGAAACGATTTGTATGGGTCTGAATTTACTGGATAAAACCCTTCCTCAGCAAAACAGTCAGCGGGTGTTGTGCTTTGAAAACGGGCGGCTTCGCATTGACGATAACGCCACGCCACAGGTGGAATTGACCATGGATGTGGCGGATTTCTCATCCCTGTGGATGGGCTGTGTGAGCCTTGGTCGGCTGGTAGAGTACGGTGCAGCAAAGATCAGTGATATCAATGTATTGAGCAACATTGACGCCCTGTTCGCCGTAGGGGAACAGCCCTTTAACACCGTGATATTCTAATATACATCTGACAGCGTGTTGCAGCGCCAAAAGGGGAGGGAAAAACGGCCTAAAACGGGCAAAATGGCAGCAATAAGATAAAATGCGCTCGGGAACTTGTCGGGAAAAAGAGGTCGATTTCTCCTGCCGCGATTTCGATTTCACGGGGCACTGATGCCGATTTTTTGCTATATATCGTTTTTATATTGATTTTAGGCCATTTTTGGCTGCGTCATTTCCCGAGGCGGGCCCGTGAAACCGCAAATTTTGACCCTTCGCGGCCCGTGTTTTAAAAAGTGCGTCCCGAGGATTTTGGAGCAAATACGATGTTCTGGTGATTATTTCCTGCATTTAAAA
>Ga0070728_10004185_pt1 | contig 15178 bp, 14 predicted proteins | sample tdDd471_FD_66723 | JGI IMG/M metagenome (GOLD analysis project Ga0070728, IMG submission 66723) | Marine sediment microbial communities from the Atlantic coast under amendment with organic carbon and nitrate - tdDd47.1 | ecosystem: Environmental > Aquatic > Marine > Coastal > Sediment | place...
TCATCGCTCCACCTTGGCCCATGCGCCGCTGGTGTCGCCGGTCGCGAGCAGGGCGACGCCGCCGAAGCCGCGATTGCGCAGATGCTGAAGGACCGCGACGCTGACGCCGTGATCCGCCTTGGTGTCGCCGCGGATCTCGACCTCGCAGTCCTCCGGCAGACGGCCTTCGAGCATGCGGTCGAGAACCGCGTCGAGATCCTCCGGGCTGTCGACCGCCTCGTCGACACCTTCGACGCGGATGCGCGAGTCGCCGTCGATTTCGAGCACGACGGTGGAGCGCGGGTCCATCGGGTTCTCCTGTCCGCCGGGCTCAACCGCGGGCAGATGGATGCGCACCGGCTCCTCGGAGGACGACTTGCGCGTCTCCGACATCGCCAACAGGCTGAAGAGCAGGATGAAGAGCAGGTCGATGAACGGCATGACGCCGCCGCGTGCTTGTTGGCCGCGCTTCATCGGATCCCCCCGGAGGTCGGCAGCGTACGAACGCGAGCGAGGTCGCGGTCGGAGAGCCAGTCGAACAGCAGCAACGAGCACTGGCCGAGAATGAAGATCGCGATGCCGCCGACGGTGGTGAACAGCGCCGTGGCGAGGCCGCTCGCGAGCACCTCGGGAGCGGCCAGCGAGAGCTCGGAACCGCGGGCGAAAAACGACTTGGCGATGCCGAGGACGGTGCCGAACAACCCGACGCTGGTGGCGAGTTGGGCGAGCGTGTCGATGCGGTCGCCGTGACGCTTCGTCTCGTGCTCCACGGTTTCCAGGAAGCGCGAGCGCGCCGTCGATCCGGCCGGGAGCGCTGACGGGCGGGTGAGCGGGCGCAGGACCCAAAAGAAGATCCGCTCCAGCAGGAGTGCGCCCATGATCACCCAGACACCGAACAGCATCCACATGACCGGACCGCCGAGTTGGAATTCCTCGTAGAACACCGCCCCGTCTCCTTTAGCGGTTCCCCGGCATGTCGGGGGGCGGGAACGGAAGCGCCTTCCGGAGCGACTTCTGGGACGGCTTGAGCGGGAAGCGCGCGAAGTAGTTGCGCGGGTCCGCTTCGAAAATCAGACGGCGCGCGGCGGTCGGATCACGCTTGAGCAGGTCGGCGATGAACTCGTCGTCGCCGAACGGGTTGGACGCGCCGCCCCCTTCGTCTTCCTCGCCGCCCAGCACCTCGTCCTCGAGGTAGGGCAGGTCGTCGACGACCTCGCCACGATCGAACGTGGAGAGCAGGCGCTTGCGCTTGTCGATGCGTCGCTGGATGGATTCGACGCCGCGGCCGAGCGATTCGCCGCGCTTCTCGAGCATCTGGGTCTCGGAGTCGAGGGCCGAGATCTGGCGGCGCAGGCCCTGCGCCTCGCGAGCGGCCTCGGCGCGCTCGTCGGGATCTTCGCTGGTCAGCGTCGTGTCGAGCGCGACGCGGTACTCCGCGTCCTTCGAGTCGCGCTGCGTGCGCAATTCGTCGGCCTGGCGGGCGATGTCATGAATCTTGCCGCGATAGAAGCGCATGGCTTCGCTCTCGGACTTTTCGACTGCGGGGCCGCCGCCGAGGACCTGCTTGCGCATGCCTCGGACGCGATCGCGCAGCTTGGAGGAGTTCATCAGCGCGCTGTCGGAGACCTTGTCGTCCGTTGCGGCTTCCCCGGCCGGGGCGCCGGCGTCGGCGGCCGGGCGGGCCATCACCTCGTCGTCGCCGAAGGCCGGCGTCGCGAGCGCTGCGGTGAGCAGCGCGAAGAGAATCGTGCGATTCATCCTATTCCCCCTTTCCCGCGGACTTGCCGCGGCCCTTGGTATATGCCTCGCGCAGCAGGTCGGACGTGCGCGGGAAGGAGTCGCCCATGCCCTGCGGCGTGTCGATGGCCAACTTGCGGACCGAACTCTCCTCGAGCCAGTCGAGGACGTTGGAGAGACCCGGGCTCGGGCCTTCCATGCCGCCCTGCAGCGAAATCAGCTGCTGCAGTGCGCCGACGATCTCCTGGGTGCGTGCGCTCTTCTCGAAGCGGGCGAGATAGGCCTCGAGGTAGAGCAGGTCGCTGCTCATCTGCAGTCGGATGCGGTCGAGGGCCCCGAACATCTGGCTGAGGATGAGGTCGACGTTGATTTGCGGCTCGCCGCCCTTCGAGCGGTTGACGCGCGCGGTCTCGCGAACCAGCCGCAGGCGGCTCTCGGCGATCGAGACAGCGTTTTTCTGGGTCTGGTAGCGCAGCTGGAGCTGCTGCAGCTTGCGCCGCTTCCCTTCCGACATGCCGGGCAGCGGCTGGAATGTGGCGCGGGAGAATTCGCGAGACGAGAGGCCGTCGATGAACTGGGCGACCTCCTTGCTGGCGCTCTTGAAGCTGCGCGTGCGGTTCTGGAGGCGACGGATGTTGCCTTCCTGCGTCCCGAACAGCGCCGCGATGTCCTCGGAGCGCACGGACGCCGCCACGCGGTTGGCGTAGTAGGTGATCCGATAGCGCTGCGACTGCAGGAAATCGATCAGATCGGCCTGCTTCTGGACGACGCCGTCGACGTAGCCGTTGATCGCCTGCAGGATCTCCTTCTCGTTGAAGTTGTTCTCCTCTTTGGCGTTGCGGCGCAGGTCGGCGAGCATCTCGCCGATGTCGGTGGCGGCCTTCTGGCCGTCGGTGACCGCCTGGCGGTATTGCTCAAGGCGCTTTTCGAACGCCTGAAACTCCCGGATGGCCTCGGTGACATCGACTTCCTTGATGGAAACCGGCACTTCGCCCGCGTCGCCCTCTTGGGCCGCGGCCGTTGCTCCGCCGAGAAGCAGGGCCCCCAGGCAGAGATTCACAATTCCTCTACTCCTCATCGCCATTGCATCCCTTCTCGCGCGTGGTTTCGAGGCCGCTGGACGCGGCGTGTCCTGAGTCGGGGACACCGGCTGTCGCCCACTGGGGTCGCCGGGCGCCCCGGCCCCAATTGACGATGCGAGGCTCCGCCCCGGGAAGATGGGAGAGGACGCGCGATTTCCGCTCCTCCCGTGCTGTGCTCCGCTTTCTCATGCGGGGCCCTTACGCAACGGGTGGGCCAGAACGGAACGGCTGCGCCGGTTTACGGTTTGCAGTTCACGGTTTGCAGTGCTGCAGCGGCGGTCGGGCGAGCGGGATTACAGTTGGCAGTTCACAGTTTGCAGTCGGAGCGGTCGGAGGGTGGTCGACCCGTTCCGACTGTGAACTGCAAACCGTGAACTGTGAACGCGCGCCGCTCCGCGACGCACGCTTCTGTCGACGGCTCCCGCGCGCGCTAGTCCTTCTTCGCGAGGATCTTCTCGATCTCGGCGCGGTACATCTGGGCGATCGCCTTGCGTTTCTCATGCTTCTCGGCACGCATGCGGCGGTACTCCTCCGGATCCGAGCGACGAAGATCGTTGTCCTTCACCGACATGGTGAATTCGTCGAGGGCATCGGCCTGCGCCTTCGAAATGGACGGATGACTGTGGCTGATGCTGAAGAGGTGGATGCGGACGGCCTCGTCATCGGTGAGCTGCTTCGGCTGGCGGCGGAAGAGCTCGGGCCGGGACGAGCCCGAATGCATGCCCGTGAGCGTCCAGAAGCCGAGCCACGCCTCGCGCGGGACATTCGTGAGCAGGTCGCCTTGATCCTCTTCGGCCAGCAGTTCCGTCAGGATCTGCAGGGAGAGGCGCGACCGAACCCGCAGATGGGCGATGCCACAGGCGACGTCAGTGCGAATTCCGAAGTACGGGTGGGCGACGAGGCGGCGATCCAGCAGCAGCTCGCCCATCTTGTCGAGCGGGTAGCTGGACGAGAGCGCCCAGAGTGCCGCGCGCTGCAGTGTCTGCTGCCTCAGCTCCGAATTGTTCGGATCCAGCACGATCTTGCGTAGCACTTCCCACGCTGCGGGGGTCGCGTTCGCCGAGCGTCCAAGCAGCGTGACCGCGTTTTTCCGCATGTTGATGTTCGCGCTCTCGTCCTGCGCGATCTCCATGAGGATCTTGACGAGATCTTCGCGCGGCGTGTCTTCGAGATAGGTCAGCACGCGCATCGCCTCGTTGCGCACCGCCGGCTCCAGGCTGGAATCGGACGCCAAGGCCATCACCTTCGGGCCGATGCCGGCCGGCTTGAAGTGGCCGAGGGCGTCGAGCACGCGAATGATCATGGCGGCGGACTCCTTCCGGTTGCCCTCCGCCTCCAGAATCGCGATCAGATCCGGGATCGCCGCGCGCTGGTCCATGGTGCGCAGGATCATGACCGCCAGGCGGCGATCGACCGACCCTTGGTCCTTGAGCCACTCCATCGCGATCTTTGTGACCTGCGGTGCGACGCTGTCGTCCGTCTGGCGGAGGTAAGCCGTCGCGCGTTGCGTGGTGACGGACTTGCTCTCCAGTGACCGGCGCACGGCGCGCGATTCCTTGAAGCGGCTCAGCAGCTGCAGCACCTGCACCTTGCCCCACGGCGTCCCGTCATCTGACTCGAGAACGTCTTTGAGCGCTTCGATGGTCGGCCCGCGCGGGGTCGTCATCAGCTCTTCGCGGGCCGCCTCGATGTGCTTGGCATTCGCCAGATCATCGACGCGCTCGGCGATCGTCCACTTCGTCCCGAGGTCGAACTGGTTCCAAAGGCTGAGGCCGACGACGAACGCCACAATGGCGACGCCTCCGACCGTGACGGCAGGGTGTTTCAGGGGGTTACTCATGGCATTTGATCTTCCGGAGCCCAAGCCGCGGGGAAGCCCCACACGATAGCAAGCATCGCGGCGAGGCAGGAAAAACGTGCCCGGTCCGGTGCACGATTCGGCCGGGACCCGCGCGGACTTTCGGATCCGTTAGGCTCTGCGGCATGGACGATCTGCCGGAGCGGCTCGACTACGACGCGTGCGAGCGCCATGAGCTGGTCGTCGACGCCGCAGGGGCGGGGCAACGGATCGACCGCTACCTGGCGGGGCACTTCCCCGACTTTTCCCGCGCCGCGCTCCAGCGATTCATGCAGCGGGGCCTCGTTTCCCGCAACGACGCGCCGGTCAAGGCGTCCGCCAAGCTCGATTCCGGCGACCGCATCCGGGTCGACATCCCCTCCCGGCTCCCACCCCGAGTCGAACCCCAGGACCTGCCGCTGCGGGTGCTGCTGGAAGATCCGCATTTCGTGGTCATCGACAAGGAGCCCGGAATCGCCGTCCACCCCGGTCGCGGCCGCCCCGACGGGACCCTGGCCAACGCCATCGCTTTTCACTACGGCGAGGTGTCCACGGGGGATGGAGGCGAGGAAGGGGACCACCGGCCCGGGATCGTCCACCGGCTGGACCTGGAGACGAGCGGGGCGATGGTGGTGGCGCGGACCGATCGGGCGCACGCGGTCCTCACCGAGGCGTTTCGCGAGCGCAAGGTCCAGAAGGAGTACTGCGCGCTGGTCCACGGCGATCCGCCGTTCGACAAGGAGATGATCGACCTGCCTCTGGGGCGGGACGCGCACCATCCGACGCTGATGGCAGTGCGCTTCGACATCGGGCGTGAATCGCAGACGCGGGCCGAGGTCGCGGAGCGGTTCGGTGTTGCGGCGGAGGTGCGTTGCTTCCCGCGCACCGGGCGGACGCATCAGATCCGCGTGCACATGCAGTCTCGCGGGCACCCGTTGCTGGGCGATCAGATGTACGCGCGGGGCAAGCCGGATCCGGTTGCGGTGCCGCGGCTCATGCTGCACGCGCGGCGGTTGGCGTTTCCGCATCCGGAGAGCGGCGCGCTCGTTGCGGTCGAGGCGCCGCTCCCGGACGATCTTGTGCGGGTGCGTGAGTTACTTCGCGAGCGCGCGCTTTAGCATTTCGATCTCCTTTTGGAGACGAACGGCCTGGGCGCGGAGTTCGGCGATGCGCGCGGCGCGCTGGAGTTCTTCGACTTTTTCGCGCTCGATGCGGAATCGGCCGGCGGCGTCCGCTTGCTTCTCCGCTTCTATCTTCATCAGCTTGATGGCCGCCTCACGACGCCGGTTGGACGTGTTGAGCCTTGCGGTGTCGAGCTTCCCGGTCACGACCTTGTATTGGCCGGACGGGACAGTGACGATCTTCAACGTGCTTTGTTCGGTCTGCTTGCCGGTGGCCATGGCGACCTTCTTGCGGATCTTGTGCTTGGCCTTCTTCTCCTCGGCGAACATCTTGCCCATCGCCTTGTACATGTGCTCAAGCATCTTCCGTGCGCGCGGGTCACCCTTTTGCGCGGCCTGCATCAGGCGGCGGAACTGAGCGACAGCCGCGTCGGGGCCGGCCTTGTCGCCTTGCGGGCGCGGGCGATCGGGCCGCATGTCGCGGCGGTCTCCGCGTCGGCTGCCGTCCCGGCGACCGGGGCCGCGGCGCGGGCTCCGCTCGTCGCGGTCGTGGCGACGGGCGCGGTCCCTGCGATCGCGGCGGTCATCGTCGCGCCGGTGCGCGTCCCGGCGGCCTCCATCAAAATCCTGGAGGAAGTCGAACAGGTTCTCGACGCGCCTCTTGTACTCACGGTCCCCGTCGGCGTTGCCGTGATCCCGGTCCCGATGCTTGTCGCGCTCTTCGACGCGCTGCTCCAGCCGCTCAAGGCGGTGCAGGATCTCTTCGAGTTTCTTTTCGATGCCACCCCCGCGGCGGGCATCGGGTCTCGGCCTCGCGGGCGGTCCTGCGCGTTCGCCCTGGGCGAAGACGGGGCCGACGAGGGCGAGGACGGCGAGTGCTGTGATTCCTCTCATTTCGCCTTTGTAACCCCGGATTGCATCCACATGTTTCGGGAGTCGGGGACTTCGCCCATAATCGGCGCCGTGAAACGAATCGACCACGTCGGCATCGCCGTCCCGGACCTCGCGGAAGCACGGCGCCAGTGGGATCTCGTGCTGGGGCAGGAGCCGCAGACCGACGAGGTACCCACACAAAAGGTGAGCGCGGCGATGTACCCGTGTGGCATCGAGCTGGTGGCCCCGACGGCGGACGATTCGCCCATCTCGAAGTTCCTCGGCAAGCGCGGTACCGGCATCCATCACGTGACGCTGGAGGTCGAGGACATCGACGCGCACCTCGCCCGTCTCAAGGCGGCGGGCGTGCGCCTGATCAATGAAACCCCGACGCCCGGGCACGGTGGCTGCCGCGTGGCGTTCCTGCACCCGGCGGCGACCGGCGGCGTGCTGGTCGAGCTGAAGGAGTCGAAGTGAGCGAAGCCAATCTGGAAGAGTTGCGCCGGCGCCGTGAGGCCGCGCTGCTCGGCGGCGGCGAAAAGGCGATCGAGAAGCAGCACGCGAAGGGCAAGCTGACCGCGCGCGAACGCATCGACCTGTTGCTCGACGCCGGCAGCTTCATCGAGATCGATCCGTTCGTGGAGCATCGCTGCAGCGACTTCGGGATGGAGGACAAGAAGGTTCCGGGCGATGGCGTCGTGACAGGCCACGGCATGATCGACGGGCGTAACGTCTTCGTCTTCAGCCAGGACTTCACCGTGTTCGGCGGATCGCTGTCGGGCGCGTACGCCAAGAAGATCTGCAAGATCATGGACATGGCGCTCAAGGTCGGCGCGCCCGTGATCGGCTTGAACGACTCCGGTGGCGCGCGGATCCAGGAGGGCGTCGAGTCGCTCGGCGGCTATGCGGACATCTTCCTGCGCAACACGTTGGCCTCCGGCGTCGTGCCGCAGATCAGCGCCGTGATGGGGCCGTGCGCGGGTGGGGCGGTCTACAGCCCGGCGATCACCGACTTCATCTGCATGGTCGAGAACACGAGCTACCTGTTCGTGACGGGACCGAACGTGGTGAAGACGGTCACGCACGAGGAGGTTTCGTTCGAGGACCTCGGTGGCGCGGAGACGCATGCGTCCAAGAGCGGCGTCGCGCACTTCGCATCCCCCGACGACGCGGCGTGCATCGAGCTTGTCCGCAAGCTGCTGTCCTACATGCCGCTGAACAACCGCGAGGATCCGCCGCTCGGGGCGCAGGACGACGATCCGAATCGCACCTCCGAAGAACTCGACTCGATCATCCCGGATAGCCCGGACCAGCCGTATGACATCAAGGAGGTCGTCGAGCGCGTCGTGGACCGCGACAGCTTCCTTGAAGTGCACCAACAGTACGCCGGCAACATCGTCGTCGGCTTCGCGCGCCTGAACGGCATGCCGGTGGGCATCGTCGCCAACCAGCCGGCCCATTTGGCCGGCGTCCTCGACATCGACGCTTCCCTGAAGGGCGCCCGTTTCGTGCGCTTCTGCGACTGTTTCAACATCCCGCTCGTCACGTTCGAGGATGTTCCCGGGTTCCTGCCCGGCACCGATCAGGAGTGGAACGGGATCATCAAGCACGGCGCGAAGCTGCTCTACGCGTACTGCGAGGCGACGGTGCCGAAGGTGACGGTGATTACGCGCAAGGCGTACGGCGGCGCGTACGACGTGATGAGCTCCAAGCACATCCGCGGCGATTTCAACTTCGCGTGGCCGAGCGCCGAGATCGCGGTGATGGGGGCGAAGGGTGCGGCCGAGATCATCTTCAAGCGCGACATCAAGACGCCCGAGGACGCCGAGCGCTACGCCGAGGAGTACCGGCAGAAGTTCGCGAATCCGTTCAAGGCGGCGGAGATGGGCTACATCGACGACGTGTTCGAGCCTCGCTACACGCGGCCGCGCCTGATTAGCGCGCTGTCGTTGCTGAAGACCAAGGTCGACTCCAACCCGCCCAAGAAGCACGGGAACATTCCGTTGTAGGGAGCTCGCTTTCGAAGCGTGGCGTAACCGCGACGATGGCGGACGGGTATACTGCGGGGACGGAGGTAGCGGGGATGAGGATCGAAAAGTCGGCGCTCGGTGAGTTGGACGTCCTGTCCCTCAGCGGTGAGTTCGAGTCAGGCGCCGCGGCGCGGTTCGACAAGATGATCGAGGCGCAGATCGATGACTACCGGACGAAGATCGTCGTCGACCTAAGCGGCGTCACGTTCCTCGATTCCCAAGGGCTGACGCGGCTGATCGCAGCGCAGCGCAAGCTGGTCCCGCTCGGAGGCGAGCACGTGGTCTGCGGTGCCAACGCGGCGGTGCAGACGACGTTCAAGACGGTCGGTCTCAACGAGATGATCCGGATGTTCCCCGATGTCGATGAGGCACGCATCTACTTCGAGTCACCGGAGCGGGCGCACGCGATGGACCTCGCAGGCGTCCCCACCGACGAAGCGGCGGTTGGCCGTATTGATGTTGCGTTCGGCCTGAGTGGCGACGAGCAGGTGGCGATCACCGGCAAGCTGCTCGCGACCTATCCGGACGGCCTGCTGATCCGCAGTTCTGCGGAGGCGGAAGTCGAGGCGTTTGGCAGGGGTGCGGTCGATGTCGGCCGGTCGCTCTGGCTTCGCTTCCAGCAGCCGATGGTCGCGCGCGATCACGAGTTCGCGGTCGAGGCGGAAATCACCTTCGCCTACGAGGTCGACGGATCGAACAAGTACCGCGTTCGGTTCACGCAGATCGAGGACGGCGACCAGGAGATGCTGCGCGAGTTCTCCAAGGCGCAGGACGCGATGCGCAAGTACGGCAAGCCCCCCGAGGACGATTAGCATTCCCCGCGCGTCCCGCTCGGGGCACGCGATCGTGTCCAATCGCCGAATTGCACTGTAATCCTGTCCGCGGCCTGCCGAAGAATAACGTGGATGGATGTTCACTTCGGGCAACCCACGATCCTGCGACCCGCCGACGATGGCGAAACGCTGCGTGTGAATCGGCAGTTTGCCGAGCGCGTCGGATTCACCGGCGAGGAGCTCGCGGCGCGCCCGTTTCTGGAGTGGATCCACCCGGATGATCGCGAGGCGTTCGGCCGCGCGCTCGAATCCGGCGCGGGGTGCGTGGATGCTCGGCATGTCTCGCGCCTTGGCTCGTGGTTCCCGTTTCGCTGGGAACTGAAGTCGGACTGCGGGGCCACCGTAGCGCTCGGTGTGCTGCACGACCGGTTCGATGTCGCGCTGGAAGATGCAATCCCTGCCGGGCTGACCAGCGCCGGCGACCTGACAGCCCAGCTGGTCGTCATGGCGAAGATCGTGGAAGCCAAGAACCCGGGCATGCGCTGTTCGATTCTGCTGGTTGGCGAGGATGGCAAGCACATCACCAGCGGTGCCGGTCCGAGCCTGCCCGACGCCTATAACGAAGCGGTGGAGGGGCTGCGCATCGGTCCCATGGTTGGCTCGTGCGGAGCAGCCGCATTTTGGAACGTGCCGGTCGTGGTGGAGAACATCGCGGAAGATCCGCTTTGGAACGACCTGCGGGATGCCGCCACGCTTGCCGATGTGGCCGCATGCTGGTCGCAGCCGGTTCGCGATACCCGCGGCAACGTGCTCGGCGCCATGGCTCTCTACAACGAGCGGCCGCGCGCGCCGACCCGGGCGCAAATGGACGGACTCGAAATCGCCGCGCACATGGTGGGTTTGGCGATCGAGCGTCACCGCCTCGAAGAGAAGCTGCGCGAATCCGAAGGCTAGCCGGGCCGCGCGCGTCGTAACATGGGCGCTATCCCATGATGCGACCGCAACGATTGCGCCTCCTCGCCACTCTCCTGATCTTCGTTGCGCCGGTCGCCGCGAAGCCCGAACCCGCGCGCGACGAGATCCAGAAGTCGGTCGCCGCGATCCTCGCGCCGCTCGCGGGTGGTGCCAGCCCCGCGGCGCTGCACATCGAAGGACGTACGGCAGACGGCTCGCCGAAGCTGGAGATTCAGTTCGCACCCTCTGGGCCGGATGCGTTCACGCTGTGGGTCAAGAGCGAGCCGGTCACGTTCCTGTTGTCGCGCGGGAAGTCGCAGACCGAGTTGTCCATGCCGCAGCACAAGCAGCGGTTCCTGGCGACCGGACAGCTCGCAAAGGGCGCCGAGAGCATCGCCCCGCTCGGATTCATCGGTCGCCTGCTCGGCCGGAACCAGCAGGTCCTTGCCGTCGCGCAGTTGTGGCTTACCGGGCGCCTGGCCTCCGCAGAGCTCGATTCGAAGGGCGCGCTCCAATTCGATCAACACACCCGCATCAGCCTCGCCAACAACGGCGCGCTGCTACTCCGCTCGACCGCCCGCAGCGGGTTCTTCGAGGGCATTCATGAGCTGCGGCTCACCCGCGAGCTGGTCGAGTCGCCCGCGTTCGTCGGTGAGACCGAAGTCGTTTCGCGCGTGGATATGGAGCGCATGATCTTCCGAGCCGTCGCGCGCGCTCTCGAAATCTACGTCCCGGCGCTCGCCCCGCCGCCGCTGCCCGCGCGCAAAGTACCGCACGGCGAACTGCGCTTCGTGAAAGGCCAGCGCCTCGTCCTGCTCGAAGGCAGCCCGGAGGAAATGGGCAAGGCCCACGCGGAACTGCTCGGTCCGCTGATCGCACGCACGCTGAACTCTTACGTCTATCTCGTCGGGGCCGTCGAAACCGTGCGCACCGGCAAGTGGTTCCTCGGTGAGATGGAGCAGGCGTGGACGCGCCTCTCGCCGCACATTCCCGCGCGCCACATTCGCGAAATGGACGCCATGGCCGCAGCGGTCCCCGGCATGAGCCGGCGCGAGATCCGACTCGCCAACGTTCTTCCCGAATACTTCCACTGCTCCGGCTTCGCGGTGTTCGGCAAGGCGACGACCGACGGCACGCTCTATCACGGTCGCATCCTCGACTACATGACGGCCGTCGGACTGCAGCACGCGGCCGGACTGTTCTTCGTGCGCCCCGCGGACGGTCACGACTTCGTCCACGTCGGTTACGCAGGCTTCGTGGGTGCGGTTACCGGGATGAATCGCGCGGGTATCTCGCTTGGAGAAATGGGGGGCCGGGGGCGCTACCAGTGGGACGGTGTCCCGATGGCGAGCCTCATGCGCCAGGCGCTGGAAGAGTGCGACACGCTCGCAGAGGTGAAGGACCTCTGGCGCCGCAGCCCGCGCACGTGCGAGTACTACTACGTCTTCGCCGACGCGAAGGGGCCGAGTGCGGTTGGCGTGAAGGCGACACCTGACCTGCTTGAGTTCCTCAAGCCCGGACAGGATCACGAGCAGCTCGGCAAGGGCATCCCCGACGTCGTCTTCATGTCGGCCGGTTCACGCCTCTCCGCGCTGCGCACGCGCATCGCCGAATCGTACGGCAAGATCGATCGGGAGGGTGCGCTGCGCCTGATGGATCGTCCGGTCGCGATGAAGAGCAACCTGCACAGCGCGTTGATGTTGCCGCAAAGCCTCGAGATCCTCGTTGCGCATGCGGGCGATGGCAAGCCCGCCGCCGAGCGCCCGTATGTCCGCTTCGATCTCACCGCCCTCAGCGCGGAAGCCGATCGCGTCGGTATCGGAAGCGCGCCATCGAAGGCGCGCCGAGTCATCGAGTCCCGGCAAAAGAAAGCCGCCCGTGACGCCGAGAGCCAACGGATGCTCGACAGCATGCTTTGGGATCCGCGTCCGTTCCGCCTGACGATCGAAAACACGCCGGGCTCCTCGAAGGGGGATGCGCTCCTGCGATTCCCTTCGCCGCTGCCGCTGGGAGACGCGGAAAACGACGAAGTCGTCGTGGAGTGGCACAGACCGGTTGGCGCCCAGCGAACCGACCAGCGGCCCGCGTTGCTCTGCCTTCACATCCTCGGCGGCAACATGGAGCTGGCGCGCAGCATCGTGCGCGCGGCGCAGTTCAAGGGGATGCATGCGTTCCTGCTGCACATGCCGGGGTACGGCAAACGCAAGGGCAAGCGCGATCGCACGGACATCACGCTGTTTGAGCATCGCTCGCGACAGGCCGCGGCTGACGTCCAGCGGGCGCAGGACGCCATTGCAAGCCTGCCGGGAATCGATCCGGCGCGCATCTATCTGCAGGGGACGAGCCTCGGCGGAATCGTGGGCGCCCTGAGTGCGGGGCTCGCCGACGACTTTGCCGGGCAGTTCTTCATGCTGGCGGGCGGCGGCCTGAAGGACGTGCTGCACAAGGGCGAGCGCGACAGCAAGAAGATCCTCGCCGCCTTCCATCGCGCGGGCATTCAGGGCGCCGAGCTCGACGCGATCCTCGATGCGGTCGACCCGGCGCGTCTCGCTCACCGACTCGATCCCAGCAAGACCTGGCTGTACTCGGCCAAGGAGGACACGGTCGTACCTCCGTCGCAGGCGCGTCTGCTCGCGAAGGCGGCTTGCCTGCCCGAAGGCCATCATCTGTGGCTCGACGGCAACCACTACACGTGCATCGTGAGCCTGCCGTGGGTCCTCGAGCACATGTTTGAGCAGATCAAACCTGGATAGGCACCGCGACTGGGATGGCGCGCCTCCGTGTACCGTGTGTTGACGGATCATGATCGAGTCGCCCTTCGCACATCTGTCGCGCCTCGTCGTTCTCGCGGCCCTTCTTTGGGTGACGAGCCCGGCGCAGGCGTGTCAGGTTTGCTTCCCGTTGCCCAAGAAGTCGATCGCGGACTTCTTGATGGAGAGCGAGGCGGTACTCCTGGCGCGCGAGGATCCGGAGCGTCCGTTTCACTACCGATCGATTCAGGTCCTGAAGGGGGCGGCACCGGACAAGCCGCTGGATCTGTTTCTCGACAGCGGCACCCGACGCATCCTCCAAGCGCGTCCCCGCTGCTCGATCCTGCTGGCGAAGCGCGGGAAGTGGGAGCGCCTCGCGATGGTCGACGAGGGTGTTCGCACGGTCGTCGATGACGTGCTGCGAAGCAAGGAAGAATGGAAGCGGGACGAGGCGGCGCGGTTCGCGTACTTCGCGAAGCTGTTCGGGCACGAGGATCCTGTCCTGCGCAACCTCGCGCATCTCGAGGTGGCCCGTGCGCCGTACAGCGCGATTCGTCGGATGGGGCGCGACGTCCCGCGGGCGAAGATCCACGCCGCCTTGGCGGACAGCCGCTACATGGAGTGGTGGGCGCTTCACATCCTGCTGCTGGCCCAGAGCGAGGACGCGCGGGACCGCAAGTTGATCGTGGATACGGTCCGGTCCCTCGCGAAGTTCAGTCAGCCGTTGCATCTCTCCGCGTGGGCTACGGCGTACATCGAGATCGCAGGGGACGGGGGGATCGAGTTCTTCGAAACCCACTACTTCCGGCGCGCCCGTCGCCTTGAAGAGCTGCGGGAAGTCGTCCTTGCGCTGTCGGTTCAAGGCAAGAATGGCTCGGCGGAACGACGGGACCGCGTCGCTGCAAGCTACAAGGTCCTGCTCGCACGGCATCCGGCTCTGGCCTCGGCCGTGCTCGATGACCTCATCGCGTGGGAGCGCAAGGACATGGTTCCGTTCATGCAGGCCTTCGGGGCCAAGCACGTGCGCTCCCTGGCACCGGATGCGCGCCTCAAGTTGCGTCGGTTCGTTGCGCTGCGCGAGTGAGCACGTCGCTGGGCCGGAGTGGGGCAGGAGCTGCCCTGTCCCCACATGCGAACCAATGGCGCAATCGATATGATCGAGAGGCACCCGCTCCAACAGGAGAACCCATGCCGAAAAACACGCGCACCGATGACTCCGACAACCGCTCATTCGGGCGCAAGGACATGGTCGAGATCGCCATCGGGTCCTGCCTGCTGGTGTTGCCTCTCGCGATCACCGAAGAGGCTTGGGATCTGGGACGCGATCTCCACTTCGGGAACATCATCTTCCTGCTCGTCGCGTCCTACGCGCTGATCGGCGTGTTCGTCTACTATCGCGTGTACGACGGAAACCTGAAAGAGCATCGCGGGGCGTTCTGCCGGCGTGTCGGGGCCGTCTACCTGGTCACCTTCGCCGTTTCCGCGCTCTGCCTGTTGGGAGTCGACAAGCTCCCGCTATTGTCGGATCCCGTTGTGGCACTGAAGCGTGCGATCCTCTGTTCGCTGCCCGGCTGCTTCGTAGCGACTGTCGTTGACAATATGAGTTCTTGAATCGACGCGGTCCGATCTGCGGCCGGCCGCCGGCAGCCGATGTCCGCGGATCCGTTCCGGCCCGCAAGCGGAGTAAAGGTGACACACGAGATGTGGTTTTGGATCTTCCTGGTGGCCCATTTACTTGGGCTGGTCTCATCGATCAACTCGGTCATGACTACGCGGACGACGCAGGGCGCGATCGCGTGGGCGATCAGCCTGAACACGATGCCCTACATCGCCGTGCCGGCGTACTGGATCCTGGGCCGGAGCCGCTTTCTGGGCTATGTGACGGCGCGTCAAGGGAACGACACGGGGATCCGCAGCGTCGGCATCGCCGCCGGAAAGCAGGTCGCCGACTATCGCGTGGCGGTGGAAGAGGTTAGTCAAGCGGGGCGTGCTGCGGAGAACCTCGTCAATATGCCGTACCTCAACGGCAACAGCGTGAAGCT
>Ga0070728_10004186_pt1 | contig 15177 bp, 13 predicted proteins | sample tdDd471_FD_66723 | JGI IMG/M metagenome (GOLD analysis project Ga0070728, IMG submission 66723) | Marine sediment microbial communities from the Atlantic coast under amendment with organic carbon and nitrate - tdDd47.1 | ecosystem: Environmental > Aquatic > Marine > Coastal > Sediment | place...
CTTAGCTTATTTCAAATAGGCTTAATGGAAACGGTTTATCATATATCATCTTTTTCAATGGAAATACCTACTGGAGCGATAGCAGATATATTTGGTAGAAAGACGAGTAGATCTCTAGGCAAAGTGGCATCTATTATATCAATTTTATTTATGATATGGGGTAACAGCGCTTTAGCTTTTGCAGTAGCATTTTTCTTTTCAGCCTTAAGCAATAACTTAGAATCAGGAGCAGGTGATGCTCTTGTATATGATAGCTTGAAGGAAATAGGAAGAGAAAAAGCATATTTGAAAATATCTGGACGCAATGAGTTTTTATATAATATTGCTAGCATATTTTCACTAGTAGTAGCTGGATATATAGCTACACTAAACTTTGAAAATATATATAAGGTATCCTTAGTGATAGCCATAGTTACTTTTGTTCAAACTTTAAGTTTTACTGAACCAACAATAAGCTCTGTTGATAATTCGCAGGGTTTTGTAAAGACTTTTATAAATCAATTAAAGGATAGTTTATACATAGTAAAAAAGGATAAAAGAGTACTTGGGGCAATATTAGCGGCTGAGCTTTTTGCAACACTGTATACTACAGAATTTTTCTATATACAAAACAGATTACAAGCTTTAGGGCAGACTACATTTGAAATAGGTATAGTCCTAGCAGCAGGTTCGCTAGCATGTGCCATTTTAGCAACACAAACCCATAGGCTTGAAAAGAAATATTCTATAGCTGGTATAATGAGAATTGCTGCAGTAGTAGGAATTATTGGTTTTTGGGGAATGAGCATTGAAGGAGTTGAGAGATATGTATTTGTTGTATTATCTGCTGTTGAGGGAATGATTTTTGTTACTGTTAGCGATTATATAAATAAGCTAATACCAAGTAAGCAAAGAGCAACTATATTATCATTACAAAGCATGATGTTTTCAGCTTATATGATTGTTCTTTTTCCAATAGTAGGCAGTATAGGTGATGTATATGGTTTGGGATATGCATTTAGAGTTGTAGCAGTTGTAGCAACTGCCAGTTTAGGAGGAATGTTATTCATTATAAGAAAGGTAAAAAAATAATAAACCTTAAATAATTGTAAATACAAATAGATTGTCCATAAATGGACAATCTATTTGCATAAATGTATTAATTTAAGTTTATTCTTCTAACTTGAATAGTTTAAAAGCAACAAGCACAGAATACATAATCCATGGTATCAAAGATAATAGTGACATTACAAATCCTACCATACCAACTGTAGATGGTACTAGCATAGTTGCACCAGAAATTATCCCTAAAATGATTATTGGCTTACCAAATTCATTATCATATATCATTGCAAGTGAAATTAGGAGTATTGCAATTCCTCCAAGCATATAGTATATAAAGAAACCAGTACCTGTGTAATTGGCTAATAAAGAAGTACAAGCTGCCATAATTATTTGCTGATCATAAACAGCAGTTACTTCATTGTATTGCTTACTTAGATTTAAGAACTCTAAAGCAGGATTAGTGTTAAAGTATATAGATAGACTAATAATTATTACTACTAGTGATGCTAAGCTTAGTGTAGAACTTGTTTCCTTTAACCTTATAAATAGAGCGATAAATGGAATGATAAGAAGCAGATTATTAATAATATACAATAAATCTAGACTTAACATACCTAGTATTGGGCTTTTGTGGTACAAGGCTAGAAAATCTTCTACAGATTCAGGGGGAGGGGAGATATAGAAAACTATTACTTGCAATGGTATTAATGCTACAATTAATAGTAATGCTATGGCCCCAAGTTTATATACTGTCTTTTTTGGCTTATGACTCATGTTTTTACCTCATATACATTTATATTTTTTGATGTTTATCTACTAAATATCTTATTATGCTTTCTATTTGAGTATTTAAGATTTGCTCATCCATAGTATCGTTTTGCGAAAAGTACATTGTTAACATTCCATACACACTATATATTATAGTCATAGAAAGTGTATGAATGTCGCTTCTACTTATGTATCCATCTTTTAGCAAAAATTCAAAAGTGCTAATGATATCAATATTGTAATCACTAACATTAGAAGGTTTATGCTGTGGGTTAAGCTTATATAGATAGAAAAACTCGTATATATTTGGGTTATTAGTAAAATACTTTATAAATTCAGAAAACAATAATACCAATTCATTTACATTGCTAACAGATGATATTATAGATTTTATATGATTGTTTATATCAATAATTAATTTGCTTCTGACCTGCCAAAGTAATTCATCAATATTTTTAAAGTAGTTATATATTGTGCCTAAAGAATATCCGCTAGCATCAGCTATTTTTCTAGTAGATACATTTACTGCTCCGTCTTTTATAATTATATCTTTTGCTGTAGATATAAATACTTCTTTTATTCTATATGATTTAATTTCTTGTTTTTCTTTTTTTGAAAGTACCATTATTACCACCTTTGATGTATATGAACGATATACTAATAAATGAACACTGTTATAATATAATGGAAATATTATTATGTCAATAGTTTTATTATAAGTTTATTTGAGTTATCAATAAATAAAATGAAGCTTATAGAAATCAAAAAGAGATTGCAATGCAATCTCTTTATTAAATATATAAAAATAATTTACAATATGCAAATTATCATTTGCTACTCTATTTCCTAAGCATTCCGTATCCACCAAATGCAGGTTTTATATCAGTTACAGTAATAACTACATTGTACTGAAGATCTTTTATCATATTTACAAGTTTAAGGTGTTTTTTTCTAGGAATATTCATTATCAGTACGTTACGGGAGTGGTTCATACCTTCACCTTCCACTACTGTTACTGCATATCCTTTATCCCTTATTTTCTTTGCTAAATCCTGACCATGGACTTCCTTTACAATAGCCTCGATGCGAACATTTCCTATTCCTAACTTTTGTTCAAACAATGAGCCTACATAGTTACCAATTGCAAACCCTAATGCGTATATTACAACCTTAATGGGATCGCTCGTAATGTCTTTTAAAACAGTGGATACTAATATCACCCAGATCAATACTTCAAAAAAGCCTAAAATTGCTCCTAATAGCTTTTCACCACGGGTGATTAATACTATTCTTGTTGTGCCAATGCTAATTTCAATGACCTTTGCCAAAAGCATTAATGCATAAACTAAATATCTCATTTGCATAGCCCTCAATAAAATTCGTGCTAATTATAACACAGTAAATTTTAAAGGCAAGTATTATCTTGATTTTGTTTATTATTAAAAGAATATTATATAAAACAATTTATTTATATTATTTTATTAAGTTTATTCTAGCAAAGTAATTATTTATTAAGGTTTGTAATGGTTTTTTTGCCTGTTATATATACTTTAGCTATAAGATAGTAACCATATAACATATTAGTGCATCAATAAACCAGATACAATTATAGCAATATCCTTTACACATACTAAAGTTGATTTTCAATACTGGATTATATTATTTTCTTCTAGAAAATCATACTCTAGTTTAGCACAAGCATAATCATTATAAATAGGGTTGAACCAATATCGTTTTCTTAGTTAATTTGCTTAATTAAGGTTTTTTGACTTAACATATGAATAATAATTAAAGAAATAATTACAAATAAGAAGGCAAGCATAGTTCATACAGTTGCGTCATATTACTTAGTTTGTGCAATATAACCACAATCAACTGCAAGTACCAGTGATAATAAAATTCATATCATTTATTTATCCTTATATAAATAGGAGTATTTATTATCTAGAAAAATACTCCTTAAATCCATTAACTAAACCACTAACAATTTTATTTTGGTAGTCTTTTGTTACTAGTAACTTATCCTCTGTTTCATTACTTAAGTAGCCAACAGCAATTAAGCATACAGGTGTTTTTGAATAGTTGAATGAAGCCAAGCTGCTTACTTTAAGTGTACCTAGGTCTTTAGCATTAGTAGAGTTTAATGTGCTGTTTAATAATGTTTCTGATAAACTATTACTATTCCCATACACTTTTGAGTCTGTTGTATCCATGCAGTCATCTTTAGGTACAAGCATCATCATGCCTCTTTTATATTTATCATCATCGCCATTTGCATATATTTGAACCCAACAATCTACATTTGCATTGTTCATTTGCTTAGCTCTTTGAGAATTAGAAATATCAACATTATTAGTTTCACGTGTCATTATTACTGTTGCTCCTAAAGCTTCAAGCTCATTTTTCAGCTTTAACGCTATCTGCAAATTTATTACATATTCTTTTGCGTCTGTCCATCTGCCATAAGTACCATCTGATGATTTTATTACAGTTTTTGAGCTGCCAGGTGAAACTGGTTCAGTACTAGTATTTTCCTTTTGTTGATGCCCTGCATCAATTCCAATAGTGACACCTTGCAGTGTTTTTTGCTTTTGTGGTATTGTAGTCATCTCTTGCCAGTCATTAACCAAATAATTGATGGTTGTAGGACCTGCTATGCCATCATCATCTAATTTTTCATACAGTTGAAAGTTCTTAATAGCATCTTTTAACTGACTTCCAAATTGTCCATCTGCTACACCTGGATTGAACCCCATATCTATAAGCATGTTTTGTATTGTTAGTATGTCATCTCCTTCGTCACCTTTTTTATATGTCTTACTCATGTTTATGGGAGCTGAAGTAGGAGTAGGTGCTGAAGTAGGTTCTGGTGTATCTACTGTTACTGGCTCGACAGTAGGTACTTTTGTAGGAGTGTAAAATGGTGTTATTACTTCCGTACCATATGGAGTAGGGGTTATTACGCTAGAAATGTTGCTTTGTGCATCAGATAAATTGTTACCACCTGGCATAGATGCAATAACTATAATTACAACTATTATTAGAGTTAAAGCAATAGCTGCAATTAGAAGTATATTTCTCGCGTTGTTTTTACGGTTATTATTATAATTTGGTTGCATTAACCTACCTCATATACACAAAATTTATTCTAATATTTTACACTTATATTGTATAATCGTCAAATTTATATATGTATCTTTGTATTGACAAAATCTGTTATTTAAATTATGTTGAATTAATAATTATTTTATCTTATCAGCCACTCCTTAGCCTTTTCATAATCATTGCAAAAAATATATAATACAATAAGGTTACACTCATTTATTGTATTTGACATGAGCCGTTTTCCTTTACTATCTAGTCCTACAAAAACTAGCTTTCTTACAGGATTGTTTAATTGTACTAGCTGAGTAATAATAAATTGTGCTAGATCTTTATTAAATAATGTTTCTTTAAGGTGAACTGCTAAGAGTTTTGAAGTTGAAGGTCTTTTGACTATGTTAATATCTTCTAAGAACTTACTTTTAGCAATGTCAGTATATATGTTGAGCGCATCTAAACTAGAAAAATATATGCTGCCACCTTCATATGGCAATTCCATAGAGCTATGCATTATTAAATCGTCTTTGCTTATTTCTTTCATATTTACTCCTATTATGATATTTATATTTCTAATTTTATTCAAAACCCAAGGCATAATCTGAAAGAATAATTGACATATGACCGAAACGTGATATAATTGGTCTTAAATATAAGTTTATTTACTTTTGAATAAAAATATTGTATGATTATTTATACTAACATTACATACTATAATGGTAAATATAAGCATTTGCAATATAAAAAGGAGTAATACGTGAAATCCAGTGAGTCACAAGAGATGTATCTAGAAGTTATATATAATATAGATCAGAAGGACGAAATAATTCGTTCTATTGATATTGCAAAAACATTAGGATATTCAAAGCCCAGCGTTAATAGAGCGATAAATAAACTTAAGCTAGATGGTTTGATAGCTCAAGAGCCATACGGTCATATTACAATGACAGAAAAAGGTAGAGGACTAGCTAAGAAAATAAAAAACAAACATATATATTTAACAGATTATTTAATGCTTTCCTTGGGCATAGATAAGGAAACAGCAGAAAAAGATGCTTGTAGAATGGAGCATGTTGTTTCCAAAGAGACTATGGAAGCTGTTATAAAATATGTAGATGATAACGGTAAATAGCAATAGAATAATTTACGTGTTTAACTGATTGTCAAATGATTTCTTGACTCTCCTAAATAACCACTCAATTATCATAACAATTACAATAATAATTATAGTCCACGCAAATACACCTTCAATATCTAGGTTAAGCTTTGAGGTGTATATTTTTTTACCTATGCTATCTTCTGTATAAGCAATAAGTTCAGACATAACCAATACTTTAAAACCTAGTCCTATGGATTGCACAAAAGAAATAAACAGATTATTCAATATGGCAGGTACATATACTTTTCTAAACACAAAGAAGTTGAACTTACTGTCTAAGCTTATAACCTCCAAAAAGCTTTTTTCCATGTTTTTTATGCTTTCTAATATCATCTCGTAGAACAGTGGAAAAACAACCATTGCGCATATTACAATTGGAGCATTTTTTGAGCCTATCCATAAAAGAATAACAACTAGCATTGAAGCAACAGGTATAGCACGTATACTACTGACATATGGACGTAAGAAAGCCTCAAATGGAGCTTTTATAGATGCTATAGTCCCAATTATTATTGCTGAGAAAAAAGATACTACAAGAGCTATAAGAAGCCTCGAGAAACTAGCAAAAACAATGGTGTAGGTTGCTGATTTAGTAAGTAGCTCGTAGACTTTGATAAAAACAAGATTTGGATTTGGTAAAACTAGATTATAGGGTAGGTTTTTATCAATATAAAAGCTAATTACATACCATAGCACATACAAAAAAGCAATGCTTATTAAAGCAGTTATGTTTTTTTTTCTTTTACTTATATTATTATGTTTGTGCATTGGTTGCTCCTTAATTTATAGATTTATTATATCACAAAAGGGCATTTTTAGATGCCCTTTTAAGTTATTGCTTTATAGTTTAGTTTTAATGATAGAACTCATCATCAGGAAGTTTACCACCTATCAATGCAGGATTTAGTTCCATAATTTTATTATAGTAGAATTCTAAATCTTCTTTTGAACCAAGTGCAGTTTCAAAAACTAGATGGCTGTTTGGAATTGCTGATTCAATTATTTTTGCTGGCAAACCAAACTCTATAGCTACAAGAGCACTTGCAACCTCTGAAGGGTTAGCATTAGCTTCAATTATTGATGTTTGCACTAACTCTAGAAATACTCCTACTACATCTGGATTATTTTCTATTAATTCTGATTTAATATATATAGCAGCTTGAGGATAGCTTTGTGCTCCTGTTAAAGAGGCCCATTCATTTTGTAAGTCTATAACACTTAGGTCTGCTTTAGTTTTTGTTACACTTAAAATAGGTTCTGCTAAGAGTGCAACTTGTGCAGTACCAGCTAAAAGTTCTCCTTGTGCTTCAGATACACTACCAACGTAACGAATAGTCACTTTGTCTGATAGTTCACTAAGACTTATAACAGTTTGCAAAACTACATCTGGAGTAGAGTTTTGAGAGAAAGCTACAATTTCTTTGCCTTCCAAATCTGATATGCTATTGAGTGTATCAAGTGAAGCTAAGTAAAGATTTCCATATACAATTGACCCAGCATATTTATATGGAACTCCAGTATTGTAAAATTTTGCACCTAAGTTTGTAGGAGCAACTATAGCATCATGACTCTGACTTGTAAATGCAGCAACTAATGGATCTGCACCATTTACTATTTCTGTTTTATAAGTTACATTTTCACCAAGGCTGTAATTACCTTCCTGAGTAGCTTCATTAATCAAAAGCCCAGACATAGATAGTGAAGTTGAACCAAAAGGTATTAGAACAGATAGTTCAATAGATTCTTCAACAGGTTCTTGGGTTGGAGCTTCGGTAACTTCAGTAGTAGGGGTAGTATCAACAGCACCTGTTTCACCTGTAGTGCTATTGCAGCCTGTAAATAGCAAGATTAAAGCTAAAAAAATAAAAAGTATTTTTTTCATATTATCTCCTTGTATAATAGTTCAATAATTATTTTACATTGCACATTAGTTTGCTAGTAATGCATTCAATAAGTATATTATACACTTATACAATAATATTGATGTGATTACTATCACTAAATTGTATTTTTTTTCACAAACTCATTATATTTTTTATACTTTTAATAATCTTGATAGTAAAAAAGGTTGGGAGGGTGAAGTTAATTATATTAAGGATGTATTTAATAAGTAATATATACTAGGAGGACGAATAAGAGTTTTTGATGATAAATGCAATAGGACTGCCATATATGGCAGTCCCTTATAAAAACACACTTTAGGATAGGTAAATATTAAACGTCATCATCATCGTCATGATCATCATCATCGTCATGATCATCATCATCGTCATCATCGTCATGATCGTCATGATCATCATCATCGTCATCATCATCGTCGTCATGATCGTCATCATCATCATCGTCGTCATCGTCATCATGATCGTCGTCATCATCGTCACGGTCACGATCATCATCACGATTATCTTTATTTCCTTTATCTTTGTTTTTGTCTTTGCCTAGTGCTTTTCCATCATCGTCATCATCATCGTCATCATCATCGTCGTCGTCATCGTTATCGTTATCATTATTATCTTTATAGCTATCTTTTGCATTTTCTTTTAGCTCTTCAAATTCATCTTTTACATCTTCAAGCTCATCTTTAAGCTCTTCTGCTGCAACCAAAGCTTCGAATGCAGTAGCGATTGCATCTTCATCTCCAGATTCTTTAGCAGCTTTGTAATTCTCTTTAGCAATTTTAAATGCATCTTTTGCATCAAAGAAATTGTCTTTTGATACTAGGAATGCGTTTGTGACTACTGTTTTAACTATCTCTTCTTCAGCCTTTTCCAATAGTTTATCAAAGTCTTCTGTATCTACATTATCACTTGCCATAAACTCAAGAGATACTACCACTTCTTCTCCAGTTTGTGATATATCAACTAATATTTCTTTTACCAGTTCAGAATCGCTTTCATCAGCGTCTTTAGCAATTTTATTGGCTTTTTCCAGCAATTTAATGCTGTCTTCTATTAACTCTGTAGCGATTTCTAAATTATCTTCTGCTTTCATTATATCTGCTTCAGCTATTCTTCTGTTTGCATACTTTACTAGAAGTTCTGCTTTGTTGTTCTCATCAAATGTTAAACTGATTGAAATACTTTCAAGTAATAGTTTTACAGGATAAAGAACAGAATCTGGTGCAATACTTACTGTAGCTTCAGGTGATACTTGTGGTGTTGGTGCTACTGTAATCTCAGGAGTTACCTCTGGAGTGACAGTTGTATCAGGAATAGGTGTCACCTCGGGTTCAGCTGTGGGAGAATCTGTTGGCTTTACGGTAGGTACTTGAGTTGGTACAGATGTAGGCGCTTGAGTTGGTACAGATGTAGGCGCTTGAGTTGGTGCATCTGTAGGGTCGGTTGTTGTGCTAGCTCCTGATGTTGTATCAACTGTCTCAGCAAAAGCACTTACTTGTGTTACTAGCATTATTGCAACTAGTATAAAAATAATTTTCCTTGCATGTTTCATGTTTTCTTTTGTAATCCTTTCCACTTATATTTCTATTTATTAATTATCATCGTCATTATCGCCTAAATTATCATCATTTTCCTTGTCATTATCATCTTCTAAATCATCATCAATTTCATCATCAGAATCATTGTCTAAGTCATCATCATCGTTATCTGTTTCTTCTTCATCAGGTTTATCTACATTGTCTTTTTCATCTTTTCCATCTTCTTTTGCATCATCTAATTCGTTATCATCATGATCTTCATTGTTGTTATCCTCTGTATAAGATGCTTCATTATGTTCTTTATCTTTTTTGTCTTTATCTCTTTCTCTATCCTTATATTTTTCTTTATCTTTGTCTTTTTCTTCATCATCATCTTTTTCACTATATTCTTTATCTGAATTATCATCATGATCTTCTTTTAAATCATCTATTTCTTTAACTAAAACTTGAACAGGAGTATCCTTAAATTCAACAGCTTGTGTATCAGATTCTGATAACTCAATATAATCTTCAATCAAGTCTAATTTGCCAGCTGTAGTACCCATAGCATGAGCATCATCAATTGTTTGCTTGCTTACTAAATCTACAGAGACAGTGGCTGAAATATCTAACTGTTTAAGAGATTTGTTTACCTGTAGCTTGGCACTTTCCATAACTGTGTCTTGTTTATGTTGATTATCGCACTGGACTGCAACTATAACTGCTTTTTCATCATCTGAGGTTAAATAGCCTTCTTTCTTAGCTTGGCTAATAATTAACTCAATGACCCTCTCCATACTCTTGTGACCTATCTCCATTTTCTCTAGTATAGCTGCACCATCATCGTTTACACCATTTACATTAATAACTTGATTAAACATATTTACTTGTAATTCGATGCTAGGATTTATGTCTACGCTTACATAACATCTAGGAATGTTGTATGCATATGAAAATCCAATCCCAATAACCAGTAAAAATGCTGCGGCAGCTGCTGTTACCTTTGCAAGTTTACGATAAATCTTGTTTTTGCTATCCTTTATATATATCTCTTGGCCTACTACATAGCCTTTGTTTGGAACACTGATAAAAGTGCTATCTGACTGCACTAAAACAGCTTTATTTTTATTTATATTTATAACAACAGCTTTCATTAGTGTTCTCCTTTCTCTATAAATGCTACATATTCTCTAAGATACAGATAGTCCCCAGTTAGAATTTCAACCACCGTCATTATATACTTTCGATGACGCTCCAATAATTTTCGGGGTATTTTTAAATTTTCTGCAATTTTTTTTATAGGCAGTCGGCAATTGTTCTGCATTTCTTTATAGATTATAGGATTATCTACAATATATTTGATAGCTCCGATACATGCATGTTTTGTTTTTCTTGATTTTGGTGAGACTAAAACAAGCTCCTCAAATTGTATATTACAAGAGTGCAATCTATTTGATAGTGCGTCAATTTCGAGCTTCAAAGGATTTTCAACTAAGTAGCCGTCACCTGCCTCATAATCATATACATGATTTAATTGGTGTTGTGATAAATCACTGAAATTGGTTTGATTTATTATCCTATTTTCTTTACGCATATAGTCAATTATGCGCCTTTTTATTACCCAGTTTGCAAATGATAAAAATGAACCTTTTCTATTGTCATATGAATTAATAGCTTCATGAAATGCCATAAGTGCTACAGACATTTCATCGCTCTCTCTATTTATGTATTTGCCACATGCTTTATATGCACAGGATTTGATATATGGTATATAATCAGCAATAAATGTGTTCACATCATCTTTTCCCATTTGAATATCTATAATTTTAGCTGATAAACTATTTAGCTTAATGCTCTGTGCTTTCTTTTCTTCTTTCATGTGCATCCTATCTTTACGGGTTACAATTTTATAATGTTTCTAAAATCTTACGTTTGTGTTTAGATATTGTGTACTTATTATGAAAATAGTATAACATGTTTTTTATAAAAATTTATGTCCATTTTTTGGGTAAGCTTTGACTTATTTATTCTTATTTTATTTATAATGAAAAATACACCTATTAACTAGGTGTATAAAGAATATAAAATTTAATTAATAATTATTTAATTAAACCATAGCACATATTTTCATGGTCCATAAACAACCAATCTAGCCAATCTACCTTTGGAGTATAATATGTAAACACAGCCATTATTGCAATTAAAGCAACTACTCCTATTACTGCAAATATAATGGTTGACCTTTTTATTTGCCTTTCTTGTATGGCTATAAAGTAAGATAATATAAAAGCTATAATAAAAGTAAGTGCACTAAATATTATACCTGAAGCAGGATGGTGAGTGCCTGCAACTATTAAATAGATTTGAAAGACTATGCAGGAGAATATAGGCATAAATATTAGTGAAGCAAAAGTTGCCGGTAGATAATTTTTGAATTTACGACCAATAATAAAATAGATTATTAAATACACAAGCATTATTGGAAGTACAAATAACTTAGCATGTTCCCAAATGCTCTCGTTGACAGGGAATAGTAATGATGTGAATGTTGAGGGATAATAATCATACACATAATGAGCTAATACAGCTACTAATAATGATACAATCATTCCTGAAAAGTGTACAATTGCTAACTTTGTTTTATTGTTCATATCTTACCTCTCTTTTATATGTTATAAAATACCTTATTAGTTAATATATATACTACATTAGTTACTTACCAAATTCAATGCATATTGTAAAAATACTAATAAATATGGAAAAATATAATTAATACACATAATATAACAGTACATAAGATATATATCATGTAAAGATTAGGTAAAGACTAATACTGGCTCTATTATAATTTATCATTTTTTACAGAATATATGATATAATAATCTAAACTATAATAAGGATTTAAAACTATGAGTAATCAAAAACTTTTATTTACAAACAGAGAACTTTCATGGCTGGATTTCAACTACCGTGTATTGGAGGAAGCGCAGGATAAAAGCATTCCATTGTTTGAAAGATTAAAGTTTTTGGCTATTACAGCCTCTAATTTAGATGAGTTTTTTATGGTTCGTGTTGCAGGTCTAAAGCAGCAAGTTGCATACAATGTTACAAGGGAAGACATAACTGGGCTAATGCCAAATGAACAATTAGAAATGGTAAATAAGAAGGCACATGAGTTTTGCAAAGATCAATATAAGTGTTATAAGGATTTAATGTCTAAGTGCAAGAAGGAAGAAATAGAAATAGTCAGGGGTAAGGATTTAACAACTTCACAAAAAGCATTTGTAGATAAGTATTATCTGGATACTATTCAGCCAGTATTAACGCCTTTAGCTGTTGATGCGTCCAGACCATTTCCCCATTTAGCAAACAAAAAGATTAACATTGCACTTAGTCTGAAGAAAAAGGATTCTGATGATATTGTTCATGCAATAATTCAGATACCATCAATTTTACGAAGATTTATTAGGTTAGGAGAAAGTCATAAGTATGTACTTATAGAGGATGCTATTTTGATGCATCTATCCCACTTTTTTAACGGATATAAAATAGGTGATGTTGGACTTTTTAGAATAACAAGAAACGGTGACTTGTTTATAGATGAGGAAGCGCAGGACTTATTACTAGAGATTGAAAAATCATTAAAGAAAAGAAAGCATGGTGAGCCTTGTAGACTTGAAATTATGAAAGATTTTGCAGAGGGTGGTATGGGAGATGAGCTAATGGAGTTTTTAACCCATCATCTAAAAGTTGAAAAAAGCGATGTTTTCACTGAAGATGGGCCATTGGATTTGACATTTCTATATTCATTTACAGGGCAAAGTGAATACAATCATTATAAGTATTCAAGCAATACACCACAAGAGCCAATGGGTATAGTTCAGGGTGAAAACATATTTGATGCAATAAGAGAACGTGATATCTTGCTTCATTTACCATATGAATCATTCCAGCCAGTTGTTGATCTAATTGAACAAGCTGCTGATGATGAAAAGGTGTTAGCGATAAAGCAGACATTGTATAGAGTAAGTGGTAATTCACCCATAGTAAGCGCATTGATTAGAGCAGCACAAGTAGGTAAGCAAGTAACGGTTTTGGTAGAACTTAAAGCAAGATTTGATGAAGAAAATAACATAGCATGGGCAAGAAGATTAGAGCAAGCAGGTTGTCATGTTATATATGGATTGTTAGGTCTAAAAGTTCACTGTAAGGCATTACTAATTGTAAGAAAAGAAGAGGATGGAATACGCAGGTATGCACACCTAGGCACTGGAAACTACAACGATTCTACGGCTAAGTTGTATACAGACTTTGGTTTATTTACTGCAAAACTAGCTATAACTTCTGATATATCTGCACTATTTAATGTGTTAACTGGATTTTCTTTACCTCCACAATATAAAAAGATTCATGTTGCACCAACAGGATTACGCAGTTTTTTTGTGGAAATGATAGATAAGGAAATTGATAATGCTAAAAATATGTTACCTAGCGGTATAACTGCAAAAGTAAACTCATTGATTGATGAGGAAATAATAAAAAAACTATATGAAGCATCAAAGGCAGGAGTGAGAATAAAGTTGATTATCAGGGGGATAAATGGTCTTCGCTCTCAAGTTGAAGGTTTATCAGAAAATATAGAAGTGATGTCTATTATAGGAAGATATCTAGAACACCATAGGATATACATTTTCACAGCTGGAGGAGAGAATAAAGTTTTTTTATCATCTGCTGATTGGATGCAAAGAAACTTAGATAGGCGTATCGAAACATTGTTTCCAGTAGAACAGGAAGATATTAAACAAAGAATAATAGAATCTATGGATTTAATGCTTACTGACAATGTGAAAATGCGTAAACAACAAGCAGATGGATCATATAAGAAAGTGTCTGAAAAAGGTAAGAAGATAAATTCTCAAGAGAAGTTTTTTAAGCTGATGAAGAGTACAAGCAGAAAAGGTGTAATTTCACCTGATGTAATGTTTAAGCCTAAAACAAAAATATAGAGGATAAGAATTTGAAGAAACGAATAAGTAAAACCACATCGCTTTTTATAATTTTGGCAGTATATATTCTTGCTACTTATGTAGGTTTTATCACACAAAGAGTATTTGCAAATAGAGATTTGTTAATATCTGTATTCATTGGTAACATAGAAGCTACTATAGTAGTATGGCTATTAGGAGTTGCCTTGAAGAATTCTAGTGTCTATGATCCATATTGGTCACTAGCACCAATTATTATTGTCGCATTTTGGATTTTGAATAAAGAAAGTTCATTGAACATAGCAGACATATTACTTGCAATTGTTATTTTATCTTGGGGGATAAGACTTACTTTAAATTGGATTATAAACTGGCAAGGCATGGAGCATATTGATTGGCGATACAAAATGCTAAAAGAAAAGAATAGTGACATATGGCAGATTGTTAACTTAGGAGGAATAAACATAATGCCAACAGTGCTAGTTTATCTTGGACTAATACCTGCATATTATATTATTTTTCATGCATCTACACACAATGTATTTTTGTATATTGGTTTTACGATATGTATAATATGCCCGATTATTCAGCTAATAGCGGATATGCAAATGAAAGAGCACAGAAAAAGCAATACAAATAAGCCAATAGATACTGGTCTATGGCGATACTCGCGACATCCCAATTATTTTGGAGAGATTGTGTTTTGG
>Ga0070728_10004192_pt1 | contig 15158 bp, 3 predicted proteins | sample tdDd471_FD_66723 | JGI IMG/M metagenome (GOLD analysis project Ga0070728, IMG submission 66723) | Marine sediment microbial communities from the Atlantic coast under amendment with organic carbon and nitrate - tdDd47.1 | ecosystem: Environmental > Aquatic > Marine > Coastal > Sediment | place...
TGAACGTAAACGCTGATGTACCAAAGGTGTTAAATAAAGGTCTTCCTGAAACGTCAGGAATGATCTCGCTCAACCAAATCTGGCTTGCCTATAAACCAATGAATCTGCACATCAAAGACATTAACTCAATAATAAATATCAAAACCTCCTCCAATCCAAATACAGATACAAATCGGGCGATCAATTCAAACGGTGATTTTTCCATTCGTCAGATATCATCTGACTTTGGAGATATTTCAAACTTAAAACTAAAGTTCGACGCTGGTGCTGACTCCATTGCTGTAAGTGATGCCGGAGCTTCTCTTAGCCTAAGCATAGATAAAATACAATATCAGGATGATAGCATTGGCACAGCAGAACTGGATCTTAAACTCAACACAAGAGCAAGGGTAAATCTTGTAGATAGCAAATTCATAATCGACAAATTGGACATAGCCGTTAAAGACACTTTGCTGGCAAGTTTTTCAATGGAAACTGAATTAGACCTTCAAAAACAGCTGGTCAATTTTGTGAAAATGAATTTCAAATTAAAACCACTTGATTTGAACAAACTACTTGCTCTCGTACCATCTGGCATAAAAGCAAGTATTCCCAAGTTTGAAATGACCGGGAAGCTTACAACTGCCTTATCTGCAAACAGCACTAAGCCTTTTTCGTTTAATATAAAAGACCCAATGAAACTGCCAGTAGTTTTTACTAACAGTATTCAAATGAACAATTTAAATTTCTCGTATCCGGATCAAGCCCTAGAAATAAAAGCAGGTAGACTTGAATTCAAAACTAAAGGCAAGCCCCGAAACTTCTCCACCTCAGGCAACATCGCTATCAGCTCCATTTTAAAAAACGATTTGGAACTTAATATTAAGGATATTGAAATACCGCTAGAGATCAAATTTACTCCTTCAAGAATAGACAACAAACTCGAACTGTTAATTTCTCAACTAAACAGCGCCAAAGAAGTAATTACAATTAGCGACATAAAGCTTTCAATTATTTCTATTGTCAAAGGTTCTATTCTTGATCAGGCATTCAGTAAGGTTGAAAGCAATATAGATTTTAACTGTAATGAAATTGTATCCGCCAAAACAGAAACTGCAACATTAACAAAGCCCAAACTTTCTTTGAAACTAAAGCATCTTGCAAAAGCTAAAATCACCAAAGTCAAAATGTCGTCATCTTTTGATACTTTGAACCTGAAAAACAACAACCTGTCTTTAAATAACTTTTCACAGAATCTAAATGGAAATATCGAAGGAGTAGAACTTCCACTTACGGCTGAAGCTGATTTACACCCAGACCGAATTTCAATTACAAACACCATTACCCTTGCCAATCTGAACAAACCTGACACACTTCAACACAGCCTTGAATCTTCAAGTCTAAATGCGTCATTAACACTTGAAGATCTGCAGTCAATAAGTTTGAAAGAGTTTAACTTAAAGGTTCCTGGCGTAGGTTTGAACTTTCTGGCAAGTGGCAATGTAAGTAACTTGCAAACCACTAAAAATATTTTTGTTGATTTCAAAACCACTTTTCCTTCTTTTACTCTTGATACCAAAGCAATTATTGACAACAGGAAAAACAACAATCTATTGGAAAATTTATACGTTAGTGGTCTTGCAGGAATTGAACTAAAAATCACATCTCTACCCAACTCAATTTCAAAACTTGAAGGAAAGCTAATCGCTGATAACTTCAATTTCAAAGCTAATTCTACTAAAACAATCATAAATGATGATAAAACAACAACCACTACAGATACCACAATTGAAATAAATGATTTTGACACCAATGTTCCGCTCATTCAGCTTATTGACTTAAAGAACAAAACTTTAGTCAAATCCGACATTGATATCTTCAAATCGCAGTCGCGAAACATTTTATACGAAACGATGCGGACCTACATGCAGCAACAGGCAAACTTCCAAATTGATACTGTCTTGTGGAAGCAAAAAACAAACAATGTTGTGAAAGAGTTGAAAGCTAATGACATTTCATTGGATATTATTTATCAGGATAACACTTTTGCAATAAACCGAATGTATGTCTCTCTTCTCGGTGGTGGAATAACTGGAGCATTACAGGTACATATTGCTTCCATGTTCCCAGATCCACTTGATGTTCATGTTCATTTTGAAAACCAGATTACCGGATTAAATCTGGCTTATCTCACATCAAAAGACAGCAAAACGGTCACCTCTGAAACAGAATTTTCCTCGCTAATCAAACTAAACTTTGGTCTTGCTGACAGGTTTGTCGAAGGTAATGTGGACATAACGAGACTTTCTTTAGCTCAGCTTGATGAAATGCTCATCTTCCTTGATCCTGAAGAAGAAGATCCCAAGGTGCAAAACAATCGAGATTTCATTAATAGCTGGTATATAAAAATGCTTGATCCTGAAGTAAGCCTTGTTTCAATGTGGATAAATTATGGCAACCTGAATATGGATATAAATATGAATGCATGGTTTTTCCTCGGCACAATTTTGCAGAACACACTTGAAAAAAACAAAATCAGACGATATGACATAGTTCCCATTTTAAACACATTTTTGCCAACGAAAGATCCAACAAAAGTCGCAAAACAGAAAAGCAAATAACGATTACCATTGGGAGATCAGGCAATGAACAAATATATTGCAATTTACACATTCTTTATAACTTCACTTTTTATTTTTACTTCCTGCGTAACTATAAAAATGGTATCGGTGGATCAGAAAACAGAACTTGAAAATCAAATTTTAGGATCAATTAATAGTCTTCAAGAAGATCTTATTTTGGTTTCATCCATACGTGGTGAGGGTTCAAACTACAATGCTATTTCACCTGCCCATAAAGAAGCCTTGTATTCGGTTATGAATCGTCAATACAATCTTGATGATGTAAACACACTAAAGCGTCAGGGGATAGCAGGTGAAAAACTGAATGGTCTACTCTTCATGTTTGAGACAGAACAAACAAAAAACAGCAAAACTTTTGACTCGTTTGCCCGTAGGATAATTTCAGAAGAAAACCATGATAGATCAGTAATTATGAAACGCGTAATAGCTGTCAACCCAAACTTAAGTGCACGCGATGAACCACTGATACAGAATATTATGTATAAACTAAACCTACAAAGCAGCCCCATTGAAACCAAGGCACAAACTACCTCCGGTGAATGGGAAACATTATCCGATACAAAAAAGCAACCGTAAACCGGTATAAATATGAAAAACATATTATTCCAAAATCTTTTATTTTTCCTTTTAGTCACTCTTGGCTTTTCTGCATGTTCGACTAATTATTTTTCAAAACCAGATGTGCTGGATTCCTTCCAGCTTTCAGATAATAAAGCAAAAGCACATGTGGCTGTAGCTCTGACTGACGCAAGCTCTGATGAGTTATATGGACGCCTTTCACCTGATGGACGATCATTGATCTATTCCAGCAATCAGAAAGGCAACCTTGATATCTGGATAAAAGACCTTAGTAGCGGTCTTCCTCGAAGAATTACCTCTCATATGGCAAAAGATCAAATGCCTGTTTTCAGCCCTGACGGCAAGCGCATAGCATTTGTTTCAATGCGTGATGATGTTAAGGGTGATATCTACCTAATAGATTCTGACGGTGAAAATCTTACAAAGCTTACAAACAGATCAACAGGCGATAGTTATCCAGTATTCTCGCCTGATTCAAATTCGATTTACTATGTAATAGGCAATGATGATGATTCTTATATAGCAAAGCTAAGTCTTACTTCAGGAAAAAGCACCCAAATTTCAATGCATGGAGCCACACAACCCTCAATCAGTTCTAACGGCGAATTAATAGCCTATGTGAAAAAAGATAAACATGGCATTAATAACATTTGGATACAAAACTTAAAATCGGGTAAAAAGATAATACTGGCTACCTCTGGTTTCCACTGTGGATTCCCAACTTTTTCAACAGATGGACAATCTTTATTTTTCAGTCGTTTCTTTGATACAGAAGAAAATACTCATTTATCAGGCAATGAAAATGCTAGCATTTTTAAATTTCCACTTAATTCTTCTTTTACAAAAGGAACCAAACAACATTTCCAGCAAATATCATCTGGCAAACATACTCATCTGTTCTTGCAGGCCCATAATGCAGGAATATTATATACAACAAAATTAGACAAAAATCTGGATGTAATGCTTCTCTCACCCAATGGTGAAGTGCCAGTTTTCAATAGTGCAGAACAACAACTTAAATATGCGTTACAACTGGAAAACAAATATGACCAACTTCTAGCCCTTTCCTACCTCTCAAATTTCCCTGGTTCAGAGGAATACCAACAAGCCTTATACCTATCATCCAGGATATATCTCGATCTTGACTTATACCAGAAACAAAAAAAGCAGCTAAAGAGTTTAATCAAAATACCAAATGCATTAGGGAATTGGCAAGGTCTGGCGATGGTCGACATGGCAGTATGGGATGTTGAATACACCAACAAGAACACAGCCAAAACCGGAATCAAGGTAAGCCAGGCTCAATTGGAAATAGTATTCAACAAACTATCTTCAATTACGAACAATTCATCTTTAAGCAAACATGTGGTTGCATATGCCTATCTGAAAAAGGGTGATTCATTCTCGCTTTCCGGTAAAGATTTTGAAGGAATAGCCAATTATGAAAAGGTGATTAAAGACTACCAGGATCAAACCTCTCTTGTAATACAGGCAAAAATAAAACTAGGAGAAATCTACAGCCAATTACGAACATTGGATCTTCAAGTTGCTCACTACATATCTTTATTTGACAACTATCCAAATGAAGAGCATTGGTTAAGAATTGCCATAAACCATATAATTGATGAATACAGGCAGTTTATTACAAGCCAACTAAGTGTTGACAATTTCATAGATACTGACAACAGCAAATTTTCAAACGATCAGAAGAACCTTCTTTTAATTGATCATCTGCGAAACCTAATCGACCGTCACCCTGAATCAAAACTGTTGGGAGCAGTCGTACAATATAAAATGGGAACGCTATACAAAGATCTTGGCAAACTGGATCTGGCTATTCATGCGATGAAAAACGTTATTAACTCTTACCCATCACAAAAAATGGAAGTGACAAACGCATCTTTTGCCCTTGGCGAATACACCTTGGAATATTCAGAAGAACTCCGCCACGATGGGCGTTACAATGAAGCAGGCTACTATTATGGTGAAGCCATTAGATACTATGAAAACATTATGAAGATGTACCTTAAAACAACAAAAATATACAAACGTGCAAAAAACAATTTTATTTCTCTTGGTCTTCTCAAAGCATCTCAAGAAGAATTTGAGAAAGACTATACTGCATCAAAAGCCAGCTATAGCACCATTGTTAAGTTAGCTCCAGATGTTATTCAGGCGCATAGAAAACTGATTGAGTTTGCATTCAAATATGGCCAATCAGAAGAAATTAAAAAAGAATATGAGAACAAAGTAAAGAATGATCCCCACAACTATATCTGGCAATACTGTCTTGGCTATATTGGACTTTGGAAAAACAATCTTACTGAAAAAGATCTTGATAAAGCAGAGGCCCGTCTTCAAATTTCTAAAAATTTAAACAGCCAAAATCCATTTGTTTATTTATCTTTAGGCTGGATTAACGAAATGCGCGAATTGTATCTTGGAAGATATGGCGAAGGATTAATTGAGGATGCAATAGCGGCTTATGACACTGCATACAATCTGAACGACAGAAATATTAACATACAGTTTGAAGCTGATTGTTTACTAAATCTCGGCAATAGTTTTTCACATATTGGCAACACATGGGGTCAGGCTTATTCTTTTTATCATCAACGACTGGCAATCAATTTACAGTTTACTAACAAAACCCGAAAAACTGTATTTTTACTCAACCTTGGCAGAGCCGCTTTCAATCTCGATAAAAATGATGAAGCCGCCAAGCATTTCGAAGAGGCTCTTTTACTCGCTGAATCTTTGAATTTAACTCAACTTCAAGCAGAGTTGATTGCCAGACTTGCTTTGAATTATCAATCTCAAAAAGCATACGGAACCTCAACACAAAATTTCGAAAAATCTATAGAACTATATAATTCTGTAGACAAACAGATTTCAACAATACCTTTAATGAGATCCATAGCCTTTAACCACTACCACGCGGGTAACAAACAAGAAGCTATCGGCATGTTAGATAAAAGTCTTGATGCGCTTATGTCTTACGGTGCTATCGACAGAAATGATTTCAGTCGTATCACCACTTCACCAAACATGTCACTATCTCCCTTTGGCTTCAATAAAGATAGAGAGCATGAAGCCCACATGGCTTTATACAACCTAATATTAAATGATATGCAGCAGCTTAAAAACAGCAGTAAGTATCTTGAACAGCAAGCATTTTCTTTGGACAATTGGCTTGCACAATATAATGAAGACCTCGATATCATGCGAGCAGTATCGACTGTAGAAAACCGCAAAGCTATTCTTTCAAACAATCTCGGCAAAAAACAAACAGCTCTTGAGTCTTTTAATAAAGCCTATCTCCATTATGAAAAAATCCAATCCACAGATCTTGACGCTGAATCAGATATTATAAAAAGCAGTCCGCTGGAAAAACGTCACCATCATTTAAGTGAGCTGGATAAAAACTTGATGGTAAGCCTTACTCAATATGATTTTGTTCGTCAGATGAAAAACCTAAACTCTGCTTCTGAGCTTCTCTTTAAATCTACTTCCTTTGATTCAGTCACATATGTACAAGACTTGAACCTGCTGTTATCACGTCTTGAGAACTGCCTTACTAGATACAAGGCAATTCAATCTACAAACGAAGAACCTTTTATAGACAAAAAAACCATCTGGAAGCTTAAAAACAATCTTTCTCTACTTGCCCTCAGACAATTCGAAAATAATATAAACCTAAAATCCAAGGCAGATAACAGCAAGAACAATCCAGTCGAACGATTGGCAAATGAAACTCGATATTTGAGACTTTCAGTACAAAATTTAAAAGAGGTCATAAGAGAAACAGCCATTCCTGATATTGAAGAGAGAACAGAAGATACAATTTATCAGTATAGTGAATTAAGAACACACCTATCAGCTTTATTAAATCTAGCTCAGATATTCATCAACTATAAAGTTGATTCACTCCCCTCTGAGCAGGGTAATCAAGAAAACAAAGCTCACATGTTACTAAACAGAGCTAAAAAGATTTGCAGTTCCTATACGATTGATGATTTATGCCTTGTAGCCGACGTAGAACTTGCCCAGTTAACAGGCAACAAGAATCTAATGGATGCAACAATAAACACCTATCTTGATACTCCTACTCAAATACTTGGCACAAGATATCTTGAATCTGCTGATGTTTTTCGTAACAAGATTTTTAATCCAGCAATAAAAGAAGCTCTAAAAGATAAAAATTGGACAAAGGCTTTTTTGCTTATTGAGCAGAAAAAACAAAAAATGGTAACAGATGAATTTGCCAAACTGAAGCTGAATGCAGATTCACCTGATATAAAAAAGAAATTAAAAAATATTTCTCTTGCACAAGAACAACTGGAAAATGCTGTTTTTAATCAGACTATTACCGGACTCACGGATGATTCGATAAAAAACAATTCGATTATTGAAAAACAAAAAGTAAAACTGAAAAAAGCTATAGAAGATCTGCATTTTTTATCTGAGCGTATATATAACATTATCAAACCTAAAAGTTTTAAAATCGCCGATCTTCAACAGATACTTTCAAAAAACCATGCCATAGTGAGCCTAAATATACAGAATCATATATCCTATGTTTTTCTTTATAATGGTAAAACTGTGGATGGCTATAAATTAAAAATTCCAGAGAATGTGTTAAAGGGTTCTTTTAGATCAAACAGCGATAGCCAAACTGATAACGATTTTAAAGCTACCAATACTTTAGTTTCCTATATCAGAGACTCACTTGGAGACAAGCTGAAACAATTTGAAACCATCTATTATGACACAAACCAAATATCAGAAAACTTTCCAACCAACCTTCTGCAACCAAACGCTACTGCAATTAAATACTCATCAGTATCTGGACTTATTAAATCATATAGCAACAAAAATCTATACCGCAAAAAAGGGCTTATCACACTTGATAAAACCTTCGCAGATTTCCCTACATTCAAGTCACAAATGACTGAACTTGCCTTTAACAACAATTTTGATTTGGCAAGCTATCCAAACACTTTTATCAAACAGGTTTTACCTTACTTTTCAAACAGCAGCATTATGATCTTTAATCAACCTCTTGATTTTGAAGGTGATTCATCAGCCAACATCTGGCTTAAATTCAACGAAGAAACTAAAGGCTTCGGCCACTATGCTTTTTATCAGCATATGGACTCACTCTGGAAGTCCAGCCTTGCTGTTTTTACAAATGTGCAACACACTTCTAATGTAACAGATGAAAATATTGTCATGGAACACACACTTGCACATTTTGGACTACCCGGGTACATAGTTTTAAACGGCAAGAATCTCAATTCAGAATTATTGGGACAAATACTTTCAAACCTTCTAAACAAGCTAACAGATTCTTCCAGAGCGGAGGCATTAGCTAATACAACAAAAACTCTTGATAGCAAATCATTGTCTGGAATTCACCTGTATGGATACGGTGGAATGAATAAGGAACAAATTACCAGTTTTGCTAAATCACAACTTATGCCAACGATTAAAGTAGGAATAGCACTACAGAAGGCGAAATCGCACCGCGCAGCAATTGAGGCGTATGAATATGCGCTCACCTTGATGGAGTATGTTAAAGATTACAAATTTCTTGATAAATTACTTGAGATGCTCGTATCAGAAAGCAAGCAAATTGGCGATTTTGAAAGAGCCATTCTGTATCAACACAGAATTCTGGATCGTTTAGAAACAAAGCTTAAAACCGATCCATTGAAAATTGGTTCTATACTTACTGCAAAGAGCAAACTTGCAACCTACTACGCCGAAATTAAACTTTACGACATTGCCCTTAATTACAACCAGCAAATTATTGATACTCTTCTAAATGCGAACAGGCAAAATTTGACTGGCAAGTACTATTCTCAGCGAGGTATCATCAACGAGCGTGCTGGAATGTTCCCAGAAGCTTTGAAAAATTATGAAACTGCATACAACATTTTTGCCAGCACACAAAACAAATCAAAACAAATAAAAGAAAGCATCAACTGTGCGCGCATATTAAGGCAAAGATTATCAAATTATCGCAGAGCCAAATATTTTATCAACAAAGCCCTTTCACTTGTTAAAAGTACTGATGATTACAACAAATTATTACTACAACTTGGTCTCATAAGAGTTGATCTGGCGCTTGGTAATTATCAGCGTTCAATTGACCTGGGACGCAGTACTATTAGTGTGGCCAGCAGAAAGAGCCAGGATGCACTCGATAAGGCCATGGTTATATTTAAGGACAAAAACATTCCTAAATCTAAAAAGCCTGAACTTCTTCTGCCGTTAAAAAAGATCAAGTCCAGAATGGATTCTATTGTGTTGTCGACCTATGTGGAACTTGTAAATTCCCTTTTCCGATTGGGCGATTACTCTGAGGCATTAAAGATTCAGCAAAAAGCAATGAGTATTGCTAAAAAGAACAAAAGCATCCGCAAACAAATTCAACTAAATAACGCCAAAGGTTTGATCTATAGCTTCCTGGGCAATACAAAGATGGCAATCGAAACTTTCAACTGGACTCTTTCTAAGACAATCAAAATAGATGACATGGGCGAACAGGCAAGTGCATACAACAACCTCGGTGATGCGTATAGAAAATCGGGAGATTTCCTGACAGCCAAAAAGATGTTTCAAAAGGCTCTTGAGATTGACGAAAAGCAAGAGAATCGTTTAGGAATAGCTTATGACTATGCAAACCTTGGCCTTGTGTTTGAAAATATGCACAATTACAAATCTGCAAAAACCTATCTAAATGAAGCCCTCGAGATTAGTCGCAGTATCAAAAACCCTATAAACGAAGTCAAATCATTATTGGCACTTGGTAGAATTGCAGTTATTCAAAAACAGTTTCCCAAGGCAAAACATTTTTTCACACTTGGCAATGGCATCTGCAAAAGTTTGAATTTAACTGACTGGCAATGGAAATTCAATTTGCAGCTTGGCAAACTTTTTGTCCTGCTTTCTGAACGTGAAAAAGCTCTCGATTTTTTCATTCTTGGAATAAACCAAATAGAATCATTGCCAGCATCTATAAGGATATCCAGACAAGGCCCCAAACTAGAGGAAGATAAAAAAGAACTATATGATGAAGCACTTTCATTACTGGCTACAATGAAAAGGGCGGAAGAAGCATTCAATCTCAGCGAACGCGCACGCTCTCGTCATTTCCTGGATATTCTAGGAGGAAAGACACTGGAATTTGCTAATGACAAGATTGCTACAATATTGGCGAAAGAAGGAAATTTGCGCAAAATTGTAAGTTCCACCTATGACAACTATCTAAAATCCAAGGGAAAAGCCAAAGTAAAAGCCAAAGTAAAAGCAAAAGAAGATTACAGCGCAGCAGTTGCAGAATATGACTCAGCTATACAAAAACTGGCACAAATTGATAGTCGACTACCCTCTTTTGTAACTGTCGATGCACTATCTTATAATCAGCTACAGGAGTTTATACCTGATAACACTGCTATAACCAGTTATTTTATCACCAATAATCAACTAATAATCTGGACTATAACCAACTCACAACTAAACATGACAACTCAAGCGATAAGCCGACAAAATTTAGTTTCAATGACAAATAATTACAGGGATCTTTTAACTCAATTTCACCCCGTAAAAAATGTATCGGAAGAACTTTACAATATTTTATTAAAGCCTACTGAAAACATCTGGTCTGACAAGCAAAAATTGATAATCATTCCCAACAATGCACTTCATTTCATACCTTTTTCAGCTCTTTACGATGGCAAAAAGCACATGGTTGAGAAACGACCAATTACTATTCTTAATTCGGTAAACGAATTGCGTTTCATGGATAATAGCAGCAAAGTTAACCGTGAAAATTATCGTTTGGCAATGGGTGGCCCATCTATTGAAACGGATTCTCCGAATATGCCAATCCCCTTTAGCATGCAAGAACTCCTTAGTTTTGGATACACCAATCCTGAAGCCAAAGTATTGATGAATGAACAAGCCACCGAGCTGTTTTTCAAACAACACGCTGTAAATGCCAAATATATCCATTTTGCGACCCATGGATTTTTTGATAATGTCAATCCATACGATTCGCATCTTGTTCTCTCAAAGGACGCTATAAAAAAGGAAGATGGTCTTTTAAAGTTACACGAAATCATTTCTCTGGGTTTAAACGCAGATCTAGTTACGCTTTCTGCCTGCAACACAGCCACAGGTGTTATCGGTGAGGGTGATGAAATTATCGGCTTGTCCAGTGCATTTTTAACAGCCGGTGCCAAACAGGTAATTGCAAGTTTATGGCGTGTTTCAGATTTATCTACAGCAATATTAATGAAGCATTTCTTCAGGCTCAGACTAAAGTATTCAACCGGTCAAGCCTTGCAAAAAGCACAATTGAAGGTCAAGTCTATTTTTCCTCATCCAGCATATTGGGCAGGATTCAGATTAGAAGGCATGTTAAATTAAGCTATAGCTTTCTTTTGCCTTTGTTCTAAAAAATAGTATAATGCTTCGCCTAGCTGGAGGTAATATTAAATGCTGATTCGCACAATTTTTGTTTTTACTCTTATTTTCATCTGCAACCTATCATCCGCAATTGCAGAAACGAAACCTCAGTCCGATAAACATTTCTATATTGTTCCTGTTGAACAGAGAAGTGACCTGGATCTAATTACAGCCGAAAGGGTGTCAATCAGGAACAGAACCAAGCAAGGCGTAGTGATTTATGTTGATAAATCAGCTATAAATAGATTGAAAAGCATAGGTTTTAAACCACAACATCTGGAAAGAGACCCTGCACGATCTTCCCTTGACAATAAAACCGATGTTTTCCATGACAACGAAGACATAAACACAATTTTTACTGAACTTGCAAACGATTACCCTACATTAACGGAACGATTTACAGTAGGCTACTCGGTTCAAAATCGTCCGATTTACGGAATAAGAATAAATGGAACTTCTGATAGCGTAAATACCAAAACAGAAATACGAATTGCCGGTGCAATTCACGGAAATGAAGACATGGCAGTCGAAATGCCACTAATGATGGCACAGCATCTTTGCGAAAACTATGGCACAGATAATCAGATAACAGACTTGGTTGACAAATTAGACTTTTACATTATTCCACTGGTAAATCCAGATGGTAAGGCAAAAAACACAAGAGAAAATGCAAGAGGTATCGACCTTAATCGCAACTTTGGATACCAATATCATCCTGAGAGTTATAACGGCGAATATACTAATTCCGGTATGTTTTCACAACCTGAAACAATCGCTATGGCAAGACACCATTTGGAAAGAAATTTCACTGTATCTTTCATATTCCACACAACGGCAGCATATGTAAACTACTTCTGGAATTTCAGCGAAAGAGAGACACCGGACGAATTTATGGTTTGCGATCTTGCAGTTCGTTATGGTAGCAGAACTGATTACACGCCCACACAAGGTTACGACTGGTACCAAACGTTTGGTGATCTAAACGATTTCTCCTACGGCAGCAAGGGTAGTTTCGACTACACCATAGAGACTGCCAATGACGATATCGCAGCAACCTGGACTAAAAACAGAGTTGCAATGCTTGATGCATTCGAACAAGCCAAAACTGGCTTACATGGAGTTATATTTGATGCAGACAGTGGAGAACCACTAGAAGCAATGGTCTTGTGCGACAATCCTTTCTGGCCCATATACTCAGACAAGCAGTTTGGAGACTACCATAGACTGCTAGGCTCCGGTGATTACTATTGTCCATACGAAGACAACTTTAGCAATCCTCTCCCGCCGGCAACAGGTAGCTACCCAGAAAGTTACTCTTGCATGTATTGGGCACAGGGTTACGAATCAAGCCGGGTTGAAAACATTGTTATTAACGGCAATAATCCCACAACAAAAGATGTCACTCTTGCGCGCAACGAAAAATACTATGGTTTTCTGGTTCCTACGACTGTTACAAATGTAACTAATCTAAGCTATTCACCAGCAGCACTGGCAGCCCCGGACGGAAGGTCTTATTCACTAACTCCAAATGGAAATATTGTAATAGACATGGCCATGGAAATGACTTCGGGAACGAATAACCTGCTAAAAGTCTACGAAGGCGAACCGTATGAAAATGAGGAATATTCCGTTTACGTATCAAACGATTTCATTGGCCCGTGGACATATATTGGGCAAGGGAAAGGAGACAAGGAATTCAGTCTCACAAGCATTGTGTCTGACACTGCGAGATACGTTAAAATTTCCGACAATGGTTCTACCTCCTCTTCTCCATATACAGGCTTTGATTTGGATGCCATAGAATATATTATCAGCGACATGCCTGATGGTGACCTTGATGAAGACACTGAAAATGAAACACAATGCGAACAGCCTTTTGAGTGTTTCGACATGTTTGTTACAAGAGACAGTGACTGCGCAGAAGCAAACCTGCAAGGTAAAATAGTTTGGGATTCTTCCTGTCGAATTAGTATAAACATTTTACCAATTTGTGGAAAAGGTGAGACCCAGGTGTTATCGCTGGTGAAAAATGGCAATGTTTACTCAGGTGCACAAAATTGCACACTGGAAAATACTGATGGCTCCTTATGGGAAATGCATGGTGAATGTGGGTTCTATAATGAAATATCTGCAAACCTCCAGGCTATTGATTGCGATGGTATTTCTGAAGGCACCAGAATAATTTCAAGTGTTTGCGATGCACCATGCCATGAAGATGGAGACTTGGATCTTGATCAGGATGATTCTGAATTAGATCAGGAGAAAACTGAAACTGACAGCGAAGAAGACTATGACTCCACTATAGATGGAGACCTTGACATTGAAACAGAAAATATAGAAAAAGATCTCGACAATTTTGATGCTGATACCGAAAACGAAAACGGCAACTCGGAAACTGATGATGAGGTAGATCTGTCGGAGTCTGAGGAAAACGATGAAAGCAGTGGCTGTAACAGCACCTCAAACAATGGCTCAATGTGGTTTATCCTTCTACTAGCTTGTTTAGCCATTCAAAGAGCGCGTCGAAAAATTATATAGACATTCTAAAATCGAAAACAGAAGATATCCTTTAGCAGTTTAAATTTATTAAATAGGTGAATAATGAAAAATTACAGTAATCCAGGTGAAATACTTGAAACAACCAAACTGGTAGAATATTTTACTGAGTTGGCGCAAATGGACACGCAGTCAAACGCAAGTTCAGAAGCCTGTCCTTCTACATTTAAGCAAACAATTGCACTTGAGCAGATAAAATTCAAATTGATTGACTTAGGACTGAAAGACGCCAACATAGATGACAATGGCTATCTTTTTGCTACTTTGGATGGAAACAGCGAAAGTTCTAAAACTATTGGACTTTTAGCACACGTAGACACTGCACCTGACTATAGCGGTACTAACGTAAAACCCACCATTCATGAAAACTATGATGGTCAACCAATAGTATTGGCAGATAATGTTACAATCTCCGCAAGCGACAGCCCCGAGCTTTCCAAATGCATTGGCGACACAATCATCACCTCTGATGGCACTACCCTTTTAGGTGCAGACGACAAAGCCGGTATTGCAGAAATCCTTGCCACAATGCAATATCTGCAACAACATCCAGAAATTAAAAGACCAACTATTCGTGTTGGAATAACTCCAGATGAAGAAATAGGTCGTGGTTCAAGCAAGTTTGACTTGAAGAAGTTTGATGCAGACTGTGCCTATACCCTGGATGGTGGATTCACCGGTGAAGTCAACTTTGAAACATTCAGCGCTGACGCAGCCCACGTTTTAATAAAAGGACAATCAGTACACCCCGGCTATGCCAAGGGGAAATTAGTCAATGCATTAAGATATGCGTCCAAATTCGTGGATAAACTATCAGACTACCCTGCTCCTGAAACAACGGAACTTCGTGAAGGATTTATTCATCCGACAGATATTGAAGGTTCAGTTGCAAAAGCAGAAATATTACTAATACTGAGAGACTTTGAA
>Ga0070728_10004194_pt1 | contig 15158 bp, 10 predicted proteins | sample tdDd471_FD_66723 | JGI IMG/M metagenome (GOLD analysis project Ga0070728, IMG submission 66723) | Marine sediment microbial communities from the Atlantic coast under amendment with organic carbon and nitrate - tdDd47.1 | ecosystem: Environmental > Aquatic > Marine > Coastal > Sediment | place...
GAGGGGGGGAGGGCCTCGGTCGGAAATAATGATACAACAACTTTTTCCGGCCGTTTCCACAATGCCGTTCTATTCAACGTTTTATAGAGTCGTGTATATGTTGCTGGTTACATCGAAACGTACAATTCAATTTTTCCAAGGCCCTTCGTCCTTTAATCGTGTGGCAAGGTCGGCAGTATTGTAAAGGGCTCCGGCAGAGAAGCATTGCGGGGCAGACATGCTGCTCAGCCCACCGCTGTGCGTATGATGCGTTCATAGCCGCTGGCAGTTCTTGCAAAAATCTTGTCAGCCGAAGGCGGGATTCGCGTCTTGGATAAGACGGCAACCGCGCAGCGGCTTCCGTCGGTATATTTAAAATAGTAGCAGGCCACGCTGTCGCCCCGGGCCGTTTGGGCCACGATGGTTTCGATGTCGGGAAAGGATGCCGCCTTGGCGAGGTAACCGGCTGATTTGTCCAGGATGAGAGCGATGTCCTTCATTCGGGGCGCCTGGTCCGTGTGGGTCGATCGGGCTACGATTTTTTCGTTGTGAATGATAACGGCATGCTCAAACCCACCATATATTTTTGCGTAGTCGAGAAGATTCGTGAGGGATTCCTGTTTTTTCTGAGATCGGTTGTAGCGGCGGTCCTGGTTGTTGGCAGTCATACTCTACCTCCTGATAGTGAGTGGGTGGCAGCCGGTGTGATGACGAGAAGCAGGCGGCACGCGGGTTCCGGGGGGGGAGGATGACGCATGTGCCGGGAGAAAAACAGGTGACAACTGACGACCGGATGTTTTTGAGTATACCTGAAAAATTAAGTTGATGCGAGGGGGAACCTGTTCATAAGGCGGAAGGGGGGTACCCCGCCGCCTTGTGCCGGTTTGTGACGGCTATGAAAGAAGGGTTTCCAGTCGTTTAACCAGGTTTCCGAAGTGGGTGATTGTGTTGTTTACCGGTTCAGGGCGCGTCATGTCGACGCCAGCAGTTCTCAATTCATCAACGGGGAACTGGCTGCCTCCGAGGGTGAGGAATTTAAGGTAGCTGGAAATGGCACCGTCCTCGCCTTTGAGGATTCGCCCGGCAATATCAAGGGCGGCGGAGATACCGGTTGCGTATTTGTAGACGTAGAAGGAGGAGTAGAAGTGGGGGATGCGAAGGCACTCCAGCTTCAGTACGTCGTCAATCTCTAAGGTCTCGCCGAAGTAGTCGGCAAGCAGGCTTCCGTAGAGTTCGGTGAGGGTTTCAATGGTGACGGGTTTGTTTTCGGCGGCCATGCCATGGATGCGCATCTCAAATTCGGCAAACATGGTCTGGCGGAAGAGGGTCCCGCGGATGTTGTCGATTTCCCGGTTGATGATGTAGGTCTCCATCTTTTTATCCCCCCGGTATTTTTCCAGGAGGTGCCGCCCCAGAAGGGCCTCATTCAAGGTGGAGGCCACTTCGGCGACGAAGATGGTGTAGTCACCGTAGATGTAGGGCTGCGTTGTTCTGGAGTAGTGGGAGTGCATGGAGTGACCCGCTTCATGGGCAAGGGTGAAGAGGCTGTTGATGCTTTTGGGGTCGTGGTTCAGGAGGATGTAAGGGTTGGAGTCGTAGCAGCCCGATGAGTAGGCGCCGCTTCGTTTTCCCCGGTTTTCGTATCGATCCACCCATCCCCCCATAAGCCCTTTTCTAAGGGTGTTTACATACGCCTCCCCCAGGGGCGCCATGGCGTCAAGGGTCACCTCCACCGCCTCATCATAGTCCATGAAGAAATCCACATCGGAGGCCATGGGCACGTAGGTGTCGTAGAAGTGCAGTTTTTCCAGACCCATCTTTGTTTTACGCAGCTTCAGATAGTCGAAGAGAGGGGTGAGCCCGCCCCTGACGCTGTCAATGAGGTTGGTGTAGACACTCTCGTGGACATCATCGGAAAAGAGGGCCCGGCTGAGTGTGGAGTCAAATCGTTTGGCCCGGGAGATGAAAAGGTCTTTCTTGATGGAGGAGGAGAGGGACGCACCAATGGTATGTTTGTGGCTTTCGTAGGCCTCGTAGTAGGTAGTGAACGCAGCTTTTCGCACCCCTCGGTCCTGATTCATGAGAAAGGCGATGAAGTTGCCGTGGGAGAGCTCGTGGTCCAGCCCTTTGTCGTCCGTAACGGTGCCGAAACGAAGGTCGGCATTGTCCAGCTGACTGAAGATGCGGGAGGGGGCTCCCATGGATTCAGCCGACATGGCCAGAAGTTCTTCCACCTCTTCGCTGCGGGTGTGGGGTTTGTAGCGCAGGATCTTTTCCATGAAAAACCGCTGGTCGGCAAGCTGCTTGTCGTCAAGAAATCGCTGCATCACGGATTCATCGATGGCCTGTACCTCGGGGGTGAAGAAACTCGACGCCTGGGCTATGCGGGCGTACAGGTTGACCGCTTTCTGATAAAGCCCGTCATAGGTGGTGTTGGTCTTGTCTTCATCATTTCTGAGGTGGGCGTAAGTGTAGAGAAGTTCCAGAGACCGGTTCACCGAAAGATCAAAATCAATGGCCTCACGGAGTACCGTCGCAGACTCGCCAAGGCGTCCCTGATAGGTTTTGTACCCGGAGATCTTTTTCTCTGTCTCTTTGAACAGAACCTCCCACGCAGCGTCGTCTTTGAACATGGGGGAGAGGTCCCATTTGTGGGCATCCGGTATATCGTTTCGTTCGGGTATGGTGGTCATCGGTAATATCTCCTTTGTTGGTAACTATTCAGCTCGAAAAAAGCAGCCTCCGGCGGCAAGGTGTGCCACCTTGAAAGCAGGTAGCGGATGTGATTTTTCCCTCGTTTCTCGGGGCAAATAACATCCGCTTCTAAAACGGAATTCGTTCAAGGATTTTTTTTAAGACCTGTTTGTTAAACCCCACTTTATAGATAAGGCAACAGCTTAGCCCCCGGCAGGGCCGCCGGAGGCTTTTTTATGGGTTGTAGCTGTACATGGGGGCGATTTTGATCAGGAGGTCAAGGTGTGGGAATCGCTCCTCAATTTTTTTTCGGGTGTCGCTAATCACCGTTTGGTGATCGGTGGTGCTGCTGTCGTTATTTAAAGTGATGTGAAAGAGGATGGTGCCCCGGTCAAGGGTTTCCCCCACGATACGCAGGTCGTGGAAGGTGAGGATCCGAGGATCCTCGGCGATGATATCCCGGACGTTTTCGAGTACCTCTTCGTAGTGGGGGTGATCCCGGTTGATGGGGTCCATGTGGACAACTACCATGCCGCCAGTAATCCGGCCCACGGACTCTTCTGTATCTTCGGCAATCTCGTGAACGGCGGTGGCGGAGAGGTGGTGGGGCACCTCAATATGAAGGGACACGATGCGGTTCTCCCCGTAATTGTGCACCACGATGTCGTGGACGCCGAGGACTCCGGTGACAGAGCGGCAGGCTCCTTCGATGTCATCAAGGAGGTTTTTTGGCGGTGCTTCGCCGATGAGGGGGTTGACGGCTTCCCGGGCAATGGACCAGGCCGAGGCGAAGATGACTACGGAGACCCCGATGCCCATGATGCCATCCACCTGGCCGTAGCCGAAGCGCGATGCGATCAGGGCCACCACCACGAGAATCGTGGCGAAGACGTCACTGCGGTGGTGAAGGGCGTCGGCCTTCAGGGTGTCGGAATCAATGAGGTCTCCCAGGATAAAGGAGAAACGTGCCATGAGCTCTTTTGCGATGACGGTGGCGGATATGATGGCGATGGCGCCGTAGCCGGCCGTTGCCACGGTGGGGTGGAGGATGGATGTCACGCTGTGCTTGAGGAGTTCAAACCCTGCCACAAAAAGAAGGATGGAGATGATGAGGGTCGCCACGGGTTCGATGCGTCCATGGCCGAAGGGGTGTTCGTTGTCGGAGGGCTTCCGTGCCATCTTAAAGCCAACGATGACCACGGCGGAGGTGGCCGAGTCGGCGAGGGTGTGCACGGCATCGGCGATGAGGGCCGCGCTGTTCACGGTAAGGCCGATGGCGAGCTTGACGGCAAACAAAAGGGTATTGCCGATGATGCTCACCCAGCCTTCGAATGCGCCGTAAGCTGCACGCACTTCGGGGTCGGATGTATGGGTATGGTCTTTAATAAATAAAGAGGCAAACCAGAGGGTAAAGGATTTCACGGGCGGCTCCAGGTGATGAATAGGGTCAAGGGTGGCGAAGCCACTTTGGCTAAAAAAACACCTTGAAAGCGGGTGGCAAATGCATATCGGTGTCGTAACTCGAGCCACTTCGCATCTGCATTGACGAGGGGTATGGCGCTATGCAGTGTGTGGCGGCAGGGGGCAACCTGTGAGCTCTTCTTCCTCTGAATTCGAGGGGCGAACCCACTGAAATAAGCCCGATGAGCGGTCAAGACAAACAACCAAACCAAGCTCTGTTTGTCAAACCCTGACGTAATGAAATAAGGGCAGATGTTTGGCCTCCGGCAGGGCTGCCGGAGGCACTTTTGATACCGATGTTTTGCCAGCGTATCAATTCATGCTTTCTGAAACCGTTATACGGCCTTACACGTCCCTTGTCCAGAGGGAGGCGATGGCAGGGCCGGTCCCCACGCAGAGGGATGCACCGCCGACGTTAAGGTTCAGGCGCTCCATCTCGTAATAGAGGCTGACGATGATGCGAAGGGCTGTGCAGCCAACGGGGTGGCCCAGGGCGATGCCGGAGCCGTTGTGGTTGGTCTTGTCCATGGAAAGGTCCATGCCGTAGTCCTCTTTCAGCATGCGCCCCACGCCAAGGAATTGGGCGGCAAAGGCTTCATTGACCTCCCAGTACTCCACATCGTCGAAGCTGTAACCGGTGCCGTTCAATGCTTTGGGAATGGCAACGGCAGGCCCGAGGCCCATGAGCAGCGGATCAACACCGGCACAGGCGGTGTTGACCAGTTTCATGAGGGGCTTGATGCCCAGCTCTTTGGCCTTGGCCTCGCTCATGAAGATGGCGGCAGCGGCCCCGTCATTGATGCCGGAGGCGTTTGCGGCGGTGACCACCCCCTCTTTTTTGAAGGCAGGCCTCAGCTTTCCAAGGCTCTCCATGGTGCTGTTCGGGATGGGGTGCTCGTCGGTGTCAAAGACGGTGGTGCCTTTTCGGGTGACAATCTCAAAGGGGGTGATCTCCCGTTTGAAGTGGCCTGCTTCGATGGCGTCAAGGGCTCGGGTGTGGCTCATCAGGGCCAGTTCGTCACACTCTTCCCGGGTGATGCCGTATTTATCGGCCACGTTTTCAGCGGTGGTTCCCATGTGGCCGCCTGCAAGTTCATCCACCAGGGCATCCGTCAGCAGGGAATCCTCGATGGTACCTGTTCCCATTCTGTAGCCGGATCTTGCTTTAGGGAGCATGTACGGTGCGTTGGTCATGCTTTCGGCACCAACGGCCATGACGATGTCATTTTTGCCCACCATGATGCTGTGGGCGGCAATCTCTACGGCGCGCATGCCTGAACCGCAGTTCTGATTGATGGAGACGGCGCTGCTGGCATCGGAAAACCCGATGCGCTTGGAGACCTGGCGGGCGGGAAGGGACCCCTGCATGCCGGGAAGGCACTGGGCCAGGACCAGTTCATCGATTGTCTCCACATCGATGCCGGCACGGGCAGCGGCCTCCTTGCCTACGTGGACGGCAAGCTCGCGTGCTGAGACGTTTTTCAGGGCTCCCTGGAATTTGCCGATGGCGGTTCGGCAGGCACTGACCATAACGACGTTTTGCATTTCCACATTTCCCTCCTGTTGCAAGTTGATATGTTCATTAGATGGAATTCTTATGGGGTGCGACTCCTCAAGTATGGTGTACGAACGGTGGTCCCGGTTTTGTTGATTGAAAATTGCTTGTTTGTGTGGTGTACGCCGGGTGTTGGGTTGTACGTGTCACTTGCAATAAAAACAATGTTAGTGCGTCAAGCGATAATCAATAGCCAAAAATGTGGGGGATGTATAGAAAAATATGGGCCGGGGTGGGCGAGGCGGGGGTGGAAGGAGGTCGGGGTGCCCTTTGTGGGGCTCCCCTGATGTCTTAGTAACCCGGCGGTTAAACGCATGGCTGTTGTGCTACGATTTTATATAAAGAAATCAGTCGATTCCACATCGGTACGTGTTGGGTGAATAGTTGCCGGGTTCATAACGACTACCCATGGACGCCCTGGTGAGAGGCGAAGTCCTGGCCGGCTGCGTCCTCTTTCATCAACTTTCCGTTTCGGAACCAGAGAGCAATGTCGGTGGTCACCATAACGGCGTTGATGCAGTACAGGATGATGACGGCATCATTGCTGTAGAGCAGTTTGTGGGTGATACCTGCAGCATATCCGACGAGAATGATACAGAGAAATTGGAGGCTTTTTCCTGCGTTGTTCCGCGATGTCCACGATTTCCAGATGGAGGCGGGCCAGGCGAATCCGAAGCAGATCAACATGACGATTTCAAATACACTCATAACTGAAGCCTAATACCTAAATACGTTAGAAAAAAAACAGGGGGATCCCACCCCTTGTGTGGTGGTGGCGGGAACCCTTATGAAGAGAACCGCACAGCATGTAACGAGAGGGCTATACCACCATACATGAGAAATGAAAAGAAGGGGTTTCTCTATGGCTTACGAGGTATTTATCTTCTGAGAATAATTGACATAAAGATATTTATCGATAATAATGCGAGTAATGATGTCAAAGTGACTTGAGAAAGAAGCATCGCAATGATTGAGACATTACGTTCCCCGGAAGGACGTCTTAAGTCTTTTGGGCTCGTCACTAAGGCATTCGCAGCATTTCTGACCAACCCGCGGACAGCGTGTACCCCGACGCTCCGTTCATGTATGTGAAACGATCCCACAAAAAGGAGACAGATCATGGACAGAAGAGTTTACGTGCTTTTACTGGTACTGCCACTTCTGGCAGTCTTTACCGCATCTCCCGCTTTTTCCGAAACGATGACGGTGACAGGAACGATCAAGGGAGCCGCCTGTGTTATCAATGGAACAGCATGTGCCGACAGCGCAGTGGATCCCAAGGTTTCCCTGGAACGGGATTTTGTCCTCGTGGCCGACAACGGTGAAACCTACTTTCTCTCAAACATGAACCGAGGCGCCAAGCAGAAGCTTGTGAACAAAGAGGTGGAGGTGGCTGGGAGCGTCAATGACAAGAGCATGTTTGTCCACAACGTGGATACCATGATGATGGGCGGGATGATGAGCGTCTGGAACTGGGACCAGCGTGTGAGAAACCTCCGTCACCCCAGGTGATGCTGCAGGGATCGGGTGCTTCCTTTCTGATACCGGAAATGCTCATTCATAGAATAAATAAAAACCCGCATCGGCGATCATGAGCCGATGCGGGTTTTTTGCCTTTGTTCACTGCTTGACAGCGCAGGCGGCCTTGCTTACATAAAGAGCGGTGGATCAGGAGGCCCAACTTGCCTTCGATGGGAAGGTTCATGAACAAAAGAGTCTCCGACGGTCAGGGGGGGACCCTCTGGACCCAGGCTTCGAAAGCGTCCACCCCTTGTTCCTGGGGGGCGTGCTGTTGCGGAGATTTTCATGGAGTCAATCAACACCTGTTTGTCAAACCCAGCTAATACAAAATCAGGCAACGGGCGGCAAAGCCACTGTAGAGAAAAACACCACGCGAACGGGGTGGGAACCTGATTATTAATCCGGCAACTTGATATATGCATCCTCAGGTTGTGGCGATGGCCGATTGAACAAGGTGATGGCATCCCTTCATCGCCACGCATTCAACTGCCGGGTTTATCGTTACGATGTTTGTTTAGGAGACAGGAGATATCATGGCCCCCACGGATGAACTCGAAGAATTGAGGCGGGAGAACCGGCGCCTGAAACAACAGCTTGAGGAGAGCAGTCAGCTTATCAAGGGGTTACCCGATTTGATGTTCACCCTTTCGCGTGAGGGGATTTTCATGGATTACTCTTCCATGGGGATGGCCCTCTATCGCTCGCCGGAAGGCTTCATGGGGAAGAGTGTCTATGAGGTGCTCCCCGAGGAACTCGCCCGGCGTATCACCATCGCCTCCAATCGGGCCATAAGTTCCGGTGAGCGTGAGACCCTTCATTACGCGTTGGTATTGGAAGGCGAGGAACGACATTATGAAGCGCGGATGATGCGGTGTTGCCAAGGAGAGGGCGTGGTGGCCTTTGTCAGGGATGTCACCCGGGTGAGCCTTGTTGAAGAGGCGCTTCGGAACCGGGAGAAGGAGCTGGAACGAAAGACCGCCGGTCTTGAAGAGATGAACACGGCCCTTGAGGTGCTGCTCAAAAAAAGGAGCAAGGACAAAAGGGCGCTGGAAGAGGAAATTCATTTCACCATTCGTGAGATGATTCACCCGTGGATTGGGAAGTTGAAAGGATCACGGTTGGGAGATCGCCAGATGGCGTACCTTGAAGTTGTGGAGAGCAATCTAAATACCATTGCACGGCCTTTGGTGAAGACGGCCCCTTCCTACCAGTTGCAGCTGACCCCGTCCGAGATCGAGATTGCCAACCTGATCCGGGAGGGAAAGACAAACAAAGAGATCGCAGATATTCTCTCCCTTTCTGTGAAAACCATTGAGACCCACCGAAAGAATATCCGCAGAAAATTGGGGATTACCCACTCCAAAACCAACCTGAGAACCCTTCTGTCGGCATCTGCACCGGATATTTTGTAACGATGGTTTTGCACGCATAAAGACTATGGTAACTGTTCAGCCCATCGTTGCCTCCGGTGCCCCTGCCGGGTGACAAGTTTCTGAAAAATTTGATAAACGTTTTTTTAGTCAGCTTTTGTCTTCTTCGAAGGCGTTGGCTTACCGACTGCAGTCGACGTAAGGCGCAAGCATTCCCTATTGCCCCCAACCGAATAAGTAACCGATGGTCACTTTTGGGTATGGTTGCCGTTGTTGAGCGGTTTGGCGTAGAGTTGAAAGCCTTCAGAATTGCTGGATAACCCATGGATCAAGGGGTTTCAACGTATTGGGTATTATGTATACCTAATACGTACCCTATCATTGGGGGTTGATTTTGTTCGGCAGTCTGTATAAATCACTTTGGAAAAAGGGGGCTTATTGCTGTTGCGCATTCCCACTCTGAGATGTATCGGGAAGCGATGACTTACCGGATTGCCTGATCGACGTTGTGCTGAGCTGAAGTACCAGTTGTTGTTCTTACGTTGGATTCTGGGCGAGTTTGATCTGATCTGAATACACCCGGTCGATCCGGATGGCCGTCTTGGGGGGAGGATTTGAGTTGAAGCGGAGCGGACCTCGCAGGGTTTTGATACTGAGCTGAGCTGAATCTGATACGGATAAGACCTGCAACCCTTCCCCCCAAAACAAAAAATAAACCGGAACACGCATTCATTCCGGTTGCCATAGAACAGGTTTAAAAACGGGATTGAGAAGAGGGAGGAGAGTCCTGCCTGACCATCCTACCTAATGAGTCGTAAAGAGGTTAAAGCCCAACGAGGCTATATTTGCTCTTCCTCCTTCTTCCCGTTTTAGCTGACTGCAAAACCGCCGGTTTCGGCGGTTTTTTTATTTGGTGGTGCCGCCCTGGCGCCACTCTGGCCGACGTCGCGTGCATCCCCTTCTTGGAATGACACCCGACGTTCACCTGCAAACCGCCGGCAGTCATACTCCGATGCTTCTGAAGTAGCTTATGACCGGGAAGTGATCGGACGGGTAGATGCCGTCGAAGCTTTTTTTGATCACGTTTGCCTCCGCAACCTCAAGATCCCCCTTGTAGAGAATCCAGTCAATATGGCCCCCTAAGTCCTCTCCGGTAAACCCGTGGAAGGTGGAGGAGTGGCTCCCGGTAAAGCTGTCCCTGAACCCGCCGCATTGAAACGTTTGATGGGCGGGGCTGTTGGGTTGGGCGTTGAAATCTCCCGTGATGATGACGGGCACATCCTCCGGGAACTCCTTTAGAAAACCCAGAACCAGCTCCGCGCTTTTATTTTGTACCTCTTCATCAAAGTCAAAGTGGGTGGTGACGCAGATGACGCGTTTCTCTCCCTTGGCAAACAGTCCTATGACACATTGTCTGGGCCATTTGCTTCCCGGTAGCTTGCTCATCACATGGGGTGTTTCACTTAAAAAAAAGTGGGTGCGCCTGAGGCAGGTCCACTCCTTGCGGTAAAATATCAGGTTATTCTGCCACTTGTCCGGGGACGGGTTCCGAACGCCGACAAACCGGTAGTCCCGCAGAAGCTGGGCAAGGTATCGGGTTTGGAAGTTGTTGGCCTCCTGCATGGCAATGAAGTCGGGGCGGGTCGCTTCAAAGAGAGGTTCGAAGGCTTTGCAGCGATGCTCCCAGGCATTCACCCCATCGTCGGCAAGGCCGAAGCGGAGGTTGATGCTCATGATGGAGGTTTGTTCAGGAGGGGCAAAGGAGGTTGTCTGCATGATATCCTGGCGAGTGACGGGTGGTCCGGATGGTGTATGTCCATTTCAGTCGATATGCACAGGGACTACGACCACGTGATGCCGGAGTGGGGCGGTGCAGGTCTGTGTGACCTTTTTTAGAATAGTTGAGCTGATATCGATTTGTCAAAGGGGGAACGGCATATACGCCAGCTTACGGGTGTTGGTTTGCTGTCGTCGGTGGGGCGTGCGCATCAACAAGTTGTATAAAGCAGGCAAAAGGAATGCCCCCGGCGCGTCTGTCGGAGGCCAAGCTTCTGAAACGTTTACAAACAGGTTTTTATATATAAACCCTGGAAATTCTCGATTCAAAGGCGGATGTGATTTGCCCCGAGGAACGAGGGGCAAAGCGCATCCGCAACCTGCTTTCAAGGTGGCACACCTTGCCGCCGGAGGCTGCTTTTCAGGATCTGAATAGTTTACTTTTCACTGCTCTTAAAAACGGCAGGTGGTGCCGACTCCAACCATGGTGCTTTCGCTGTCATAGAAATTGATGCTGGAATCGGTGCGGGAGTACCTCATAATGAGGGAGAAAGAGAGCCTGAGCGTATTCCAGTCAAAGGGGACTTCCATGCCCATGGATGCGCTGTAGCCTCGGTCCTCACGGGTTTCATCAAAGACGGGGTGGCTTGCATCATAGGTTCCCAGGTCGGCGGAGAGGTTTGTAAAAGCCTGGAAGTCGGGATGACGGAAGACAAGGGCCACCTTTCCGCCGACATCGTCAAAGCAGTTTGCCTCTCCGTCCGCCTCATTGCGCAGGTAGGTGAGAGCAGCCCCTGCAATCAGGGCTCTGTTCAGAGGCATGCGGATTCCGGTTTCCAACTGGTACGCATCGCTTGATCGCCTCAGTGCGTCTAAGTCGACCGGGTCGCTGGTAAGGGATTGCCCGGACTCTTCCTCTTCAATGTCCGTATAGCCTATGGCAAAAGACGCGTAGAAGGGGGTCCCATAGATCGTCTCCGCCTTGAGTCGGAAGGCCTGGGCGTCCCGTTCGGTCTCTTCCCGGTCGCTGCCGGTCAGGAAGGGATCTTTCCACACCTCATTGTCCAGCAAGGGGATGTCCGGGATCCATGAGAGGCTGACGGTGGTTCCGTTGTCGACCTGATGGCGGGCCCCGACTTCCATGATATAGGTCCCTTTGACGATGTTGGTGTCCGGGGTGCCGGCATACAGTGCTGTTCGGCGGTTACCAAAGGTGTATGCGAGCTTCCACAGGGCGATGGGGAACAGGGTTGTTTCCGAGTCCGCATCCTGGGTGAAGTTCTCGATGGTTTTATTTTCATCGCTGACCGCACCCAGGGCGGGGGTGGAGTGAGTCACCCCAACCATCAGTTTGATGTTACCGGCCAGGCCGGGTTCGTTTTTTTCCGCTGTATTGCGGGCGTGGGCGTTTGAAGCAAGGAGAGTAAAAAGCAGGCACGTAGAGCAGAAGCCTCGGGTCAGGACAGATCGGGTATTTCGATTCATTGTTAAAACGGGATCCTTTTGGGAGTGAAACGGAGAAGCGTGTTTTCTTGAAATCCTGAAACAGCGGCGGCACAAACAAAATGCCACCGCCGATATCGTCATCATAGATGCTTTTTAGACAACACAACGCGTTGACCTTGGCAGGGGGGAATTTACAGTCGCGGCACCTCTTCGGTTGTGAGATCGACGGGGGTCTCGGGGTGGCCGAAGAGGCTTTTTATGTCTTCAAGGACCATGTAAAGACAGGGCACGAGGAGCAGGGTAATCACGGTGGCAAAGACGATCCCGAAGCCGAGGGAGGTGGCCATGGGGATGAGAAACCTCGCCTGACGGGAGGTTTCAAAGATCATGGGGGCCAGCCCGCCGAAGGTGGTGATGGTGGTGAGCAGGATGGGACGGAACCTCTGGATGCCCGATGCCTTGACTGCGTCGGCAACGCTCATGCCCTCATCGCGTTTCCGGTTTGAAAAATCGATGAAGACCAGGGAGTCGTTCACCACCACCCCGGAGAGGGCCACGATGCCGAAGAGGCTCATGACGGAGAGGGAGTAGCCCATGAGCATATGCCCGATCACCGCGCCGATGATGCCGAAGGGGATGCAGACCATGATGATCAGGGGCTGAAAATAGCTTCGAAAGGGGATTGCCAGCAGGGCATAGATGAGAATGAGCGCCATGAGCAGGCCCTGGACGAGGCTCTCGATGCTCTCTTTAAGATCTGCCTGTTTGCCTTCGAAGCTGTAGGAGAGGCCGGGTGTGCGCTGGAGGATGTCATCCAGCCCGTCTTTTTTGAGGGCTTCGGCCACAAGGCCTGCCTCTGATTCAGGGATGATGTTGGCCGTGACGTTGGTGATGCGCTGCTGGTTGCGGCGGTTGATGGTGGTGTAAGCCCGCCCTCTGGTCATGGTGACCACTTCATCCAGCGGGGCTTCCATCCCTTCAGGAGAACGAAGGATAAGGCCGCTTAAGTCTATTTCCGTTTTCCGCTCACCTTCCGGAAGGCGGACCATCACCTTCACCTCGTCCCGTCCGCGTTGCAGCCTCAGGGCCTCCACCCCGTAATAGGCATTTCGAACCTGCCGTGACACCTCTTCGGCGGTGAAACCAAGACGCTCGCCCTCGGGGAGCATGGCCATGTCGAACTGCATTTTTCCTGCGGCGGAGCCGTCGTCAATATCGCGGGTGTTGGGAAAGGATGCCAGTTCGTCGGCCAGCTCGCGGCTCGCCCGCTCCAGGGTGTCGATGTCCCTGTGACGAAGCTCGATGGTGAGCCCTTTGCCCGAGCCGGGGCCGCCTCTGTTGGACTCAAAGAGGCCTGACTCCACACCGGGGAGGGTGCCCACGCGATCGCGCCAGGCATGGGTGACGGCGGTGGTGCTCATGGGGCGGATATCGGGGGGTGTCAGAAGAATTCGGATGCGGATGCTCTCTTCGTTGATGCGGGTGAGGATTCCCCGTGAAAGAGTTTCTCCACCGTTTTCGGCCACCACCTCCTTGGCCGCCTTAACGGCAATGGCGGCAATTCTGTCCACCTCGGTGGCCGGGGTGCCGTAGGGGAGGGTGAGGTTGGCATAGGCGTAGTCCGACTCGATTCGGGGAAAGAGTTCAAGCCCCATGCGGCCGGACAGGCCCCAGGACGCCGTAATAGCCAAGATTGCAATGCCTGTTGCGATGGTGGTGTAGCGATGCCTGAGGCAGAAAGAGAGAAAGGGGCCGTAGCGACGGTCCACAAATCGGATGAAGGCGTTGCTGAAGCGGCGCTGGGCGTCGGAGAGGGGCTTTAGGAACCCTCCGAATCCTTCGCGGCGGCTGTGGCCCAGGTGGGCAGGAAGGATAAAGAGGCTCTCCACCAGCGAGATGGCAAAAACAACCACCACCACGATGGGGATGCTTTTAAAAATTTTTCCCAGGAAGCCCGGCACAAAGTAGATGGGCATAAAGGCCACCATGTTGGTCAGCACGCTGAAGACCACCGGTTTGGCTATTTCCCGGGCTCCTTCGATGGCGGCAGGCAGAAGGCCCATGCCCTGTTGGCGTTTGTGGTAGATGTTTTCGCCCACCACAACGGCGTCGTCCACCACGATGCCCAGGGTGACGATGAAGGCGAACATGGTGACGATGTTGATGGTAAAGTCCGAAGCGGGGAGAACCAGAAAGGCACCTAAAAAGGAGATGGGGATGCCGAGGGAGACCCAGAAGGCGAGGCGAATCTCGAGGAAGACGGCGAGGATGATAAAGACCAGCCCAAGGCCGATGAAGGCGTTTTTGATCAGCAGCTCTCCGCGCTGTTTGAATATTTCGGAGAGGTCTCGCACCATGGCGGCCTCGATGCCGTCGGGAAGGGAGCGGTTGAAGTCCTCCAGAGTGCTTTTTGCCACCTCGGCCACCTCAAGGGGGGTCTGGTCACCCACCCGATAGACCTCTACCATCACCGTGGGGTAGCCATTGAAAGAGGCGTATTTCGAGGTTTCGGCGAAGCCCTCCTTGACCGTTGCCACATCGCCCAGGGTGATGCGGGAGCCGTCGGGGAGGCTGACGAGGGGAAGGGCTGCGTAGTCACGGGCGGTGTACCGCTTCTCCTTCATCCGAACCAGGAGCTCGCCCCCTTCGGTCTTGAGGCTTCCCCCGGGCAGGTCCACCGAGGCGTTTCGAACGATGGCCGCCACTTTGGCGAGGGTGAGGTCAAAGCGTCGCAGGGCGGCTTCGGAGACCTCGATCTGGATCTCCTGGTCCCGGATGTCCTCCAGGGTCACCTGGGTGATCTCCGGATTCTCCAGAAGGCGGGAGCGGAACTCCTCGGCGCGCTCTTTCAATACGGAGGTTTTTTGATCACCGAAGATGGCAAAGCTGATGACCTCCCTGTGCCTCGCAGCGATGGCAATTTTCGGGTTTTCCGCATCCACGGGGAGGGAGGTGATGGCGTCCACCTCTTTTTCAATATCCCGGTAGAGTTGCTGGATGTCCGCACCTTCCAACGCCTCCACAGAGACCAGGGCCCCGCCTTCCGATGCCGTGGAGGTGACCTGGGCCGCTCCGTCGATGCCCTGAACCGCTTCTTCCACGGCAAGGATGACCCCCCGCTCCACCTCTTCCGGGCTGGCTCCGGGGTAAGGGATGCTGACATTGACGAAGTCCATGTCAAATTCCGGGAAGACCTCCTGCTTGATGGTTGCGCCCACGATGAGGCCGCCGATGAGGAGGACCACCATGAGAAGGTTCGATGCCACGGAGTTTCCCGCCATCCAGGAGATGGGGCCGTTGCTTAAGGGCTTGTGTCGATCGTGTGTCATGGAAAAAGACCTGTGTGTCGTTGTTGA
>Ga0070728_10004195_pt1 | contig 15156 bp, 10 predicted proteins | sample tdDd471_FD_66723 | JGI IMG/M metagenome (GOLD analysis project Ga0070728, IMG submission 66723) | Marine sediment microbial communities from the Atlantic coast under amendment with organic carbon and nitrate - tdDd47.1 | ecosystem: Environmental > Aquatic > Marine > Coastal > Sediment | place...
TTCTGCTGCCGGTTTCATTAACGCGCAATGAGAAGGAACACTTACGGCTAAGGGCAACGCTCGCTTAGCGCCTCTTGTTTTGCACTCTTCCATCGCTCGATCGACAGCGGCAGCATTTCCGGCGATAACCACTTGGCCTGGCGAATTATAGTTGACAGGCGCAACCACTTCGCCTTGCTCCGCTGCACGGCAAGCCTCAAGAATTGCACTATCATCTAAACCTATGATGGCAGCCATTTTCCCCGTACCAGCAGGCACTGCCTGTTGCATAAATTCCCCTCTTGCAGCTACCAAAGAAGCAGCCTCTCCAAGAGATAAAACGTCCGCACAAACCAAAGCAGAGTACTCACCAAGACTATGGCCGGCCAGTACCTGTGGACGAGTTTCACTTTGTTCATTCCACAAGCGCCATAACGCCACACTTGCAGTCAGCAATGCTGGCTGAGTTTTGTCGGTCTGATTAAGTTGTTCCTCAGGCCCTTCTTGACATAATGCCCATAAATCATAACCAAGAGCATCTGATGATTCTTGAAAAGCTTCAGTAATGATGGGTTGGTTTTGGAAACTACTTAACATGCCCAAAGATTGTGATCCTTGGCCAGGAAAAATAAATGCATTGCTCATGCAATACTCCTTTACATTCTTATTTTTTTAAAATTTCATCAGTGCAGAGGCCCAAGCAAAGCCACCGCCAAACGTTTCTAATAAAACGGTTTGTCCTCGTTGGATGCGGCCATCGCGAACGGCAGCATCAAGGGCGAGTGGAATCGACGCACTTGAGGTGTTTCCATGTTGATCGACCGTTACCACAACTTGCTCCATTGGCATTTGTAATTTCTTAGCGGTCGCTTGAATAATACGAATATTCGCTTGATGTGGGACTAACCAGTCAATATCTGATTTTTGTAATTGATTGGCTTCAAGGGTTTCATCGACAATGCTGCTCAATGTTTTGACCGCTACTTTAAATACTTCATTGCCACTCATAAACACTTTCGGGCTCGCGCACCCTTCTGTTTGTCCTCGAATGGCATTAGGAGAATAAAGCAGGTCGACGTATTTTCCATCGGCATGTACGTGGGTTGACAATAGCCCTTGCTCTTCACTCGCAGACAAGACTACCGCACCGGCTCCGTCACCAAACAATACGCAGGTCGTACGATCATTCCAGTCAACAATTCGAGATAATACTTCCGTTCCAATGACCAAGACGTGCTTCTTATGACCAGTTTTAATGTACTGGTCCGCCACGCTAAGACCGTATACAAACCCTGCGCACGCAGCGGTTACATCAAATGCGGCAACGCCTTCTAGCCCAAGATGACGAGTCACAAAACAGGCCGTGCTTGGAAATAGCCGATCAGGGGTCGCTGTCGCACAAATCACCATATCGATGTCTGTTTTTTCAAGACCCGCGGCTTCAATCGCTTTTAGGGCAGCTTTCGCGGCAATGGTTGAAGCGGTATCTGAATCATCGGCGATGTGCCTTTGCTTGATGCCGGTTCGTTCGACGATCCATTGATCAGACGTTTCGACCATTTTCTCAAGATCGGCGTTGGTCCGGACAAGGCTTGGTAAATAACTTCCGGTACCTGAAATACGACTATACATAACGTTATGTCCTACTGTTTACGAGTTTTTCTACTTCTTCTGCAATTTTACTGGGCACAGAATGGTTGACTTCTTTTATGGCTTCTTCAATGGCATGGACTGTTGCCTTAACCGATGCTCCACCATGACTTTTTATCACTATACCCTTCAATCCAATAAGAGTCGCGCCATTATAGCGATCTGGGTCAATTTCCTTTTTAAATGATTTCAGAATTGGGCGAATAATCAATCCGACCAGTTTGTTTAATCGATTAGCTTCGAACACGGCTTTTAGTTTCATGCCGAGTAAACGAACGATTCCTTCACTTGCTTTTAATACATTATTTCCGGTAAAACCATCGGTCACAACGACATCACACTTGCCTTTGAAGATATCGTTTCCTTCGATAAAGCCGACATAATTAACTTCAGCACACTCACTCAGAAGTTTCGCAGCTTGCTTGACTTGATCATTACCCTTTATTTCTTCTTCACCAATGTTCAATAGGCCCACTCTCGGCGCTTTCAAAGCGTCGTTTGCTGCACACAGTACCGACCCCATTATTCCAAATTGAAACAAGGTTTCTGAGTCACAGTCGACATTAGCGCCCAAATCGAGCATATAGGTATGGCCTGATTCAGTGGGCACGGCAGTAATAATGGCAGGCCTATCAATCCCAGGAATCATTTTTAAAACAAACCGCGCTAAAGCCATTAAAGCGCCTGTATTTCCCGCACTGACACAACCATCAACTGCCTCATCGCGAACTGCGTTTAATGCTAAGCGCATTGAAGATTGTTTTTTGCCTCTCAATGCGACCGATGGCTTGTCGTCCATTTCGACAACCTCTTCACAATGAACGAGAGTAATACGAGATAATAATTTATCGGAAGCGCCAGCCAACTCTTGCTGTATAGCAGCCTGTTGACCAAAAAGAGAGAGTTTTAGGGAAGGATTTTCGCGCAGCGCAATGATTGCTGCAGCAACAATGACGGGGGGACCAAAGTCCCCCCCCATGCAATCTATTGCTAGATGTATCGGTTTCAAAATTTTACAGAAAAACCTGGATAAAACCGGGTTTCTTTATAAAACTTTACGACCTTTGTAGTACCCATCTTCAGTGATGTGATGACGACGATGAACTTCACCGGTCGTTGCATCTTCTGACAAAGTTGGACCTGTTAAAGCATCGTGTGAACGACGCATGCCACGCTTTGAACGTGTTTTGCGATTCTGTTGTACAGCCATTACCGTATCTCCTAATTACTAGTCTTCAGAATTCTGTTTTAACTGAGCCAAAACCGCAAACGGATTTGGCTTATCGCCTTCTTTTTCAATAATTTTAGGCCCGAAAGTTTGTTGCTTCGGACTCTCTGGAGCGTTAACGGATAACGGAAGAGACAATATAATTTCGTCTTCAATCAACGTTAGCAAATTAAGCTCTTCTTCATCGTACAAAAAGGCTTCGTATTCTTCGGGTGCTGAAGCAATGGCTTCTTCTGATAACACAGGGTAAAACACCACTTCTGATGCAATCGACACCGACACCGGCTGAAAGCTGGTTTGGCATGCCATAGTCACTTCGCCGTCTATCGTACAACGCATTAATTTTCGTCGATCTTCATCGATCCATCCAACGACAGAGGCATTGAGAACCCCTTCGTCATCAGATAAATACGCTTTTAAGCGAGACAACTGCTTAATTGGAATCTCGCGATGAGTCTCCGCAGCATTTTCTGCCAGTTTAAAAGGATTTATCGACCAGGTAACTTCGGCTTTTTGCATAGGCGCGCAATTCTATAGATAAACTGTTGAAAGGTCAAAAAAAATTGCTGTTTTATGTTACTTTCAACAGTCGTTGTATTTCAACCCGAACTCGACAGTTTTAAAAAAACCATTTATTATTAACAATCAATAAGTTAAAGTGTTTTATTAATGTTCAATATGAATTTAATTTTAGCCTCCTCCAGCACTTATCGAGCAAAACTACTGCGACAACTTCGCTTAAAAGCCCAATCAATCGCTCCAAACATCGAAGAAAAGCCAGTTAACGGTGAAGATCCTAAGCAACTGGCAACTCGACTGGCTGCAGAAAAAGCCGCAGCAGTCATCACTCAAATAGGCCGTTTAGAAGAGCCTTCCATTGTTATCGCGTCAGACCAAGTTGCTTATTGCAACCATAAAATGCTCGGCAAGCCTCACACAGCTGAAAACGCCATTGCTCAGCTTACTGATATGTCTAACAAGACCGCTGAATTTTATACGTCGTTGTTTATGCAAAACACCCAAACACAACAAACCTTTACCCATTTAGATGTCACTAAAGTCAATTTTCGAACTTTGACATCCCAAGAAATCAAGAGTTATGTCGCCTTGGAATCACCGTTTGATTGCGCGGGTAGTTTTAAATGCGAGGGGCTTGGCATTTCACTTTTTAATAGCATCGAGACACACGATCCATCCGCGTTGGTAGGTCTACCCCTTATTTCCGTTACCAAGGGGCTGATTAACTTGGGCTTAAACCCTCTGTTGATTGGCAATGCCGAATAGCTTAAGTAGCGCACAATCCGGGTTTATAACCGTTCAATTATTTAAAGCCAGAGAGTGAACACGCTTTAGATTATTTTTAGTACTTCTTTAAGTTGGCCAATATCATCGATCAACCAATCGGGTTGCAGTGCCGATAAATCTTCAAGACTGTGTGCGCCGTAACTTACCGCGACCGTTTTTATCTGCGCTGCTTGTGCCATCGCAATATCGTGTGTGGTGTCCCCTATCATTAAGCAATGCTGCTTATCCCACTGATTGCGTTTGAGTAATTGAAAAAGCATATCCGGCTCAGGTTTACTCATGGCCTCATCAGCACATATTGAATCATTGAATAAACAACGGATTGGTGTTTCTGCAAGTACCCTTTCTAAACCAGCTCGAGCTTTGCCTGTTGCAATCGCAAGTGAATACCCTGATTGTTTGACTTGTTTCAGCATACTTTCTGCTCCGTCAAACAGAGGCGTTGCTATATGATTTCCTTCAACATATTGAAACCGATACTCGCTATACAAAGCGGAAACTAAGTCTTCTGATAATTGACCAAATAAACAATCAAACGCTTTTTCTAAACTCAGACCGATAATGTGTTTTACCTCATGATCAGTCGGCACACTCAGATTAAGGCGACGCGCGGTCTCTTGCATCGCAGATACAATTCGCGGTGCAGAGTCCATTAAAGTTCCGTCCCAATCAAAAATCAGATGACGAATTTCGATCAACGTAACCTCTCTAATAATTGACTTAACGATTCATCGTATTCAGCTTTCACAGTAATCGGCTTACTGTCACGCTTCTCTTTAAAGGTTAACTTGCGTGCGTGTAAGAACAAACGCGAATAGTTAAACTTTTCTCTAAGCATTTGATCCGTTTCTTGATCGCCGTATTTCGCATCGCCCACAATTGGACAACCGACAAACTGAGCATGTACACGAATTTGATGAGTTCTTCCGGTGACCGGGCTGCATTGAACCAAAGTTAACCCTTCAAAGTTTTGTTCAATTGAAAAGTCGGTTATCGACGGCTTACCGGCAGGGTCGACCTTAACGACTCGTTCGCCTGACTTTAGTGTATTTTTAAGTAATGGTGCATCGACCCGACGTGTGCGTTTGGGCCAACGCCCCTTAACAAGAGCGACGTATTCCTTGTGCATTTTCTTATCTCTTAATTGCTCATGTAAAAAGCGCAATACACTGCGTTTTTTAGCAACAAGAAGGCAACCACTGGTGTCGCGATCGAGGCGATGAACGAGCTCTAAAAACCTAGCATCAGGTCGAAGTTGGCGTAATGCCTCAATGACGCCAAATGACAGTCCACTACCACCGTGTACTGCCATGCCAGAGGGCTTATTAATTACCAATAATCCTTCAGTCTCGTGAATTATTTGCCGTTCAAGAGCTTGGACCTGATCCAGGTTCACGTTGATTGGCTTTTCTTCAGATTCTGCGAGCCTTACCGGCGGAACTCTGATCAAGTCGCCAATTTCTAGTTTATAAGGCGCCTTCACCCGCTTTTTATTAACTCTCACTTCACCCTTACGAAGAATTCGGTAGATATGGCTCTTTGGCACACCTTTCAAAAAGGTGACCAAAAAGTTGTCGATCCGCTGTCCGCAGTGGTTATCGTCGATAGTGATAAACTGAACTTTATTCAAAATGATTAAACTTTATTCAAATCAGTGATTTAACAAGCCAGTATTGTAGCATTAAATGATAAATAAATTGATGAGATCTCGCTTCCCTGCTATATTTGCCTAGTTATGAGAAAAAGGCATAAATGCCTTCTAACACAAGATTTTTACTTGCAGCCTCTAAAGCAATCAGGTTTTAGAGTAAGACATTGAGCTGCAAGCCTTTAACTGACTATAAGCGTCAGTCGATACGCAAAGATATCGAAGCAAGCGAACGTAAGACTCACAAGCGATGATCCTTATAAATCAAAGCTGAGCCGTCCGCAGGAATTAATAGGCTCGGACATGGATAGTTAAACTTCAGGGTTAAACTGCATAGTTAAACTAATATGTCTGAGTAACTGATAGCGCAATCTATCAAGGAAGCCAAAAATTGGTTTTGTTTTCAAGATATTACACGGGTTTCACGTACTGGCATTAAAGGTACGGCGGTCCGGTGTATTTAATTGATCCTGTCATTCGCCTTCGATAACTAAGCTCTCGGCTGCGCTAGATTATAAAACGAGAGTAATACTAATAATGAAACGTATGTTAATCAATGCGACTCAGCAAGAAGAAATGCGAGTTGCACTGGTCGATGGTCAGCGTCTTTACGACCTCGACATCGAACTTCCTGGACGTGAACAAAAGAAATCCAATATTTACAAAGGCCGTATCACTCGAATTGAACCGAGTTTAGAGGCTGCGTTTGTAGACTACGGCGCTGAGCGGCATGGCTTTCTTCCTCTAAAAGAAATAGCTCGATCCTATTTTAAAGACCCATCTGCTCGTGGTCGAATCAACATAAAAGACGCGGTAAGTGAAGGCCAAGAGTTAATCGTTCAAATCGATAAAGAAGAACGAGGCCAAAAAGGCGCTGCGCTAACTACGACAATCAGCTTAGCCGGTTGCTATGTTGTACTTATGCCAACGAACCCTCGAGCAGGGGGAATTTCTCGACGCATCGAAGGTGATGAACGGGAACAATTGAAAGATGCTATGCGATCGATTGACGTGCCTAAAGGTATGGGTTGTATCGTTAGAACAGCGGGTGTTGGACGTGGCGCTGAAGAATTACAATGGGATCTAAGTGTTCTCCTTAATATTTGGGATGCCATTCAAAAGCATGCTGAAGCACGCCCCGCTCCTTTTTTAATTCATCAAGAAAGTGATGTGCTCATTCGAGCGGTTCGCGACTATCTACGCCCTGATGTTGGTGAGATCATTATCGACAAGCAAGAGGCTTTCGACAAAGTACGCAACTATTTACAGTTGATCCGCCCTGACTTTGTGAATCGAGTTAAGTTATATACCGATCGAGAGTTCCCTTTATTTAATCGCTACCAAATCGAATCGCAAATTGAATCAGCTTTTCAGCGAGAAGTTCAGCTTCCTTCTGGTGGCTCAGTCGTCATTGATCCGACTGAAGCGTTAATTTCAATCGATATCAACTCAGCTCGGGCAACCAAGGGTTCAGATATCGAAGAAACGGCGCTCAACACCAATATAGAAGCCGCCCAAGAAATCGCACGACAATTAAGGTTACGTGATATTGGTGGTCTTATCGTTATTGACTTTATCGATATGTCACCCGTAAAAAATCAACGTGAAGTAGAGCGAGTGTTAAACGAAGCCTTGCAGTCTGACAGAGCTCGAGTTCAAATCGGTAGAATTTCTCGATTTGGTCTTCTGGAAATGTCTCGTCAAAGACTAAAACCCTCTCTCGGAGAATCTAGCCAAGAAACCTGTCCTCGTTGTAATGGTGTCGGACGAATTCGCGGTATTGAATCATTAGCTTTGTCAATTTTCCGCTTGATAGAAGAAGAAGCGACCAAAGAATCAACATCACAGGTCCAAGCGTTTCTACCCGTTGATGTGGCAACCTTCTTGCTCAATGAAAAGCGCAAAATTATTGCCGCAATAGAAAAACGTAGAAAAGTTAAAGTGGTGTTAGTACCACATCCAGAATTGGAAACTCCACACTTTGAAATTTTGCGCTTACGCGAAGAAGACGTTACCGAGCATCGTAGTTTTGAACTAAAAATCGAAAGCAATGAAGAAGAAGCGCCAACGTCTCGTGCTTATACTCCACCGGCAGCAAAATCAAGCAGTGAACAACCTGCAGTGCAAGCCATTCAAGCTCCTACTGCGCCGGCTCCGGTTGCTAAAAAGAAAGACAGCAAAGACGATAAACCTGGCTTACTAAAACGTATTTTCAACTTTTTATTTGGCTCTGATGATAAAGACAAGAAAAAGAAAGGTGGTAAGCAACAAAACAATAAAGGTCGACGCAATAACCAACGTCAAGGCAATCGCAATAAACGAAGACCACAAAACCGACGCAATAACCAAGATCGCAATGATTCTAGAAACAATGATTCTAGAAACAATGACTCAAAAAGTAATGAATCTAAAAACAACGATTCTAGAAATAATGAGTCACGCGGTAATGACAATCGTCAAGATAAACGCCAAGACAATAAACGCGATAATAATCGAAACGACAATCGTCGTTCTCGTTCGCAACGTGATCAGAATAAATCACAAGAGAATCGTTCAAACGAACGTTCAACTGACAGCAAGGTAAAACGCGAACCTAGAGTTCCACGTAATGAACGTGGTAATGATCAAAAGGTTGCTCGTGAGAAAAACCGTAAACTGGCTGAAAGAAATTCAGAGGTCGATACGCAAAAAGACGAAGCTAAAGTCTTAGCCAATACCTCTAAAAATGAGGTTGCTACTCAGAAGCCAGAACCATCAACACAGACCTCAATGACTGAAACTGTAAATACTTCTGAGCAGCCAGTAAAAAGTGAGTCAAAAACTGAACAAGTAAAACGCAATATTGCTTCGTACGACACTCCGGTTTCGTCAAGAAATGTAAAACATGATCTAGCGAAAGAAGCTTCTGTCGAGGTCAGCGAAACTGCCCCATCAGAGCCCTCTGAAACGGTTCAACCGTCGGCCGACTCCAACACAGTGACTTCGAAAGAGAATACAGAAACAGACGTTATCTCCGACGACGCAAAGGTAAATAAATCTGATTTAGCGGTCGAATCTGCCAATGAAGAAGTCACCACAAGTGATGTTAAGCCAGCGGAGACTGAGTCAGAGAATCGCACCGAAGTTGAGCACGCGCCACAAGAGTCACAACACTCTGAGCAATCAACCATCGAGCGCGCGGCAGGCGAAGTAGAAATAAATCGCTCTAGTACTGAGGAATCGACTGCTTCAAACTCTCATGAGCAAAAAGCTTCAGCTCAAAAAGATTCAGTTCAAGAAGTTACGTCTGAACAAGCACAGGTGGAAGTTGCAGAGTCTTCGGCTTCTAAAAGCGAAGAATCTACTTCAGCTTCTAGTGAGTTAGGGTCATCTTCAACGGCTGATAACTTAAAAGAAAAAATTAAAGCGTCAGTGATCATTCGTGGACACGCCAACGCGCCAATGGCAAAACCAGAGTCAATAGGTGAACTGCAACCAGTAGAGTTTACTCATCAAAGCAATGCTGATTTAACACCACCGATTACTCGCGAAAAATCTGTTGCTGATGCGGTTTCGAGCAGTCAAAGTCCGATGGCTAAAGCGTCAATAGCGTCGCTCGATTCTTCACAATCAAGTGAACCAAACGACGCGCAGTAAGCAATAAAAGTTAGTAATAAAAAAAGCCCACACTTGTGGGCTTTTTTCTTTTACTGCTTTTGCTTTCTTTGCTGAGCTAAACCTATCTACTTCTACCCTTTTTGCTTACTCAAGCAGAAGAACTTATGCTAGGCCAGACTAATCAATCGAAGTTTATTTATTGAGCTAATTTATATAAAGTAGTTTTGAATTCAGACATTAGTATCTAGTGCTCAATCATTTGTCCACTTTGCATTACACCAATAGTCTTCGCTCCTTGACGGCGTGGATCAGATGCTCCCAGTGCCTCACCCTTTTCATTTTTAGCAACTGATTGTACACTTCCTGAAACTCGAGAGTTCGACATTGTATGACCGAGTTGTTTTAATCTTAGTAAAACCTCGGCACCAAAACCTGGCTCTATAAAAATCTTATCGGGATACCACTGGTGATGAAAACGCGGCATGTTGGCAGCGTCAGCGATATTCATACCGAAATCAATCACATTGACTATTTGATGAAGTACTGTGGTAATGATTCGACTTCCACCGGGACTTCCGGTCACTAACACTGGCCGTTTGTTCTTTAGAATAATGGTCGGCGTCATCGAACTTAACGGTCGCTTGTTTGCTTCTATCGCATTGGCTTTTCCACCGAGTAAACCGTACGCATTCGGACTTCCTGGTTTGGCTGAGAAGTCATCCATTTCATTATTTAAAAACACTCCGGTACCCGGAACTATTTTGCCCGATCCAAAACTAAAGTTTAGCGTGTACGTATTGGTTACAATATTGCCCCAACGATCTATCACAGAAAAATGAGTCGTTTGATTACTTTCCTTTATCTGGAATTTGCTGGGAAGTATGTTTTCCGATGGCGTTGCTTTATCTAAAGAGATACTTTTGGCAAGCTGTTTTGCATAGTCTTTATTTATAAGCTTCTCAACAGGTACTGCGACAAAATCAGGATCTCCCAAGTGCTTGCTTCGATCAGCATAAATTCGCTTGAATGTCTCTGTTAACAAATGGATATGTTGTGAACTTCCCCATTGAACATCGTCGAAGGAAAAATTCTCGAGAATATTCAGTGCTTGTATAATATGTACTCCACCAGAACTAGGAGGTGGCATTGAAACAACATCATATCCTCGATAAGTGCCTCGAATCACTGGTCTTTCTTTAGCTTGATAATTTGCCATATCAGCAGCAGCGATAAAACCGTTATTATTTTTCATATAGGTTTCGAATAACTGAGCCGTTTTGCCTTTATAAAAACCATCTGCACCTTTTAATTTAACTCTTTCTAAGGTTTCAGCTAAGTCTGTGAAACGCATAATTTCGCCTGGCTGGTAACTCGTTCCGTCGGGCTTAAAATACCATCGAGCAACCTCAGGGTCCTGAATTAGCCGAGTCTTACGAGCTTCTAAAGAATCTAGAAAGGGATAGTCCGCAGTTATTCCATCTTTTGCCAAATCGATCGCTGGTTGTAAAACTTGCTCTCGTTTAAAACTCCCATAGTTTTCTAATGCATGAAGCAACCCGGCAACGGTTCCTGGAACACCAGACGACTTAGTGGAGTATCTAGCAGAATTCTTATCAACATTTCCATTTTCGTCTAGAAACATCGAGGCGCTCGCTTTTGAAGGTGCCATTTCTCGATAATCGATTGCAATAAAGCGGTCTTCTTTCGCGAGGTAAATAAGCATAAAACCGCCTCCTCCGATATTTCCAGCTTTTGGAAGAGTAACAGCTTCTGCAAAACCTAATGCAACGGCTGCATCAATGGCGTTTCCACCTTGAGCGAGAATATCCGCTGCAACTTTAGAGGCACGAAACTCTTGTGAAGCAACCATGCCTCCATCTGATCGTATCGGTTGATGGATTGATTCCCACTCTATCAGTGCGTCGTTCGCAATTGCATTTACACAACATAATGCAATGAAAAATCGTAAAGTCGATTTTAATATCATACATTTTCCTTTATCAGTAACTCATTAAGGGGCACCAGTTCAAATATCGCTTCATTCATCAGCAAATCAGCCCCGTAGCTAATTTTCTTTTCAATTTCTGCTGGATGCATTTGACTGCGACATTTGAACACAAAGGCTCCTTGTTCACCTCTGGGTTTAAGCGACTCTATTAGGTCGATCGATAAATAGGCAATCACACTTCGATTAATTAGACTTGACCGATGACTGGTTACTGGCACTGGTATAACCGTTAGAATAAATTCAAAAGGAAGTAGGCGACCGTTACCACAGTCATAGGTACGATTGCTTATCAGTCGATGAAAATTATAAAGCCTTTGTTTTATGTCATGTATTGAACCCGACTCGAGCATTAAAAAACACTCACTGTTCCAGCGACATATCAAATCATCGCCAGATACGTAATCTTTGATAATGTCTGAAAAATCAGCCACTGCTGCCTCAACGTTTGCCTTATGCTCTTTTTCCAATAGCTCCGAGTAATTTTTAATGGCGATGGTAATTAAACAACCCGCAGGAAAATCCAACTGATTAGACTTATAAAACGCATCTTCATTGTTAATAATTTCTTCGAAAAACTTCCGTTTATAAAAGCGAGTGATTCTGTCTTTCTTAGCATATTCGTCAAATCGTGACTCATAATAAGCAATTCGTTCTCTTAACTGAACCAACTCTTGATTTGCTAAATCGGTTGCTGACTTTTCTCGCTCTATATCAAGTTGTATGTTTCGGATATATTCTCGATTCGCATTCAATTCACTTCTAACCAATCTTCCCCGATTAATCAAGCGGCGAGACCAAAGCGTAAACATAGCGCTGACCAAGACCAAACTAAGAACAATATAAAACATTACGCCCTTTTCTGACTGCCAGAAATTGGTATTTACTTCAATAGCGATATCTTTAATCGGAGAGTTCCAATCATTTCCAGTCACTTTTGTTTGAATCTCTAATGTTGCTCCGTCACCTACCAATCCAGATATATTAATAACACGTGTACTACCAATCTCAATCCACTCATCATTGAAGCCTTTAAGTCTATAGCGAAACTGATGGCTTGAAGGGTTCGAAAAATCGAGTGGAGTAAGCGATATACTGACAAGATCGGATTTCTTTGATAAAACAATCTTTTCAAAAGAATCAAACGAGCGGATGGCTTGATTATTAATTTTTATTGATGAAACCGAAGGAATGAAGTCTCTTTTTTCTACAATGATTGAATCAGGGTAAAATGAAGTAATACCGTTAATACCGCCAAAGAATATTTCATTGTCAGAACTTTTATGATAGGCCCACAAATTAAATTCATTACTTTGTAAACCATCTCTAGTGGTAAAGTGTTCAACCTTATTGGTTGAAGTGTAAAATCGAACAAGTCCATTGCTTGTACTTAACCACAATTCGTCGCCTTCTCCGGATAGAATTCCATAAACTGAGTCGTTTACCAAGCCATTATCTTCACTAAAATGCTCAAAATAGGCATTTTGAGTTAGACCGTTGTTCATCACCAGTTTGTTTAGGCCGTCTCCAGTACCTATCCAAATCACGCCTTGTGTATCTTCATAAATAACTTGTACATAATTGTGGCTTAAACTTTTAGTATTGTTTTCGTCATGAACAAATGCATGTTGAAATTCGGTACTCGGCTCTACCACAAAAAGACCTAAATCAGAGCCAATCCAGAGTAGCCCTTCAACATCTTCATAAATATCGTTAATGATATAATTTTTATCGTCTAGATATTTTTTTATTCGATGAGTAAAGTCAATCACTCTAATGTTAGCCGTTTCATCGTATTTACCTTGAACGCCTTCAATCTTAACCAGACCACTATCAACACCTATCCAAAGATCACCATTTCGGTCTTCGCTGATGGTAGATACAATGCCTTTAAATTTAGGGTGGCTTATTTGGTGATAACTTTGATAGTCTGGATCGTAAACATAAAGGCCCGACAATGTTGAAATCCACAAGTTATCGTATATATCAAAGTGTAACGAGGTTATAAAACTATTTTTTAAACTGCCTGTATGATCGGTAACTCTACGTAAAGTTTTTCTTTGGCTATCTATTTGGAATAACCCACTACCATAACTGCCAACCCAAATATTACCCAGTAAGTCCGTTGTTATGCTGTGGATCGTATTACTACTATTTAAATTGAATGCGTCGCGTTTGGTGAAATAATGATTGAAATTTTGTGTCTGCCGATTAAAAACGTTTAAGCCACTGCCATAGGTTCCTAGCCAAACCAAACCAACATCATCTTGAAAAATAGAAACGATATCGTCTGATAGTAAACCTCGTTGATCTATATAATTTTTATGGTACTGATAAACCCTATCAGCTAACGGATCAAAAACATTTAGACCGGTCGCCGTTGCAATCCATACCTTGTTCTCATTATCAACCAACAGAGATTGAATATGATTACCAGATAATCTTCGATTAGTGGCGGCTGATGTATGAAATAGTTCAGCCGAACCGCTTAACGTGCTATAGCGAATCAAGCCCTCACTCGTTCCAATCCATATGAGATCTTTACCATTAGAGTATATGGTCGTAATTCGAGTAATCTTTCTTCCAATATTATCTTCAGTGAAACACTGTTCTTTTAGCTCTAAGTTAGCGATATCAATACTGTTAAGGCAGTTCTTTTTTCCAAAATAAACGAGAGGACCCACAGAGTGTAATGACTCTATCGCGGTATTAACCTGATGTGTTTTAACACTTAACATCTCGTGGTATGGCTCGAGTTTTTGAGTTGAGTCATTAAACATCATTAATTGCTGTTTAGCGACTACCCAAATACGATTGTAAATATCTTCTTCTATGACCGACACTCGACCTAAACTACCATCCATAGTTTGAACATTTTTAAAGTCTGTCCCACCGCTCCAAATAGCGAGCCCTTTTTCGGTGCCCACCCATAGTCGTCCTTGCGAGTCGGCGAGAAGTGCAGAGATCATATTGTCAGGCAAGGTATTCTCTTTACCGACCGTACGTTTAAATATTTGAAAGGTGTATCCATCGAATCGATTTAAGCCATCTTCCGTGCCTATCCACATATAACCATCTTGGGTTTTAGCAAAAGCAGTCACCGTATTTAACGATAATCCATCTTCAATGGCGTAATGAGAAAGGTGAAGTTGCGGGGAAAGAGTAACAAGGTTATGCGTAGAATCTGCTCGCAACTGGATAACGGCCGTTACGAACAGAAAAGCCAAAAACGCTTTGCGTAAATGATTGAAAACTAAATTATTGTGTTTTAACGTCAGTTGATTTCTCACTGTTTGCCCGAATGTCAGAAAGAAGCTCTGGTCGGAATCCCTTTTTATCACGATAAAACTCCGCTAACCATTCAAAGTCACGCTGCATGTCGCCGCAGGGTTCAAGAATTGGACCAAACCCGACTTCTTTGGTAGTTGTATCCAAGTACACCAGCTGAATCGGCACTCCTGCCTTAACGGCTACCCGATAAAACCCGGTTTTCCAATGATCTTTTTTGCTGCGAGTTCCTTCAGGAGAAAGCGCAAAATGCATGTGTTGCTTTTCATTAAATTTAGCAACAATTTGATCAACCACGTTTTCGGCCTTACTTCTATTAACTGGCTCACCGCCAATCGCCCGAAAGAACCATCCAAGTGGAGGCCAAAACAATGTATGCTTACCTATGAAGGTTGGCTGTAATCCAGAATACCACTTTACCAACAATAAAATAAGCACATCCCAATTAGATGTATG
>Ga0070728_10004197_pt1 | contig 15152 bp, 12 predicted proteins | sample tdDd471_FD_66723 | JGI IMG/M metagenome (GOLD analysis project Ga0070728, IMG submission 66723) | Marine sediment microbial communities from the Atlantic coast under amendment with organic carbon and nitrate - tdDd47.1 | ecosystem: Environmental > Aquatic > Marine > Coastal > Sediment | place...
AAACGGTTAGATTCAGACTTGTTTTCCAATCTAATGACGCTGTTGTTGATGAAGGATTTGGTTTCGATAATATCCGAATTAACAATAGAACCAGAACTGTCTTAGTTGAGAACTTTGTTAATCCTGAAGATCCTGATTATATTGATAACCAAAGTAATATTAGTAATATCTCACAAGAAAATAAAATTGATGCAAGCCTTGTTCAATATTTTACTAGTTATCCTGAAGCAAATAATATAAATAAACTTTATGCATCTGGACCAAGTGCGAGATCATTATATTACGGAGTTTCAGCAGTTCCTTATTCGATTATTGATGGAGGTGAAAGACAGTATAATAATTCTGAAACTAATAAAATTACTAGTGGTGATGTAGAGGCAAGAGCGCTTGAAGAATCACAGTTTGAAGTATCTGTTAAACAGGAAGTAAGTGGTAGTGTTTTAAAAGTGTCTTCTACAATAAAAGCATTAGAAGAATTATCTGATATTAAGTTGAGCGCAAGAATAGCTGTTGTAGAAGATACTGTTATTGATAAATCAATTGAAATATTAAATGTATTGCGTGCGATGTTGCCTGATCCAGCTGGAATATTATTTATCGATGATTGGAGTAAAAATGATTCTATTACAATTTATCAAACTTGGGATATTCCAGAATGGGTGAATAAAGATCGCATTGCAACTATTGTATATCTTCAAGATGAAGAAACTAAGGATATTTATCAGGCAGGTTGGACCAACTCTGATACTACTGAAGTTACATCTATGGAAAAAATTGCTAATTCATTGACATCTATAAGTTATGTAGCTTATCCGAATCCTGTTTCTGGTCAGTTAACTGTTAGGTTAGTTAATACTAATAATGATGATATTGAGGTACTATTATACAATAATATCGGATCTCTGGTTAAAATAGATAAGATATGGAAAGGCTCAGATCGTATTGAAATTAATACAGATGATCTGCCTGTTGGAGTTTATTATCTGAAATTACAATCAGAAGATAAATCGTTTAATACGAAAAAGATTATTAAAAGTAATTAAAAATAAAAAATACAATAAAGAAAGAGGGTGTCCAGAAAGTTCCAAAACCTGTCATTCCTCTCTTCGTTAATAAGAAAAGTACCTTGAAAAAGGTAATCTCTTATGTGGCAGTATAATAAATTGTTAAGAGATCCCCAATCGAGTTGGGGATGACAAAAAATGACTTTTTGGACATCCTCTTTTTATTAGCTATAATATAAATTAGAATTAGTGAAAGTCCTTATCTTTATCTCTATTTCTATCTTTCCCTGATCTATTTCTTTCTCCTTTATTCCTACCATTTCTTTTGTTTCTCATCTGATTTCTATCACCATCATGATTTTCCATCATGCGCATAAAAAGCTTTTGTAAATTTTCTTGTTGATCCTCATTACAAATTCCTTTAAGTTCCAAAAAATGACTAGTTGAGAGTTTTTTAAGTTCATAATGTAAGTCACCAATATTTCTTGACAATTCATCAAGTTTATTAAGATTCGGATTTACTTTAGCAATTTCAGATATCATTTCATATCTTATAGAATCAAGTTTATTAGCAATATTATGTGATTCTTTCACATTATTATTATATGCTTCACGAAATTGCTCGAACTGAGTATTATCAAGATTAAGTTCTTCCTTTATATATCGGTGCATACCACCAATATGCATCTGTTCCTTTTTAACTTTTAATTCTTCAATCCTTTTGCTTCTAACATTTTTGTGATAATAAATCGTAGCAATGGATGATAAATTGATGATTATTAATGCAATAACAAATGTAGATAGAAGAATCTTTTTTGTTTGCTTGTTCATTTTAATTGATTGTATCTGTTAATAAAATATTTTCCTTATTTTCTCTTTCAAAATCGTTTAAATACTGATATTCCATATAGGATTTTAAATAATCTTTACTATCGTAATTTATATCAGAGTATTGTACTTTATCAGAACTTGAGCCTATTAAAATTCCAATAAAAACTGCTATTACAATAGAAGCAAAATATGCTGTTAATTGTAACGATTTCTTATATAAGATATTATCAATAAACGATTTTTTCTCAACCTGATTAAGTATTTTTTGTTTTAATCTGGTATAATAAAAAGGCTGTTCGCTTACTTCTTTTTTTGGCTGCAATTGAAATAATGAACCGGAAACCTTCTTGTATAGTAGAGAACATTCAATACATGACTCAAGATGAGTATCTAATTCCGTCTTTTTATCAGGATTTATATCTCCATCCAAATATAACGGGAGTTTCTTTTTAAATTCTTTACAGTTCATCTCTAACTTTTTAATTTTGACACTAATACTGTATTATTATTACAATTAATCTTAATTATTTTCATAATATTTTAAGATTAACTTATGTAACTTTTTCTTTCCTCTATTAATAAGTACTCCAACTTCTGAAACTGAAATATTCATTATCTCCGATATCTCATTATACGCAAGATCCTCAAAATTATGTAAGGATATAGCAATATTCTGCTTTTCTGGTAATTTCCTTAAGGCATAATAAAGTGCTTTTTTATTTTCTTCTAGCTCAATACTTTCTCCAGGTTTAGGCTCACTATCAACAGGCTCTATACTGTCTTTATTATCACTGAAAAGCACATCTAAATTAGTAAACCATTTTTGTTTCTTTCTCGATCTCAAATAATTAAGAGAGTTATTAACTGAAATTCGGTAAAGCCAGGTTTTAACTTTTGCATCTCCTCTAAACTGATCAATACTGTTATATATCTTTAAGAAAACCTCCTGAGATACATCCATAGAATCATCGTAATTATTTAAAATATTATTACAAACATTTATGACAAGATCTTGGTACTTTTCTACGAAAAGCTGGAATGCTTTTTCATCTTTCTCTGCTATTTTCTTAATCAGTAATTTATCGTCCATTAAGACACTTGTATTTCAGTTTTTCTTTTGACACTAATAGTTCAAGTTTATTACAAAGTAAAACAATTTTCTTTTTCAACTGAACATAACAACAGAGAAATTGTTTTCAACTAAAAATGTGTAAATTAAAATCTAAATTATGAACCTTGAAAAAGTTTTTGAGAAATTGTGGTTTGACTACACAAACCAAAACTCTTCTGCTCAAAAGATATTCGATATTTTTAAAAATGAAGGAGAGGAAGTTTTAAATGATCATATAGCTTTTAGAACCTATGATGATTCTCGTATTGATATAAGTGTTTTATCAAAAGTATTTATAGAAAGAGGATATGTGGAGAAGGGACAATATGAGTTTAAAGAAAAGCATTTATTCGCAAAGCATTTTGAACATGAATCAGATAAAAATGCACCGCGGGTTTTTATCAGTCAATTAAAAACCAAAGACTTCAGTGAATATTTACAAGAAACAGTTAAAAAGACTATTGATAATATTGATATAGAGAAACTTAATTCAGCTGAATTAATATTTTCTGGCAACATATGGGGTATTCCATCTTACGATATTTATTTAAAATTACGAGAAGAATCTGAATATGCTGCATGGGTTTATGTTTATGGTTTCAGAGCTAACCATTTTACTGTTAACATAAATGCCCTGAAAAAATACGATACAATTGAAAAAGTAAATGAGTTTATTAAAGAGAACAACTTTTTACTTAATTCATCGGGAGGAGAAATAAAAGGCACAAAAGAAGGATTATTGCAACAATCAAGTACTATGGCAAATCATATCGATATCGATTTTAGCGATGGTACGCACAGTATACCAGGATGTTATTATGAGTTTGCTCAACGCTACCCAGACGAAAGTGGAAAATTGTATAGTGGTTTTATTGCACAGTCAGCCGATAAAATATTTGAAAGTACAAATTATTATAAAAAATAATTGTCGTTTTGTTTAATAAAAGCTCGCCATTTGGCGGGCTTTTTGCATTTAATAGGATTCTGTTTTTATATGTCAATTTGAAGTAATAATTTTGTACAACATTAAAAAAATAAGAATAAATGAAAATCAGTGGATTTACCATGGGTAAAAATGTGGATAAATTATATTATCCAATTAAACCCGCAATAATGTCTATTTTACCTATTGTTGATGAATTTGTAGTTGCTTTGGGAAAAGGTGACGATGATGATAAAACAAGAGAAGAAATATTAAGTATAAAAAGTGACAAGATTAAAATTGTAGATACTGTTTGGGATATTGAAAAATACCCAAATGGTATGGAAAATGCTCATCAAACTGATATTGCAAAACAACATTGCTCTGGCGATTGGTTATTCTATTTACAAGCTGATGAAGTTATTCACGAGAAATATCTTCCAGTAATTAAAAAACGTTGCGAAGAATTATTGGATGATAAAGATGTTGAAGGGTTATTATTTAGATATAAGCATTTCTGGGGCGATTATCAGCATTATCATTCTTCTCACAGATGGTATAAGCATGAAATAAGAATAGTTCGTAACGATCCGGAAATTCACTCTTGGGAATCTGCTCAATCATTTAGAAGAATACCTAATTTTGGTGGTATATTTTATCGTCAACAAGATGGAACACAAAAACTTAAGGTTGCAAAAGTAGATGCAGAAGTATTTCATTACGGTTGGGTTCGCCCTCCATCATTAATGAAGAAAAAAATGAAGGCACTTGACACTATTCACAAAGGTGAAGAAGGTGCACAAAAGAAGGAAACAATATATCGCAATTTTGATTATGGTGTATTGAATAAGTTACAAAAGTATAGCGGTACGCATCCAGAAGTAATGAAAGATTGGATGAGTAAGTTTGATTGGCAAAACGAACTGCAATATACAGGAAAAGCTTCTAAGACAAGGAAAAAACATGCTCATGAAAAACTAAAGTATCGTTTCTTAACTTTTATAGAAAATAATTTTCTAGGAGGCGAAAGTCTTGGTGGATTTAAAAACTACAATTTATTAAATAAATAGCCTGTTTTTTGGTTTGGGTTTAATTGTTGAAAAATAGTGTGTTTTTAGTTGTAATTAACTTAAAAACATTATAGAGCTTCCATTTTCAATAGGTTATATTTGCATATCGTATTATATAAAGCAAAGTTAAGGGTTTAAAAAAATAATTATGATAAAATTCAAGATTCTTCTATCAATATTACTTCTCAATGTATTTCTTATTCCAAATTCTTATTCTCAGAATGATTTAGAAAAAACTGAAGAGCAACTGTGGGTTGATTCAAAGATGAAGAAAATGTCTTTAGAAGAAAAAATTGCACAGCTATTTATGGTTGCAGCTTATTCTAATAAAGATCAAAAACATATAGACGAAATTACCTATATCATTAATAAATACAAGATTGGAGGACTTATATTTTTCCAAGGTGGACCAGGACGTCAGGCAAATTTAACGAACCTTTACCAATCTATCTCTAAAACACCTCTATTAATAGCTATTGATGGTGAATGGGGTTTAGGTATGCGACTCGATTCTACTATAAGCTATCCAAGGCAAATGATGCTTGGGGCTGTACAGGATGATTCGCTAATTTATAATATGGGATACGATATTGGAGAACAAATGAAACGCTTAGGAATTCATGTTAATTTTGCTCCTGTTGTGGATGTTAATAATAATCCATTAAATCCAGTTATAAATGTACGTTCTTTTGGAGATAATCCAGAAAATGTGAGTGATAAAAGCATTATGTACATGAAAGGATTGCAGGATGCAGGAATTATTGCTACAGCCAAACATTTTCCTGGTCATGGCGATACAAATACAGATTCTCATTATACATTACCAACTGTTCCTTATGATAGGAGCCGACTCGATTCAATTGAATTATTTCCATTTAGAAGGCTAATTGACTCAGGTGTTAAAGGAGTTATGGTAGCACATTTAAATGTTCCAGAATTAGGAACTGAGGTAGATACCCCAACAACACTTACAAAATCAGTTGTTACAGATTTGTTGAAAGAAGAACTTGGATTTGAAGGACTTATTTTTACCGATGCTCTTAATATGAAAGGAGCAACAAAATATTACGATCCGGGTGAAATTGAAAGCCTTGCGTTGCAAGCGGGAAACGATGTGTTATTATTTCCGGTAAGTGTTTCAAAGGGAATAAGTAAGATTAAAAAGCAAGTAAGAAAAGGTGAAATTTCAAAAGAGCGAATTGAAGAAAGTTGTAGAAAAGTTCTTGAGGCAAAGTATAGAGCTGGACTAAATAATTATCATAAAAAGATTGCTTCAGTTGAAACTGAAAAACTTACTAAAGATATAAATAGTCTTGTATACGAAGTTGGCCGAAGAGATCTAATCGAATCTGGTATAACAATGATTAGGAATGAAAAAAAGACAATACCTGTAAAGAAAATTAAAAACAAGAAATTTGCCTCAATTGCAATGAATTCATTTGAAGTAACAGAATTTCAGAAAACTCTTTCGAAATATACTCAGGTTGATCATTTTGTTTATAACGAAAATACTGATGATTCAGTTTTTGAAACCCTCAAGAATTATGATGCAGTTTTTGTAAGCGTTCATAATACTTCTTATTGGCCTTCTAAAAACTACAAAGTAAATCTTCAATATCTTGATAAAGTTGCTGGTTTATCACGTGATACAAAAGTGATTTTAAGTTTGTTCGCAAATCCGTATAGTCTAAGGAAATATCAAAAATTAAATGATTTTAATACAATTCTAATTGGATATTCTGATGGGAAAGAAGTTCAAATAGCTGCTGCACAAGCTATTTTCGGAGGCATCCAAATTAGTGGTAAATTACCTGTAGAAATAAATAATGAATATCCATCAGGCACAGGTTTAGATAGTAAAAAAAAAATAAGATTATCATATGGTATCCCTGAGCAAGAAGGATTATCAACAGAAATACTTGAAAAAATTGACTCTATTGCTCAAAATTCAATTGAACAAAGAGCAACTCCTGGATGTCAGATTCTGATTGCCCGAAACGGTAGAGTAATTCTTGAAAAAGAATATGGTTATCACACATATATAAAACAAAATCCTGTAAAACAGGAGGATGTTTACGACATTGCTTCAATTACAAAGATAGTGGCAACCGTTCCTTCTTTAATGAAAATGTATGAAGACAGCTTATTCTTTATAAATAATAAACTATCTGATTATTTACCTGAACTTGACACTACGAATAAAGGAGCTTTAAACATAAAAGATATTTTAACACATCAGGCTCAACTTAACGGTTGGATTCCTTTTTATTATTCAACATTAGAAACACTTTATCCTGATCAGGATTTGTTAAATAATAAATTTACAGAAGACTTTCCATACAAAATAGGGAATCACGCTTATATGGCTAAGAATTTTAAGTTTAAGGATAATATCTATAGTCCATATCCAAAGGAAGATTATTCGACAGAAATAGCCTCTGATTTTTTCATTTTAGATACATATCATGATACTATCTATTATAAAATTCGAAAATCAAATTTAATAGAGACAAAAGCATATCGTTATAGTGACCTTGGATATTATTATTTCTACAAAATAATTGAGAATTCAACTGGAGCAATATTTCAGGATTATGTCGATTCAGTATTTTATAGTGAATTAGGAGCAAATCATACATCCTTTTTACCTCTTAATAAGTGGGATAAATCAAAGATTATTCCAACAGAAAACGATCATATCTTTCGACGTCAGTTATTACATGGTTATGTTCACGATCCAGGAGCAGCAATGCTTGGTGGTGTGTGTGGACATGCAGGAATATTTTCAACAGCAAGTGATTTGGCAAAAATAATGCAAATGTATTTAAACGGAGGCGAGTACGGAGGCTTCAAATATTTTAATAAAGAAACAATAGATTTATTTACAACAAGTCCTTTTCTTGAGAATGACAATCGACGTGCATTAGGTTTCGATAAACCACAAATGGATTATAGCAAATCAGGGCCAACATGTCAATGTGTATCTGGTGATAGTTTTGGGCATACAGGTTTTACTGGAACAATTGCTTGGGCCGATCCTGAAAAGCAAATTGTTTATATATTCCTTTCAAACCGAATTCATCCCGACCAGGATAATAGTAAGTTAATAAAGATGAATGTTCGTACAGATATTCAAGAACTCATTTATAATGCAATAATCGCTCAGTAACTTTTTTAAATATAGCTTATAAATGGATTTTAATGGTCAGTTGTACATAGTAATTTTAATTGCATTTGCACTATACACTCTTAAACTTTTCGGAAAATTTAGTAATTGGAATCTTTTGTTTTTAAGCCGTGATAAAAAATGGAAATTAAATAGGTTCTACGGTAAACATTTCCATTTTTATAATGAACTAAATGTAAAGGATAGAGATCGTTTTATTAAACGTGCATTTTTATTGTCTGGGAGTATAAATATTGTTGGCCGACAAGATTTTAAGGTTACAGATGACGTCAGACTATTTATTGTCGCTGCTCAGGTTCAGTTAACTTTTGGTTTTAAACAATACTTCTTACCCAAGTTTAAAACAATTCTTATTTATCCCGATGCGTATAAAAATAAACTTACCGGTAATATGCATTATGGAGAAGTCAATCCCAAAGGAGTTATTGTTTTATCTTGGAAAAGATTAGTGAAAGGATATATGATTCCTGATGATAAAATTAATTTAGGATTGCATGAAATGGCTCATGCGTTAATGAGTACTATTATTCGTAGTAATGATCACGAAAATGGTTTAGATCCTTATTTGAGAGAAATTGTTAAGTTATCGGCAAAAGAGAGAGAAAAGATAAATAGTAATGACCATCATTTTTTTAGAAAATACGCAGGATCAAATATATTTGAGTTTTTTGCCGTTGCAGTTGAATATTTTTTTGAAGTACCTAATGAATTTAAAAAAGAACTTCCGATTTTATATGATCACATGGTTAAACTGTTAAAACAAGACCCAACTTCCTATAAGAAAAAATAATCTTAGTTGTAACAAATTCACTTATCAACCGTCATAGGTGCATAAAAGAAAGATGAAGAAAATGTTGGTGTGGAATAAAATTATTGGAGTAATAATAATGCTTTTAATTGCTATAAGCGCAAAAGCTCAATCAATTGATTGGAAAACTGAAAAATCCGAAGATGGTAAAATAACGGTTACTAGTAAAATTTCAGAACGAATTGATGAAGAATCAAATCAAGTGCAATTAGTAGAATATGTAGCTACAACCATTGCTAATGTGAGCTTTCAAAATTGTGTTGCTATTATGAAAGATATATCGAATCATAAGGCAATTCTAAACGAAGAGATAAGCGAAAAATTAAAAACTTTATCTGAAAACGAATGGCTTATATATTATTATTTTGATGCACCTTGGCCAATACCTAATTCAGATTGCGTTTCAAAAATGATTTTCACAGAAGATATAATTAACAGAATGGCTACTTTTTCTCTAACAGCAGTACCTACCTTGTACGAAAAGAAGGATGTAAAACGAGTAAGGTATTATAATGTAAAGTATACCTTCAAAGATTTAGGAGATGGAAAAGTTAAATTGACTTCTATTGCAAAACTAACACCTGCTATAAATGCTCCTGAGTGGTTAATTCGTGGTTTTTTCCCGGAAGGTCCTGCTCGCTATCTACATAGAATCCTAGTTCTTGCTAAAAGTGCATAGCTTGTACTTTTATAATTTAGAATAATAATTTCCAGTAAATTTTCTTTAAAGTTTATACTAAATAGACTAACAAGTATATTTTAAGCTTGAATTTTAATTAGACAAATTATAAATAAGATATTAAGCTTTTAATTACATAAATACTTAAATGCCTTTCGTAACGGAGTGTTGAGCTTAAGAATAACTCTAAAATATTGTTGGTAAATGAATTGAGGATTGTTTTGCTATTGCAATTAATTGATCTTCTTTATAAATTTATTCTTACAAATATTAGATTTTACTCAGTTATAAACAAAAAAATGGAGGTTTCATGGTCGATTCAAATGTGGTCCTTTGGGGTCAAACAATTGCTTATACACTTTACTGCCTAGTCATAATTCTAGTAATGACTTGGTTTGCGTATAGAGTAACAAAAACAGGAAAAAGTAAAGTAAAGCCAGGATGGTTTTACACTTTTGTAGGTTTTTTAACTATTCTGGGTGTATCATTGCACTTAATTACTTACAATACTATTCCTTGGACTCCCGTAGATTTAAATAGGAGTGATTATAATCCAGATAAAACATTTGAAATTACAGTAGAAAATCATGAGTTCAGTTTACCTGCAGAAAAGTTGGTAATTGAATGTGACGATCTTGTTTTGTTTGATGTTACTTCAAACGATTTAACATATGGATTTGGAGTTTTCAGAGAAGATAATAGTATGGTATTTCAAATGCAGGTTGTGCCTGGTCATAGAAATGACATTCTGTGGAAGTTTAATAAACCTGGCGTATATACGATTCGATCTACTGAGTATTCCGGTCCGAGGGGTATATTTATGATATTAAAGGATGCTGTTGAAGTATTACCTTGTGAAGAATCATAGTTAATTCTTTGTTAAATTAAAAATTTGAAAATATGTCATTTAAAAATACATTTATAAACGGAGCTGAAGGTTTGTTTAAACCCGACTCCTTAACACAGATTCAAAAGATTGTTTTGCGTTTTGTTGTAATTGGATTGGCCTTTTATGGTTTTGCGGTGATTGAAGGTATGATCATGAGGATTTATGCAGTTGAGCCAGTACCATTTATCAATACAAATCAATATTTTGCTATTCTTACAGCTCACCCATTGGTAGGGATATTTGGGTCAACTTATGCACTCGTATTTGGTGCTTTCTTATTTCTTACACCTTACTTGATGAAAAAACCATTGTATAGTGTAAAATTGGCTAATTGGTCATTAATATTACTTGCATCAGGAACTTTTCTTTTTTGGTTAGCTGGTTTTATTTCGCACTACGCTCCATTGTATACTTTATACTGGCCTTTACCTGTTGATTTTAAACAGTTTAGTGTTTGGGGAGGAACATTCTTTATTTTGGGTATTGCTATTCTTATGGTTGGAACCTTGTTCTTTATTATTAATATTTTTAAAACTATAATTTATACTCCTGAGGGTTGGGAAAAACAACCTGCAGCTGCTCTTTTTGGTTCTGCAATTGGATATACGGGTTTAAAGAATATGTTTGCAAAAAAAGAAAATAAAATAGAACATCTAGTTCCATTGCCAGTAGCTGCTATAGCACGTGGAACAGTAGATATGGTATTAAATACCGGTATTATTTTATTTACAGGTGTTCTTATTCTTGTTTTTATGCTGGGTAATATTTTGGGATTTGATCTTAAAGATACTGCTATTGATGCATTATTGTATAAGAATTGGTTTTGGTGGGGACTAGATTTAATTGCAGATGGTTTAGTACTAATCTTTGTTGCAGGTACTTGGTATCTTTTAGCAGTTATGATTACTGGTAAGAAACTGTTTATGCAAAATATTGCGAGAGCTGCATTATTACTTGAACTTGTTGTTTCTTGGACAGTTTGGTCTCATCACCTATTATCTGATCAAGCACAACCTGCCATATTAAAGGTTGTATCAGGAGAGCTTGTAACAGCTTTTGAGCTTATTACACAAGGTTTGGCATTCTTTATTGTGTTGGCAACTTTGTGGTCAGCGAGACCTTTAAAAATGACAAATCCATTAAAGTTTTTATTAGGAGGATTATTAGGATTTGCACTTGCAGTACCTGCAGGAATTATGCAAGCAGATGTAGGATTAAACAGAATATTGCATAATACGCAATGGATTGTGGGTCCTCACGTGCACGTAGCTGTTCTTGTTGGTTTAACAATGACATTATATGCTGCAGTGTATATTTTATTCCCAATTGTAACTAACGGTGCTAAATTGTATAGCCAAAAACTTGCAAATATTCACTTCTGGTTTCATCTAATTGGAGGAATTGGAATGGGTGCTTTTATGGGAATGGCTGGTTTAAATGGAATGTTGCGACGAACTTTATATCTTGAAGGAGAGTTTAATTTGCATATGATACTTGCTGCTTTATCAGGATCATTACTATTAATTGCATTCTTGGTATTCTTTTACAATATTGTTATGAGTGTTGGTTTAAAAGGAGTTATTGGAATATTTACTCCTTCAAAACTTAAAACAAAAGAATTATTGCCTGAGTAGAATATTTTACTTTGTAAATTTTTAAAAGGCCATTTGAAACAAATGGCCTTTTTATGTTTCTAAACAATTTGATATCTCAACTTATTAATTACCTTTGCGGTCTCCAAAAAAAAATAATTTAATAAATCAGAATATCAGATGATTACAGTATCAGATTTGGCAATTCAGTTTGGCAAGAAATATTTATTTCAGGATGTAAATTTAAAATTCACACCTGGAAATTGTTATGGAATAATAGGAGCGAATGGCGCCGGTAAATCAACATTGTTACGTTTAATCTCAAATGATCTGAGTTCATCCAGAGGTAAAATTACATTAGGTCCAGGAGAAAGATTGTCGGTATTAAAACAGGATCACTTTGAGTTCGATGAGTTTACTGTATTAAATACTGTATTGAAAGGACACGATCAGCTTTGGGAAATAATGCATGAAAAAGATGCTATTTATGCAAAGCCTGATTTTTCTGATGAGGATGGTTTAAAAGCAGCTGACTTAGAAAATAAATTTGCTGAAATGGATGGCTGGAATGCCGAAAGTGAAGCTGCATCGTTGTTGAGTGGTTTGGGAATTAAAGAAGAGCATCATTATAAATTAATGAAGGAGTTAAGTGGTAAACAGAAAGTTCGTGTGCTACTTGCTCAAGCTTTATTTGGTAAACCTGATAATCTTTTACTTGATGAACCTACCAATGATCTGGATTTGGAAACCGTAAGCTGGCTTGAAAGATATTTATCAAATTTTAATAATACAGTTTTAGTTGTTTCTCACGACCGTCACTTTTTAGATTCAGTTTGTACACATACTGTTGATATAGATTTTGGGAAAGTAAAACAATTTGCAGGAAACTATAGTTTCTGGTATGAATCAAGTCAGTTGGCATTGCGCCAACAATTAGCTCAGAATAAAAGAGCCGACGAAAAGAAAAAGGAATTACTTCAATTTATTCAACGCTTTAGTGCAAATGTTGCTAAATCAAAGCAAACTACCAGTCGTAAAAAAATGATTGAGAAGCTAAATATTGAAGAAATAGAACCTTCAACAAGAAAATATCCTGGTATTATATTTCAGTTAGACAGAGAGCCCGGAAATAAAATTCTTGAAGTAAAGGGACTGACCAAAAGTATTGAAGGAGATATATTATTTAATAATTTGGAATTTACAGTTCAAAAAGGAGAGAAAATAGTGTTTCTTTCGCGCGATCATCGTGCAATGACAAGCTTATTCGAAATATTAGAAGGCAAAATTGAAGCCGATTCTGGTACATTCGAATGGGGACAAACAATTACTCCAGCATATTTACCTTTAGATAATAATGAATATTTCAATAATAAAATGACACTTGTTGATTGGCTTGGTCAGTTTTCTTCTGATACAAGTGAATTGTTTTTAAGAGGATATCTTGGTAAAATGCTTTTCTCGGGTGAAGATATTTATAAAAAAGCAAATGTACTTTCAGGTGGTGAAAAAATGCGTTGCATGATTTCTAAAATGATGCTTAGTAATGCAAATGTTCTTGTTCTCGATACACCTACTAATCATCTTGATTTGGAATCTATCCAGGCGTTTAATAACACACTTAAAAACTTCAAAGGAAATATTCTTTTAGCTTCTCATGATCATGAGTCAATACAGACTGTTGCTAACAGAATAATAGAATTAACTCCGAATGGAATCATTGATAAATTAATGGAATACGATGATTATATTTCTGATGAGAAATTGAAAGAGCAGAGAAACTCTATGTATAACTCTTAAAAATATAACAAAACTACACTACACTTATTTTTTCATTTTAGATATAAAAAGATCTTTATATCCATAAACTTCTTACAGTAAAATAATTACAATTTACATTGACATTCGTCAAACAATTTTGTATATTAGTTGTTCTTATGTAAGAATAATTCTTAACTAATATTGCTTAGTATTTATGTTTGATGAAATAAGGAACCTTTTAAAGGAAAAAAGCTTAAAGATTACTCCACAAAGAATAGCTGTTTTAGAAGCAGTTCTTGAATTTGGTAATCACCCTACAGCTGAAAATATAACGGAGATTATTAAAGTAAATCTTCCAAATATTGCTGTTGGAACAGTATATAAAACATTAGAAACCTTTGTTGAGAATGGGATTGTAAAAAAAGTAAAAACAGATCGTGATATTATGAGATATGACGCAATTCTTGAAAAACATCATCATTTATATTGTGTTGAATCTGATCGTATTGAAGATTATTATGATGATGAACTAAATAGACTATTGGAAAAACATTTTAAAAAGAAGAAAATAGAGAATTTTATAATTGAAGATATCAAATTACAAATAATAGGAAATTTTAAGAATAAATAAAATGAACTAAAATAAATTATTATGGGACAAAAATCAGATAATATGAGTAAATGTCCTGTTACCGGAGCTGTTGGTAAACACAGCATAGGTTCCAGTGGCACTAAGAATCTTAATTGGTGGCCGAATCAGTTAAAACTGAACATTCTTCGACAGAATTCTTCAAAATCAAATCCAATGGAGGATGAGTTTGACTATGCTAAAGAATTTAAAAGTCTTGATTTAAAGGCCTTAAAAAATGATCTTCATAAATTAATGACTGACTCACAAGATTGGTGGCCTGCAGATTTTGGCCATTATGGTCCATTTTTCATTCGTATGGCATGGCACAGTGCAGGTACTTACCGCATAGGCGATGGGCGAGGTGGTGCAGGTACAGGTCAACAACGTTTTGCGCCACTTAACAGTTGGCCAGATAATGTTAATCTTGATAAAGCACGAAGATTGCTTTGGCCAATCAAACAGAAGTATGGTAAAAAAATATCTTGGGCTGATCTGATGATACTTACCGGAAATGTAGCCTTAGAATCGATGGGTTTTAAAACCTTTGGTTTTGCTGGAGGGCGTGAAGATGTATGGGAACCTGAAGAAGATGTGTATTGGGGTTCAGAAACCGAATGGTTAGATAATGATGAACGTAATCTGGACAAAGACGAAGTAGATAATCCACTTG
>Ga0070728_10004198_pt1 | contig 15152 bp, 8 predicted proteins | sample tdDd471_FD_66723 | JGI IMG/M metagenome (GOLD analysis project Ga0070728, IMG submission 66723) | Marine sediment microbial communities from the Atlantic coast under amendment with organic carbon and nitrate - tdDd47.1 | ecosystem: Environmental > Aquatic > Marine > Coastal > Sediment | place...
CGTACGAAAATAGCTGGGCGTACGACTTATTTTATTGAAGGGGTACAGCTGTTGTATTGAGTGGCTAAGGCTATCCGAAGAAGTGGGCTTACCGAAGACGGTTAATGATCTCCAAAACTTTTTTAACTTCTGCTTCAACAAGGCAGGAGCTTTTGATGCCATAAATGCTTGGTATTCCTGGGCCATATAATCGGGCTCAATCAACCAGTTTAAGGTGCGCTCAAATACGAGATACTGCATGTAATAAAGCGGCGGGCCGAAAAGAAAACGACTCAGAAACGCATATTGGCGCTCGCCACCCGTCCGCAGTTCCCAATCCATTGGTTTTTCCAACTTATAAATGATGAAAGATTCTAAAAAAAGCTGATAACTGTCCTGTAAAATGGCGCCGGGGTTGTTGAGCCGTATGCCTTCCAGGAAAGAATAATAGCTGGTAGAAGGATGTCGGTTTTTTGCGCCATCATGCAGTTTCTGAAAGACGGAGGGATATCTCAATAATTCCGTCGCGTAGGTATATGCAATATCATTTCGAAGCCACTGTAGTAGCTGCGGGGGCAACTCAATGCCGGCAGTCGAGGAATAATTTTCCAAAAAAAGCTCTCTTGCTGCCCGATTTCTATCGACTAGCCTCCGGTATTCCCTAGCGGTCGACCGAGCTAGTCGGGTGGAATCTATCGATGGTGCTTCCTCTTCAAGAAACTGACTGTATTCTTGGAGCAGCGTGTTGCCCGCTCCGCCTGCTCCAGCGAAAAGTACCTCATCGGCTTCCCTATCGTCGGCCGTAAATTCGAGAGAAAAAGACTGGTCAGGTACAATAAAAATGGGGATGCTGAATCCACCGTGGGTAATCACAGCCGTCGTCGCGATCTTGGTGCGGATGGCAAAACCAAATTCATCGGCGGCGGACAGGCGGGTGCTGACATTCCTCGATTCTCCTCCCAGACTGGTAGGCGGAAAAAGGAGTGTAACAACCGTATCCACTGGGTGATGAATCTTACCCAAAATCTTGACCTGGCCATGCAAGCCGGAAAATGAAAGACATAGTAGTAGCAGCGGGAAACTTATTCGGTAGAGGTACATAAGATAAAGTTTATCGATTTGGAATCAATCCCAATCTGGCTTCTGGCCTCTCCTCTCTCCAGTAGCACATGCGTTTATCATTAGACTATAAATAAACGCTTTATAATCCAACTGTTCATATTAAATGATAACCCTTTCATAAGATCTGCATATTAAGGTGAATCAATTACAAATACCTTAAATATTAAATGACTTATGAAAAATCAAAAATTAAATTTCGATGCGATTGACCGGAAACTTGTGTTTAAAGAGGATAGTAATGGCGGATTACACATCTTTTTAAGTGCACAATATAACCTACCAACTAGAAAGGACTTCAAATTGTTGGTAAAGCATTCTCGGCATAGCTTAAAGCGAGCTTCTCAACGTTCCTTTGATTATGATACCCTCTTAAGTGTCCTAATTCTTGGGACGCCGTTTTACAGACAAGGAATGACTTTTTATACCGTGATGGAGCGAGATCTCCCAGAGGACTTAGATCATACATTAGTAGAAAAAATTAAAAACCTGGTGGTTGTGCTAGGCGATACCAATAAACAAATCGTAACTTGCTACTACGCTGGCAATGCTGTACGACACCTCAAACGCAAAGGCAAGGAGTTTAAAAGAAGGAGAGCCTCCTAGCTATTGGATCAATACAAAGCCAGCCCAATAAAAGGGAGGGTAAATTTTTTTCATTTTTAGTTGAGCTTTGCGAAGAGCTTTCTGTGGGGAAAGTTTCCTAAGCAAAAAACGATAAAAATAATCCATTAATTCTGCAGTTTGGTTATCGGGAATTTTCCATAGACTCATGATGAGACGGTCGGCGCCGACCAATTTAAAGGAACGTTGTAGTCCGAAGACGCCTTCTCCATCCGTTACCTTACCCAGTCCAGTTTCACAAGCAGAAAGTACTACTAGTTTAGTCTGACTTAGATCTAGATCGGTAACCTCTTGTGCTGACAAAAGGCCATCTTGACCAAAGCCAATTTGGTGTTGACTGCTCCAGGTCGAGTTGGCTCCTGTTAGTGCTAAGCCAGTTCTTACCAATGGATTTTTTGTAGTTTTTAGTCTATCTTCATAGCTAACAGGTTGCTGAATAGAGGTGTCTTTTTTTAAGAAGTAGCCATGAGTTGACAAGTGAAGGATATCTATGGCTGAAGTGTTCAGATACTGCTTGATCTGATCTTCGGCGGCTGTTTCTCCCTTGAAAATCTTGAATTTCAACTTTTTCTTTTCCAAGCGCTTACTGATAGATGAGACTTCCTTGTCTGCTCCATCTAAAGGAGCGAAATAACTTCTATTACTGCTGCTTTTATCATGATCAGTAGCCCAACCCTTTATAATCTGTACGCCTAAAGGCTTATCAAAAATAGGAGCACCTACTATCATGGCTGTTTTGAAATGAGCAGAAGCATTTTCCCGTTGAATGAAATCGCGCAAATTTGTATAGTAATTAAGTTGATAATTGTTCAATAGCGTGTTCTCTTCACTTGAAGGATCTGTAATCAGACCGCCAAATGATAATTGATACAATAAGCCGTCAGGGGAAAGATGGACGGTTGATATACCTTTAAGAAAGGGTTCCAGCGGTTTCCATATCAAGTTGTACAACTGGTGGCTTGCCGTAATGTTTTTTGTATAATGAGTATAGGAGTTGAAAATGCTTTCCAGTGACTTGTTATCAGTGAGAAATATCAGTTCAGGGTGCTGAGAATCAGATTTAGTGAGTAATGCAAAATAGAACAAACTATCCTTTGTGAATGTATCTTTAGCGTGATGCCTAAATGTTAAAAAGTCGACGGTAGCTTCCCTGGGTTTGATTTTGTCAACAAGATCTTCAAATACAAATTGCTTTCGGCTATTAAACCTTCCTGGGGACTGTCTAATCAGCGCCCGCTCATATTCTTGAACACGTAATTCCAGGCTATCAATTAAGTCTTGAAAATTCGATCTTTCTACCACCCCCCAATTATAGGCATTGGACAGTTCCTGTCTAGTCTCAAGCCAATTTTTCTGTAGTGCTTCGGACGGGTTATTGTTATCAGAACCAGCTAGTTCTTTGGTCTCGGTGGCATAGTCCAGGACGAGGTTTTTTGTGGCTAAGGTTAAGTTTTGAATTTCTGTATTCAGAGAAGGGGAGGGTGAAAAGCAAGCATAATTAAAAAAAACATCGAAATTGCCGAGGGCTTGAAGGCGATAATCCAAGCGGATTTGCTCGTCAAAGCTGGCAAAATAATTATTTAGCAATTCCAGCTGTAGGCTATTGGCTATTTTGTAATATTCTGAAGCTAGATCAATAGAATCCATAGAGACAGAAATACGTGCCAGATTATATATAGTCGTAAGATAACTAGGATGTTTTTTACCATAAATTGCCGCTGCAATAGCCAGTGATTCTTGATACAGAGCCGCGGCCTCTGCCTTTTTATCAAAGTATTCATAAAAGTAGGCATGGTTATTTATCGCATTAGAATAGTGGATATTAGTTTTACCCGTTACTAACTCCAACATGGCTTGTTCTTCAAAATATAAGCTATCAGCGATTTCATACTTATTTGCATAATCATTGACAGTCGCAAGGCCATCCAATAGTAAGGCCTTGATTAGACCTGGTTTTGCTTTTCCAAAAACCGCAGTAATCTGTTGGAGGCCTTGTACGAAGTATTCTTCTGCCAATGGCAAATTCCACAGCTCAATATTAATCTTACCTAATTCATTCAAAGCAGTAGCTACTTCTTTATGTTGTCCTAGCTTTTCAAAAATAGATTTGACCTTGGAATATAACTTAGAAGCCCCTTCCAGGTCACCAAGAAGAAGACTAACCGTTGCTCTGGCACCAATATTATAGCCCTTACCAGAAGGAGGAGTACAACTTTTTTGATTGATAAATTCAGATTGACTCAACAATGCCTCTCCTTGAACCAATTCGTTATTCATAAAATAATAAAGACTAAAATCATTCAATAAGTTGGCATAGTCCGGATGCATAACCCAACCCATCTTTTCCCAGAATTCCTTGCCTTGCAGAAAGGCTTCCTTCGCAAAGGTATTTTGAGAATAATGCTGGTAAAGATTAGCCAAACTATTGTAACAGAGTCCCAGGACTGGATCATCTCCAGGAAGTAGCCCCATAGCCTGTTGGAGCACTTTCTTAGCTGGCCCAAAATTTTCCGTATCATAGAGAGATAGCCCATAATAAGCTAGTGTATGGCTATAAAGAAGGTGTTGTTTTCCTAAGGCAGAAGGTAGATCCACCAGTAGTTGTTCATATAAGGCTTCTGCTTGCTTAAATTTTTCTTTCTGCCCTAATATTCTGGCCTTTAAAAGGTTGAAATTAGCTTGGTATAGAGCGGAGGAGACGCCAGTTATTTTTGATTCCAATTGCTGGAAGGCGGTATCCATCGATTTCCAATTTTCTAGCGCTAATAAAGCTTCCGTCTTCAATAAAGAGACATCAATACTTAGGGGATCACTAGCCTGATGAGGTATTTCACTTAATGTTTCCAATACTTCACAATATTTGCCCATTCTAAATTGTTGGAGGGCTTCTTTTAAAGAACTTGAAGGATTATTGCCAAAAACTGAATTTGACAAGCAAGTTGAAATCAATAGCAGGCAGAAGGTTTTGAATGACATCATTTGATTATTTATCTGACTTTTCATCATTTTCTAAAATCACTTCAGGGTGGAAGCACTAAGGTTTTACTACTAGAAAACTTTCGGTATAAAGACCCATTGAAGTCCGTAGTTGGACAAAATATAGTCCTGATTTCCCTACTTTCCGATTACTACAAACTTTTTCGTCAGTCTTTCATCAGATGAAACCCATTGAAGAAAGTATACACCAGCCTTCAAACCTGTGATGGAGTAGTGATTATTGCTACCACTAAGCAGAGATTTCTCACGGAAGAGTGTTTTTACGGGGCGGCCCGCCGAATCATATATTATGGCCGAAGCCTGGCCATTGATTTGCCCCTTGATTAGAAGTTGTAAAGCACTAGTAGTAGGGTTTGGGAACAAGGATAACCTTACTGGTGTATCAACGTAGTTTGTCGCTGTAATGTCACCATTGGGAATAGAGCAAGTCGTAAATGAGTATTCCCCTTGATAGCTTTCTTGTTCTCCAATTCTAATCCACAAAAGTTCGCCAGGGTAAATATCTGAAAGGTAGAGGGCTGTACTTCCCATTGTATTGCCAGCAGCGGCACAAATTACTTCTGTTAAATCATCACATGGTCCTAGGTAGACTTGTATGGTTGGGGATGAAATTTGCATAGAATCTTTCCGGTCAACTGCCATGATGAGTGTGTCAATATTAGGCGTTTCTAATTGAAACCATACATCTCTACTTATATTTAGATCGCATAGCGTGAATGAGTTTAGTTGGGAAAGAGTCGCCCCTTCATTACTAAAGGAATGCGTAATACATTCGTCATCGCCAGGGCTCAAAAATTGTGCGTCAGTGCAATCATTATTGGAGATAACCGGGGTTGGGGCAAGCTCTTGCAAACAAATGCTTAAGTCTGCACTCAATAAATTTGTGGATTCAACCACGCGTAAGTAGTAGGTCCAGCCTGGCGTTAAACCGGCTAGCGTATCCTTGATAGAAGGTGTACCTCCCAAGCATTTAAGTAAGTTCAACTCGATGCAGGAGCCTTCAAAAAACTCCACTTGGAACCCACTGGCCTGTCCACTTATACCCTTGTTCAAAGTGATGGCTATAGTTCCAGAACCCGGTGCTTCAAACTGAAACCAGATATCACTGTAGGCTAAATTAAATCCGCAGTTATCCAGCGGTCTCGGATAAATAGTAGCGGAACTTTGTTGCATATCAAATTCCAGGCCATTACACAAGGAGGTGCTAACCGGAAGTAGGGTCGCATTAGCGCAGACATCATTACTTATCTGACAATCCGAATTTCCAAAAGGATCGCTGTTGGGGTAAACACTAGGATTGTCATCATTACAATCAAGATTATTATCTACAAAACCAGGAGGGATAGTAGAACAAACCAAGGGTAAATCGGGATTCCCAAACCCATCACCGTCTAAGTCGGCATAAACAACCATCGTTTCCTGCAATACCTTTTTTTCGACCTGTAAAGTCGAAATATTACCAGAAAAGTCCTCGGCAGTGAAAGTGTAGTTGACGCAAATTCCATTATTTACAATTAGGGTATCGATAAGGGTTTCCGATATCCAGGCTTCATCGCAATCTAGTGCAAAGGCAGATATCCCACCATCGTCACCAGGAATAAGGTGGATCGTTGGAGGAATGGTATCAATGACTACGAAGATAAAATCAAACGTATCGGCTAGGTGACAGCCATAATCAAATCCAACATAGGCCCATTCTTCAATAAAAGCAGTAGAGGAGGCTTCATCCAATAGGTTCTTTTCGGCAGGTCGGCGCCTATTTCCTCGTCTACTCGCTGAAACAACAAGATCAATATCAGGAAAACAAGGGATGTCAGGATAAGCAATGGAATGATGAATATCAATCAGGGAATCACATTGTATCGTGATGGTATCTCCTGCTTGAATTTGATCCCCTTCATAAAAGAATCTGCCCTGTGCCTCATCACCTAAGAAAAAGCGCTCGTCAAAAAGGGACCAATATTTCCACCAAAAATCATTAGTAGGAAAAGCCCCTTTTTCAGTTTCATCCCTCACATTGCTAAAGAAAAAGAAGTCAAATGGATATTCGAAATTAGGATAACTACTGTAATTACTCTTGGCATCAGGTCTTGGATCTATACTAATACATTCTCGCCATCTGCGGTTGACAGAAACCCCAAAACCAGCAATTTCATTTCCTTCACTTTGAAGATGATTAACTAAAAATAATGCGGTGGGGTCTTCAGCCAATGGGTCTACCTTTATAATCCCGTTTTCTGATACATTAAACTGGTTTCTAAGATTAGCTTGAATATTACTTACCGGAAAAGGCCTTTCAAAACTAATATTCCACCAAATGTTATTAGCGATAATAATATTACCACTCTCCATCTGTTGCCTACAGTCTGCGCCCACAGGCAAGTCTTCTACCATGATCCCATGATTAGGAAAATCAATAAATAGACTATTGGCGATAGTGCCTGCTGAATTATCGGTAAGAAAAATAGCTCCTTCGTTTTTCCAATTTCTACCAATAATTTCATAGTTTCCACAACTTCCGCCTAAGAATGTGGCATTAAAGATTTGTGGATTAGAAACTCTGCCATTTGGCCCAATATTCCCTTTCCCTTCAATACCAAAACTATAATCTTCAGCCATTGGTTCTGCTGTGAACTCTCCCATTTCATAAGCAAACCAATAGAGTCCCTTTCCTGTCCAGCCATGATCCCAATCAAAAGCATCATCCTTTACAAAACTGACGGCGGCATAAGCTATTTCCGCTTCCCCCCCACGAATCTGAATCCCATCGCCAGCCGAACCCAGTATTTCAATATGCTCGATACGCATTCGGTCATCGACGTCGAGTAGCCGAAGCGCTGCCCCTGTTTGACCATCTATTGCAGCGCCTGCATGGGCAATAGACAGATAGGTAATTCTGCTAATTGAGGCAGATTCACCAGCTTCTATCGTCAGGCCCGTCCATAAACCAGTAGTTTGATCAATAGGGAGATTACCCAGTGAATCTATTGAAAAGCGAATGGGTGCATCAGCACGTCCATTAGCAAGAATTCTAGCTGCTGGTCCTATGGTCAAGCCAGAAGGCTGGCTCATCCCGGGCTGATATCGCTTGGCAAGAATTTGAGTGCCAGCTTGGATAATTAGTGTGCCTTGACTAAGGTAAACAGGACCATCAAGTAAGTAAATTGAATTATTAGTCCAGACATTGCTAATATCCCCTAATGTACTATTGTTTACCAGGATGGTGTCCTGTGCTGTGGTAAATAAATGCACAAAGAGGCCTAAAGCTATGCAAAAGAGGCGTTTCATATAGTAGAATTTAATAGAGCTGTTCTCATACTGAGCATCAAGAACTAAGGGGCTGGATGAACAGTACAAGAACAGGTTTATGATTTGACTTTATCGCATGTCAGAATTACAGGCCCGGTTTTCAAGAAAAGAAATTTAGGGATGCTCTAGGTTGGATAATATAGCACTAAATCAAGGATGAGGACTTTGTTCGTATCATGCTTATCACTATCCTATTACTTTAAGTTGTGTAGTATTTCAGCGGCATTTGAATACCATTTGTGATCGCTTGGAATCTTTTCAAGAGCGCTTTTTGCCCTTTCGGTATTTCCCTGCTTTAAATAGTTTAATCCCTGGTAATAGTTGATTTCGTTTGTAATCGGTAAATTTTCCAAATTGGATAATGGACTAAGTAAATCAAAAGAACCCTCATAATTACCAGCTTCCCAAGCAATTTGGGCCAAATAAAAATCGACTAATACGCTCGTATACGTTTGCGCTGTTGTTTGTTTTTTGAAGATGTCGAATTTGTCCTTGGCAAGTGTTAAATTATTAGAATTGAAAGCCTCAATACCTTGGTGTAAATTCGAAAGTTGATTTTCAGATAAACCTCCCGCTAGGCCATTTGCTTCCAGTTGAGCTGTCAAGTTGTCTTCGGCACGTTCATACTTATTATTGGCGAGTTGTGAAAGGTTCACTTTTTTGGGCCATAGATACAATCCAGCCAGTAATAAGATGGTGATACTGGCGGCAATACCAATAAAAGGGCGCAGCCATTTAATAGCAGCTGTATCCGCTCGTTTTTTGCTGCTTTTATTGAGATTAATTACCGGAGTCTCCTCTTTATCCTCCTCCTGTAGGATTTTTAAAAACTGCTGTTTATCATCATACGCTTCCATTCCTTGAATAAGTTCTTTATGAAGATCAACATCATCTTGTAAGCCTTTTTCATTCTTCAGCCTATTTTCAAACTCCTTTCGTTGTGTTGGATTTAGCCTATCCAACAAGTAGTCGTCAATATTATTCCATTTTTTCTCATCTTCCATAATCGTCTTGTAAATTTTCTTTCGATAGCTATCATTTTTAGGTTCATCGCATAGCGCGGAGTTGGGCCATGCATCTATGTTTTTTAACTTTTAAATATCCTTCGCTTGATCCCAATTCTATGGCGAGTTCTTTAAGTTTGAGCTTATGCACATAAAAGGCGATCAGGATTTCCTTGCAATCTTTTCCTAATTGGTCCATCAATTTGATGATCGGGTTTTCCGGAGGGATAGAAATTATTTCAATTTCATTTTCTTCTGTTCCAACCATGCGTTCAGCTGCGTAAGTTTGCTCATCCAAAGAAACCTCTTTCTGTTTGGCCTTTCGTTCCCGTATGCGTTCCTGCCAGATATAGCGGACGAAGCCGAAAATAGCCCCTTCAGGCTGTGTCGTCAAAGTATATAACTTATCCATTCGGATTTTCTCATAAAAACGATACATAGCCTCTTGGATAACTTCTTCTGCTTCGTTGACATTTCCCCCTTTCTTTATTACATATATTTGGCCAGTCTTCTTCACTGCCTTGTATATCTTTCTAATCGTAGCCGGATCGTTTTGTCGGATTTTCTCTAGTAAATCTTGTAGGTCCATTCAGGAATTGTTTAAGTCATCTAGTTCCTAAATGTAGTGATTTACTAGGAAAAAGACAGCTCTTCAGTATTTAAATTTTAGTCGAGTGTACTAAAACTAGAGTTTATGAGTTCGCTGAATTAGTTTCTTTTAACTTTAGGGTTATCTACCGGTTTTCAAGTATATATGACCACTTCTAAAAAAGGTTATCATGGGTTTTAAAAAATCTTTACTGGCTAATATCGTTAGCTTGTTAGGGGAAGCCTAAGAGGCTCTTAAGATAGGGAATGGAACATAAGTCAACTGTATCATATTTGTTACCAATCAAAAAAAAGATGGATTGCTCATACCAAATGAACCAACCTCTGATTAGACAGATTTGCACTAATTCAGGGTTTCTTCCACTTCTCCTCCTTCCTTTTTTGATACTTCTCCCCTTCCTCTCAACAGGGAGAGACATGAAAATTGATTTGGACCAGTCTCTGATAACGGAAGTATACGAAGACCTCAAGGCCGTTATTGGTGATCAAAAGGCACAGTGGCCTACAATCAGTATATTGGGAGTGCCCAACCGGATAGGGTCTTATGTGGCGAAGGAAAATCGAATATACATTGATCAAAAGGCTATTGAGGTCTGTAAGCGATTCGGGATAAAGACCAAAGCCGCAATCGCCTTTATTGTCGGACATGAACTCACTCATTTTTATCAAAAACATGAATGGGGAACATCGGGCTTTGTCTCACATTTCATGGTATCTGTAGAGAATTTTAGGGAAAATCGAGAGCATGAAAGGCAAGCCGATATTTTTGGAGGATTTATAGCCCAGCAAGCTGGATATCCTACCTTGGCATTGGCTAGTCAGCTGCTGGAACAACTTTATACAGATTATAGTATATCCACTCGGCAAGATGCACAATACCCTTCCCTTGCTGAACGGAAAGTATTGCTTCATGAATCCTGTGAAATTGCTGGGGATCTGATCAATGCCTATCATAGCGCGAATTACCTCATGATAAGTGGACATTTTGAAGAAGCCTTCGTCTTGTATGAGTATGTAAGTCGAAGCATAAAATTCAAGGAGTTATTCAATAATATGGGAGTAGCCAGTTTAAGTTCCTTTCTACGTCTTAATAATGATCCATTAATTTACCCCTTAGAAATTGATACGAAAATACCCATAGAACGCGCTACGCTTTTTCGCTCGAAACAAGAGATGGTTTTTGCTGCGGAAAAGTATTTCCGATTATCGTATTCCTATGACAAACGCTATAAGGATGCTGCGATTCATTTAGTTGCCGCGCTTGGCTTGGGGCAGCGGTTTTTCGAAGCGAGGCAACTCTATACGGTACTCGAGAAAGGAATACTGGCAGCTCATCAACAAGCCAAATTAAAACTTATCCTGGGTAATTTGCATTACCGACAGGGCCAAAACGACGAGGCCAAGGCGCTCTTCCAAGAGGCTTTAAAAATCAGCAAAAACCCCGCCCTTGTGAAAATGATAAAGAAGAATTTGCAATATCTGAAAAAAGGAAAAAGAACAGAAGGTAAAGCTTACTTCATTCCCGCACAAATTATTACAGGAAAAACGGATGAGGTCGATATAGCCACCTTTGAATCTTACTTGCGGCAGTTAGATGTGAACCCGAACTGTCAATTGCAAACAGTAGAATTAAGTCATTCCACTCTAAGTAGTTTTGAATCTCGAGGTAAAAAACTAAAGGTACAGAAAGTGCACTCTCAAAAACTTAAAAAAAGAAATGTCGGAATCGGGTCCAGTCGGGGAGATATTGAACGTAATTTTTCAGATATAGACTTTGAAGAAATCAGCTTTAATGGAGGATATTACCTAGTAAGTATCAAATACGGACTCATCTTTAAATTAGGTAAAGAAGGCTTAATCCAGGAATGGGTGATTTTTATGATATAAAGAAAAATATAGCGCTCCATTACCCTAACATACGAAGTAAGCTAGCTAGTTGATTTGAATAAATGATAACCTTTTAGTTATCCCTTACATGTATTACCGACAATATATAATTGGTTACAATGATTGCGTAACCTACGTTGCAGAGGTAGCAGAAACCGTCAATATGACTACACCGGAGAGTCTGCGGGATTTTATTGCCTGGCCAGATACTTACGTACAATATTTACGAGACAACAATTGAGCATTAAGAAGTAGTAAGATCATTGGAGAGCGTTGCTGTAGCTTACTGGTGAATTTTTTTTTAGACTCTTGATAACCTTTTTAGGAGTACTACATATAGAGTTGAGAATCATTATTAAGGCAGGGGAATTCAACAAAAATGTACCATGTACAAAGGGGAATTCTTTGCTAAAAAAATATCAAGCAGAAAGAAATCATGAAAAAACAAAAAAAAGAATTGATTCAATCCATCCAAGAATCATTAGCCACTGGAAATTTTGCTTTAGCGTTGGAAGACACTCAATCTGTCATTACATTAGATGCTAATGATCCACAAGGGTACACCTTAAAGGGGGATATTTATTTAGAGTTGGGTAATTACTCGAAAGCCGAGCAAGAATATGAACGGGCTATAGCTATACGTCCATCAGAGGCTACAACTTATTATAAACTAGGAAGAGCCTTGGAGACCCAGGGGCAAAAACAAGCAGCCCTTGATCAATATCAAACAGCCTTGAGTTTTAGCCCTGATAATATCGACTACAAAGGAAGAGTTGGGGCACTCCTTTATCAAATCGGAGAGGATAGAAATAACCTTAATTATATAAGCCAGGGGGTGGCCCTACTTGAAGATTATGTGGAAGCAGGAGTAGCTCCTGCCGACATAAAAGACTTACTAGCTTACGCTTATTTGGCCAGTGCTAGAGACCAATGGGTATCAGACCCTAATGAGAAAGACCTCCTACTTGCTACCAGCTTTGAGCAGATTGAAGAGAGCCGAGAGATCGTGCAAACCGCAAAGTCGTTGATCAGTAAGGCTAATGTAGCCTTGTGGGAGAAGGTACGTGAATTGGAAGGACAATTCGATCAGCTCACCAAGAAGCAATACTTTGGCTTCAATGCATTCCTAAAAATTCCTGTTATAGTTGGGTTATTATTACTCTTTTTTGGGGCGACAGGCCAAGGGATTCTTTCTTTATTAGGGGCAGGACTCTATTATCTTTCTCAGCTACAGCCAGGTTATGTCCGGAACATGCGTTACTTGAAGGCAAAATTCAGAGAACCATTCGCACTTCGAAGAATTGCCCAATTTGAACACTTCCTATCCCACTTCACCATATTTGGATCTTGGACTAATGTTCTCTTTGTATCCTCACTCATACGCTTCGGTGCTCGATGTGTGGGAGCCCTAATAATTATTGCTACTTTGCCCTATGAAATCATTAAAGGATTCTTACTCAACTACAATTTTACAGAACTAGTGAATACTTTGCCGATTCTGAAAAAAGAGTAGCAAAAACTTGGAAAATTAAGAGTTGATATAGAGCGGACGGGCGAGGGAAAAGACTAACAAGAAGCTCGTCACTGATTGATTATGAATTAATAAAAGCCATAAAATGCTGTTATTTAGCATGTTATGGCTTTTGTTGTGAGTGGTCCTGCAATTTCTCATATAGCGTGTTTACGGGTAGCTTAGAAGCAAAGAGCACTAATAACCCGTAAGGCGGAAAACGGCTGGCAACACCCGGATTCCGACTTCCGAATTCGCCTTTCCGGCTTCACATGAGAATGCTGTAAGTGGTCCCACTTGGGTTATTTTAGGTGGTTTATTTTGTTGATTATTAGTGTTTTATGTTTTTTAGTATGGGTTCTAGGAATAAACTTAGAAAAAATAGATGTCCATAGCGGGGCATTTTGTGCCGTTTCTTTCCAAGAAGTGTGCTATATGGATAAGCTTATTAGTCATCCATTATCAATATACAAACAAATTGGGAATCACTAGATTTACTATTCTAAATTTCACTGCCTATTCCAAGCTATAAGATAAAATACGGGCCTTTATAATTAAGGTTTTTACTACTTTTTTATTGTAATATCCCGAAACTTGAGTATGCGACTTTCATTATCTACATGAAGTTGAAACAATGTTATCTTCGCTGCATCATCAGGAATATCACTAAATGTAATTGCGGCTTCTGTTGGAATATTACTTACAAGGTCTTGTTTAATTGAATGGCCATAGTTCTGAATATTATTTCCTATTTTAAGCCTAGTAGGTTTAAATTCCCTTCCCTTATCATCAAATAATTTGGAGCCAGGAAAACTTCCAAACCCAATTATTCTTAAATTTCTTTCTTTATTTTTACTTGTAATTTTTAAGGAAAGAGTTACATCTTTTCCACTAAGCTTACAATCTACTAAAACAACTTTCCACTGATCATCTTCTATGGTCTGTGGAGAAAATCCTGGATTGTCTCCATCTGTTTGATCTTTACCTTTAATAGGTGTAGTTGTCATTTTCCCCTCAGGATCAATAAAAGAGCCAACAAATTCAGCCAATTTCTGCTTGCGCTTGTCAAAATTATAATAATCCTCATTTATCAAAAAGACAGTATTACTTTTTACTTGAGAAGTTTGTAGGTTTTCAAAGGAAAGCCTTAGGGAAACATTCCCTTGGAAGTCTCGATTAACAGAACCAAAAATCACTCGTTTTGCTTTTATGGTTTTTAACTCAGCCTTTATTAGAGTAGGAGCTGTATTAAGAGACTGAATCGCTTTTTCATTATCGATTTGCTCCTGTAACTTGGCATAGCGAGAACGTTGCAATACTTTGCATTCAGCATATTGACTTAAAATATCCTCAACATCATTTGACAAGAGGCGAGTGGTCTGGTTTCTTTCCCCTTCACTGCTGGTAAATTCCCAGATGTAACAATTATCACAGAATTCAGCTTGTGCAAATGAATAATTGAGGGTGAATAAAAGCAAAATAACAAAGGCTGTTTTTTCTAATTTGAGCATGTTAATTGAATAGTATGTGGGTTATCAAAATAACTACTTGGGATTCGGAAGTTTTTTTTACATTCTCGCTTGCCAGACTTAGCCACTATGGCAACATTTTGTTCTTTATAATCTATTTCAAAGCTCTTGACAGTTAGTGTACTTGAAGGAAGTGGATAAACTGGCTCATTATTCGCGAAGAAGTTAGCATCTGAAAAAACTGCATCTACCAAAAGCCTTACTTGAATAATTCGTGGCGCGTTCTTTTTTATAGTTGTGATGCCCCTCTCTTCTTTCTTGGGAGGAGCAGGAGTAGTTTTTTCTACCTTATCAGGTATTGAAGGGAGGGGCTCTAGGATTTTGATTATTTTGTCTTTATACTCATTGACAATTTGACGTTTTTCCGCCTCTCTTCTTTCTTCTGTGATTGTTGGGTCCTCGCAGGCAATTTCGTACATAGCGCAAGCTATGGTCCAAAATAGGTTAGCATTCTGAATAACTTGCGGGTCACCTCCCAGTACCTCCCAATATGTTTTTTCAACTTGTATATCACTATCGTTAAACTTACCTGATAAGCTAGCCTTTGCCTCTATTAGCTTTTTGATATTTGGAACATTCACCTCT
>Ga0070728_10004199_pt1 | contig 15152 bp, 16 predicted proteins | sample tdDd471_FD_66723 | JGI IMG/M metagenome (GOLD analysis project Ga0070728, IMG submission 66723) | Marine sediment microbial communities from the Atlantic coast under amendment with organic carbon and nitrate - tdDd47.1 | ecosystem: Environmental > Aquatic > Marine > Coastal > Sediment | place...
TCGGTCGTGTGCGCTATGCCCTGTCAGTCAATGCGTTGATCGACCTGATTGCCTTCCTGCCGTTCTATCTGGCCTTCTTCCTGGGGGCCGATCTGCGTGTGCTGCGCGTGCTGCGGCTGCTGCGGTTCCTGAAGCTGATGCGTTACTCCTCGGCACTGATGACCCTGCAGCGTGTCTTCTATGACGAGCGCCGGGCGCTGGTCGCCTCGCTGCTGATCATGTTCGGGCTGCTGATTGTCTCCTCCACCGCGATCTACCATGCGGAGCGCCACGCCCAGCCTGATGCGTTCGGTTCCATCCCCGCGGCCATGTGGTGGGCGCTGGCGACACTGACCACGGTCGGCTACGGCGACATCGTGCCGGTGACGCTGTACGGCAAGATGGTGGGGGGTGTCGTCATGCTGTTCGGTCTGGGCATGTTCGCCCTGCCGCTGGGCATCATCGCCATGGGCTTCTCGCAGGAGGTGAACCAGCGCCAGTTCGTGGTGACGCCTGCAATGGTCGCCAAGGTGCCGCTGTTCGAGGATCTGAATGAGCGGGAGATAGTGCGCATCTCGCGGATGATGCGGGCACGGCGCTATGCGGCGGACGAGACGATCATCCAGGGCGGCAGCGAACCGTGGGAGGAACTGTTGTTCGTCGCCAACGGCCTCGTCACGGTGGAATTCGCGACCGGCAGCCATACGGTCATAGAGGGCGGCATCTTCGGGGCGGAGTCTGTCCTGCGGCTGGGGCATCCGATCCTGTCGGCTGTCGCCGAGACGCCGGTGCAGCTGATGATGCTTGCGGCCAATGATGCTCGCGACCTGATCCGCCGCCATCCGGAAATCGGGGAAACGCTGCGGGCACAGGTTGCCAGCACCGAAGCCGCCGAAGCTGCTGAATCCACCGAAGCATAGGGGCAATCGATCCGGGGCCTGTGCCATGCCCCGGGACAGCGGCAGGCTGCCGTCACTTCAGGCCCGCGATTGCCGCGATCCGGGCAGTGTCGGTGTGCCCCGCCAGGTGCTTCGCCAGCGCATCCAGGGTTTCGTCGACGCTGCTGTCGAAATCCAGCGTTCCGTCCGTCTCCGCGCCCAGTTGGCCAAGAAAATACCGCCTGAAGGCATCATCGCGGAACAGGCCGTGGACGTAGGATCCGACAATCCGGCCGGACCGGTCCATCGCGCCCTCCGGCCTGTCGCCGATCTGCAGGAACGGCCGTTGCCGGTCCGGACCGTCGGTGCAGCCGATATGGATCTCGTAACCACGCACGCTGGTGCCTGACGCAGGGTGCAGCCCTTCGACCGGCCTGGTCTGCTTGGCGGGATGCATCATGGTCTCGACCTGCAGCAGACCCAGACCCTTCTCGGTGCCGCTTGCGCCCTCGATTCCGTCCGGATCATGGACCATCCGGCCAAGCATCTGATAGCCGCCGCAGAGGCCCAGCACATGCCCGCCGCGCCGGGCGTGCGCGAGAATGTCGATATCCCAGCCCTGCGCGCGCAGGTACCGCAGTTCGCCGGTCGTGGACTTGCAACCGGGCAGGATGACCAGATCAAGGTCGGCTGGCAGCGGCGTGCCCGGCTGGATGATCTGCAGGTCGACACCAGGTTCTGCCGCCAGGGGGTCCAGGTCATCGAAGTTGGCGATGCGTGAAAGGGCCGGAACGCCGATCCTGAACGCATCCGGTCGTTGCCGGGCGCGACCGGCCAGCTCCATCGCATCTTCCGCAGGCAGCCGGTTTGCCGCGTGAAACCATGGAATGACCCCCAGGGCCGCCCAGCCTGTCCGGGCGGCGATCAGGTCCCGGCCATCGTCGAACAGGCTCGGGTCGCCCCGGAAGCGGTTGACCAGAAAGCCCCTGATCCGCGCCTGTTCGGCAGGGGGGATCAGGGCATGCGTACCGACGATCTGCGCGATCACGCCGCCCCGATCGATATCGCCGACCAGGATCACGGGAACATCCGCCGCCTCCGCGAAGCCCATGTTGGCGATGTCGCCAGCCCGCAGGTTGACCTCTGCCGTGCTGCCGGCACCCTCCACGATGATCAGGTCGGCATCGACACAGAGGTGATGATAGCTCTGCATGACGCGGGTCAGCAGTTCCGGCTTCAGGGTTGAATATTCGCGCGCGCGGACCGTCGCGAAACGCTGTCCCTGGACCACGACCTGTGAACCGGTCTCGCTCTCCGGTTTCAGCAGCACGGGGTTCATGTGCACGCTGGTGGGGACACGGGCGGCGAGGGCCTGCATGGCCTGGGCACGCCCGATCTCGCCGCCATCATCGGTCGCGGCGGCGTTGTTCGACATGTTCTGGGGCTTGAAGGGCCGGACGCGAAGGCCACGGTCGGCAAACAGGCGACAGAGCCCGGCGACCAGCATGGACTTGCCCACGCTGGACCCGGTGCCCTGCAGCATGATGGTGGGGGTCAGAACCGTTCTCCCGTCCTGTCCGTCACCGGACAGGGCAGAAGGCGGCGCCCGGAGCGGTGCTCACCCGGCCTTGAGGTCGGGGCCGTCGTCATCGTCCAGATCATCATCAGGTTCCGGACCCGTTGTCATGGCATCGGTCAGCAGACCGGCATGGTGCATGATCTGCTGTTCGATCTTCAGCGCCACATCGGGATTGTCGGCGAGGAACTGCTTCGCGGCTTCCCGGCCCTGACCGATCCGCTGGTCACCGGAGGAAAACCACGACCCGGCCTTGTCGACGACCCCGGCCTTGACGCCATGATCAAGCAGTTCGCCGGTCTTGGAAATGCCCTCGCCATACATGATGTCGAACTCAACCACCCGGAAAGGCGGTGCCACCTTGTTCTTCACCACTTTCACGCGGGTCTGGTTGCCGACCACTTCGTCACGGTTCTTGATCGCGCCAATGCGGCGGATGTCGAGACGCACCGAGGCATAGAACTTCAGCGCATTGCCGCCCGAAGTGGTCTCCGGGCTGCCGAACATCACACCGATCTTGAGGCGGATCTGGTTGATGAAGACGACCATGCAGTTGGTGCGGGAAATCGAGGAAGTCAGCTTGCGCAGCGCCTGGCTCATCAGCCGCGCCTGCAGTCCGACATGGGAGTCACCCATCTCGCCCTCGAGCTCGGCCTGCGGCACCAGGGCCGCCACCGAGTCGATCACCACCACATCGACCGCACCGGAGCGCACCAGCGTGTCGGCAATCTCCAGCGCCTGTTCGCCGGTGTCCGGCTGGGAGATGATCAGGTCATCGATATTGACGCCCAGCTTCTTCGCATAGGCCGGGTCCAGCGCATGTTCCGCATCGATGAAGGCACATGTGCCACCCTTCTTCTGGGCTTCTGCGATGACATGCAGGGTCAGGGTGGTCTTGCCCGAACTTTCCGGGCCGTAGACCTCCACCACACGACCCTTCGGCAGGCCGCCGATGCCCAGCGCCATGTCGAGGCCGAGGGAACCGGTCGAGATCGACGCGACGTTCATGGCCTCCCGCTGGCCGAGGCGCATCACGGAGCCCTTGCCAAAGGCGCGTTCGATCTGGCTCAGGGCCGCATCAAGGGCCTTGGATTTGTCTGACACGCTCCGACCTTCCTTATCAACGAGACGCAAAGCTGATTGCGACATGTTTCCGCTCCCTTATTTCACAGGCTGCTCTTCAGGTGCAATTGCGTTCAATGTACCTATTTTGTTCCTGTTGCAAAGCGATTTCGTCAACTCATTGAAAAGGCGTCAGGAAAATACATTTGTACGATGAATGTTCACGCCTGAATCGGCACGGGCCCATCCGAGCGCTACAAGGGGGCCGCGGCACCCGAATCAGCCGCCGAGCTGTTCCTTCACCTTGGCCGCCAGGTCTTTCAGGCTGAATGGCTTGGCCAGGAACTCGACATCGGTCAGGTCGTCGCCGAGGCTGCGGCGGAAGGCTTCCTCCGCATAGCCGGAGATGAAGACGGCGCGAATGTCTGGCCGTACCTCCCGCGCGCGGCGGATAAGGGTGGGGCCATCCATGTTCGGCATCACCACGTCGCTGACCATCAGGTCGATCTCATGTTCACCGTTGCTGATGATCTCCAGCGCGGTATCGCCGCTGTCGGCCTCCAGCACCGTGTAGCCCTTGTTGCGCAGCGCCCGGACGGCGAACATGCGCACCGCATCTTCATCCTCCACCAGCAGTATGGTGCCCTGGCCGGTGAGATCGACACTGGCGCGACGGCTGCTGGCCCGTGCGGCCTCCGGATCCTCGTCGACCCGTGGCAGCAGGATGCGGAACGTCGTTCCCGCATCGACCTTGCTTTCGACCAGCACGTAGCCGCCGGTCTGGCGCACGATGCCATAGACGGTGGCCAGTCCGAGGCCGGTACCGTGTCCGACTTCCTTGGTCGTGAAGAAGGGTTCGAAGATCTTGGCGATATTCTCCGCCGAGATGCCGTGCCCGGTATCGATGACGGCAATCTCGACATAGTCCCCGACGGGCATGATCTCGTCGCCGACCGGTTCAGGCACGTCAATTCGCACGTTGCGGGTTTCCAGCGACACGGTCCCGCCCGATTCCATGGCGTCACGCGCATTGACGACCAGGTTCGTCACCACCTGTTCGATCTGTCCCTGGTCGACCTTGACCAGCCCCAGATCGCGGTCGTGGACGATGCGCAGGTTCAGATGCTCTCCGATCAGGCGCCGCAGCAGGTCCGACAGGTCGGCCAGAACGTCGGTCAGGTTCAGTACCTTGGGCCGCAGGGTCTGGCGCCTGGAAAAGGCGAGCAACTGGCGTACCAGAGCCGCTGCCCGGTTCGCATTCTGCTTGATATGGACAATATCCGCATAGGACGGATCACCCGGCGGATGACGCATCAGCAGCAGGTCGGAGAACCCGATCATGGCTGTCAGCAGATTGTTGAAGTCATGGGCGACACCGCCAGCCAGCTGCCCGACGGCCTGCATCTTCTGGCTCTGCGCGAACTGCGCCTCCAGACTGCGCTGTTCCGTGGCGTCGATGAGATAGAACACGGCAACCCGTTCATCGTCGACCCGATCCAGCCAGGTGCCGTGGATACGTGCCACCCGAGCCGCACTGCCGGCAAGTTTCACTTCCACCGGTTCAACAGAGTTGTTGCCGTCCATCAACTGCGTCTGTCGCAGCAGGGCGGCGTCCCGGTCCTTACCATCGACGAATTCGACCCAGTTGCGACCCATCTCCTTGCCTCTGGAGCCGAACATGCGGCCAACCGCGCCATTTGCCCGGATGATGCTGCCATCTTCCGTGACAACGATGATCCCGATCGGCGCACCATTACCGAAGCGTTCGAAATTGTGCCTGATATGGTCGATTTCCCGACGGAGCTCCGCGATCACATCCGGATCGGCAGAAGGGGCTTCGGGGTGAACGGCTACGGGCACCGGCGGCTCTGGCTCGGGTTCGACCAGTTCCTCCACCGGCTGGATGTCGGCTGCCGTCACTTCGGGTACCGGCGGGGGCATGTGCGCGCGCTTGCCGTCTGCAACTCCCAGGCTGCGGCGACGAAAGATCACCGGCAGCATGCCGATGAACAGGGCGGTAACCAGGACCCCGAGGATCTCCCGGCTCAGATCGAGTTGACCGGCGGCGAGCAGCAGGCCCAGCAGGATGCCAAGCACGGCCAGGGCGAGTGCCATCATCGGTGGCCGGGCCGTGCCACGGCCTGGCCCGGAGGCCAGGTCTGGCGGTGTGCTGATCTGGTCGGTCAATTCTGGATGCTCCGCGCGGGTGCGCGCCCGCCGCTGTAACTCTGGCTCAGGTTCATGACATAGCTTATCACTTCCGCCACGGCCTTGTAGTGCTCTGGCGGTATTTCCTCATCCAGTTCCACAACGGCGTGAAGTGCGCGCGCAAGCAGACGATTCTCGACGACCGGAACAGCATTGTCCTCCGCGACCTGCCTGATGTTCAGCGCCACCTGATCGATACCCTTTGCCACACAGACCGGCGCGGCCATGGCTGACATGTCGTATTTCAGCGCCACGGCAAAATGCGTCGGGTTGGCAATCACGACACTGGCTTCCGGCACAGCGGCCATCATGCGGCGGCGGGAACGTTCCATGCGGATGGCGCGGATCTTCTGCTTGATCATCGGGTCGCCGTCCGACTGCTTCTGCTCATCCTTGATGTCGCGGCGGGACATGCGCAGGTCCTGGCGTGTCTTCCACTTCTGATAGGCGAAGTCGGCCGCCGCGATCACGGTCATCACCGCCAGCACGCCACCGACCATGGTCAGCGCCTCGCCGCGGACGAATTCCAGAATGCCGAGGGGCGGTACGGCGATCAGCTGGGGCAGGCTGTCGAAGTCCGGCCAGATCAGCGAGAAGGCGACAAAGGCAACAAGGGTCAGCTTCAGGATGCCCTTGCCGAACTCCATCAGCGAATTGATGGAGAAAAGGCGTTTCAGGCCAGCGATGGGGGATATCTTGGAAAGCTGCGGCTTGATCTTCTCCGGCGTCAGCTGGATCGGATGCTGCACAGCCGTGCTGACGACAGCCAGGACCGCCAGCACGCCCATGATCGGCAGCACGGCGTAGGCGACACTGCTGACCACATCATTGAACAGGCCCTGCATTGCCCCGGCATCGACGATGATCAGGTCCGGGGACGCGACGAAGGTGTGCAGGCTGCCGAACAGGATCGCCCCGGCATTGCCGATCATGAACATCAACAGTGCGGCGGTGCCGACCAACATGAACCAGTGACCGACCTCCTGACTCTTGGCGACCTGACCCTTCTTCAGGGCCTCCTGCAGTTTCTGGTCTGTCGGTTCTTCGGTTTTTTCCGACTTGTCCTGCCCATCACCGGCCATGCGTTCCCCCTATTGCACCAGGAACATGGCAAGGCCGCTCTCGAAGTGCTCCAGGAACCACATCATGCTGGCACCCATGACCATCATCATGATGACGAAGGCGAGCATGATCTGCAGCGGCATCACGATGAAGAAGACCTGCATCTGCGGCATCAGGCGATTGACCAGGCCCATGCCGATATAGAGCACCAGGGCGTAGGCGATGAAGGGGGCGGAGATCTGCACCCCGATCAGGAAACTGTTGGCGACCCAGCCCGCGGCGGTCTTCGCGAAGTCTTCCATCGGGGGCACAGTGGCCGCCGGAAACAGCACGTAGGAGTCGCTGATCGCATACATCATCATGTGGTGCAGGTCGGCCATGAAGATCATCACCAGGCCCATGATGCTGAGGAAACTGCCCAGCAGCGCGCCCTGCGCCCCCTGCGCCGGGTCGAAGAACTGCGCGAAGCCGAGGCTGGCCTGGAAGGAGATGACGATACCTGCAACATGCAGGGCGGTGACCAGCAGTCGTGCGGCCCCGCCGATGAAGATGCCGATCAGGGCTTCCCCGGCCACGAGAGGCAGCAGGCTGACCGGCTGTTCCGGGATCGGCGGCAGGGTGGCGACAAGCACGGGCTGCAGCACGATGGAAAGGGCGAGTGCAATGCCAAGCCGGACACGCGGCGACACATAGGGTTCACCGAATCCCGGCAGCACCATGATCATTGCCCCGACGCGGGCGAAGATGAGCATGGTGGAGAAGATCGTGACGGGCAGGACCTCGGCCAGCACGATCGCTATCCGGTTATCTGGCCGGAGGCGGCGATACGCTGCGCGATCTGGTCCATGAAACCGGTCAGTTCACCGATCATGTAGGGGGCCAGGACCACCAGCGCGATGAAGATGGCCAGGATCTTCGGCACGAAGGCGAGGGTCATTTCCTGCATCTGGGTCAGGGCCTGGAACAGGGAAACGACCAGGCCGACGCTCAGGGCGATCAGCATGACGGGGGCAGCAGTCTTCAGCAGCACCCAGATGGCGCTGCGTCCGATGTCGACGACTTCGACGGGGCTCATGTCGGACCCCCGTCAGATCGGCATGCGGATGATCTGCTGGTAGGCGTCGACGACCCGGTCGCGGACGGCCACCACGGTCTGCAATGCGATTTCCGCATTGTTCACCGCGACAACGACGTCAGTCAGACCGGCCTTGTCGACGTTCGACGACATGGCAACCTGCTCGGACTTCTCCAGCGATCCGACGGCGCCTTCTGCCGCCTCGCGCACCATGTCGGCAAAACTGCCGCCCTGGGCGCCACTGACCATACCGGTGTCCGAACCGCTCGGGTCCGCATCTCCGCCCCGGCCCAGGGCCTTGCCATAGGCCATGGCCGCGTTCTGCAGCGTGACATCCATACTGGAAGCTCCTTGAAGGGGGTGCGAATTGGGGTCTCAGGAAAGTTTCAGGCTCAGGCTCAGGCTCAGGCTCAGGCTCAGGCTCAGCGCAGCAGATCGACCGTGCGCGACATCATGGCCTTGGCATTCTCGATGACGGTGACATTGGCCTCGTAGGAACGCTGGGCCTCCTTCATGTCCACCATCTCGATCAGCGGGTTGACGTTCGGCAGCTTGACGTAGCCGCTGCCGTCAGCACCGGGATTGCCCGGGTCGTAGTTCTTCTCGAACGGCTTCTGGTCGGTGGTGATCTTGTCGATCTCCACCGTCGGCGCGCCCGACGCATGCATGGTCTGCTGGAATGTCATGATCTTGCGACGATAGGGATCTGCGCCCGGCGTCATGGAGGTCGAGTGCGCGTTGGCGATGTTTTCCGCAATGATCCGCATCCGGGCGCTCTGGGAGCGCATGCCGGAGGCGGAGGTGATCATTGTCTTTTCGAGGTCCATAAGACTCTCCCGGTTTCAGCCGCTGAACGATCAGCCGCCGCGACCGCCAATGGCGGTCTTCATCATCTGCATGTGCTTGCGATAGAGCGACACGGCCAGGTCGTAGGACATGCGCGTGTCGCTGACTTTCAGGATTTCTTCCTCCAGCACCACCGAGTTCGCCGACGGTGTCGATTCGTAGTTCTCGCCCTTCGCGCGGGCATAATTGTCATCCGCCTCACCCGGCGGGGCGATGTGGCCCGCGTTCGTCTTGGTGGTCCGCATCGTCGCCTGCGGCTTGTGCACCAGTTCCTCGAACGTCAGCGGCTTCAGGTCCCTGGCGCTGTAGCCCGGCGTATCCGCATTGGCGATGTTCTGGGCCAGTACCTTCTGCCGCGCGCCGAGCCAGTCCATCTGGCGCGTCAGGGCGGAGAATACCGGTATGTCCTTCATCAGCATCGGGCGGTTTCCACGAACGGTTCGGGGGCAGCGGGTTCATTGATCCAACCAAGAATGAACGGAGAAGATTAATGAAAGGTAACGATCGGGCCTGACAGCCTGACGACCTGCCCCGCTGCGCCTCGGCGTTATCGGATCGTTAACCAAACGCCTTCAAACATTGCGCCTGCGGGAGAGAATTTCCCGTCCCCATCCCGTTCGTTCCGGCACCGCGATGCGCGGCCCCCGGGCGGCAAAGGCAGAAGGCCCCGCAGGTTTGGACATACTGGATTACATGAGATTTCTCGGCGCGCTGGTGCTGATCATCGGCATGATCGCCGGTGCTGCCTGGCTGGCCCGTCGCTATGGCCTCGCGCCCAAGGTCACCGGTGGCAACGGTCGCATCGGCATTGTCGCGGTGCAGAGCCTGGATACCCGCCGCAAGCTGGTTCTGGTGCGCCGTGATGACCGTGAACACCTGCTGGTCGTCGGCCCCACGGGTGAGTCGGTCATCGAGACCGGCATCACGCCCCCCGCCGGTACGGGGGTGCAGTCGTGAGGCGCCTGTTCCTGCTGATCGCGGCATGTCTGCTGTTCACGGCGACCCCGACCATGGCGCAGGACGTGGCCATCGACCTGGGCGAAGGCGGCAGCTTCACCGGACGGGTGCTGCAGCTTGTCCTGATGCTGACGGTGCTCAGCCTGGCCCCGGCCATTCTGGTCGTCGTCACCTCGTTCACCCGCATCGTCATCGTGCTGTCGCTGCTGCGCTCCGCCATGGGTGTGCAGACGACGCCGCCGAACGTGGTGATCATCAGCCTCGCCCTGTTCCTGACCGCATTCATCATGGCCCCGACGTTCGAGGCCGCATGGAACGACGGCATCCAGCCGCTGCTGAACGAGGAAGTGGACGAGCGCGAGGGCCTCACCCGCGCCATTGCACCGATCCGCACCTTCATGCTGGCGCATGTGCGGGAGAAGGACCTGGCGCTGTTCATCGATATTGGACGTATCGACACGGAAGGGCTGACGCCGGAGGAGACGCCGATTCAGGCGCTGGTCCCGGCCTTCATGATCTCGGAGCTGAAACGCGCCTTCGAGATCGGTTTCCTGCTGTTCATCCCGTTCCTGGTCATCGACATGGTGGTGGCCAGCGTGCTGATGTCGATGGGCATGATGATGCTGCCCCCGATCATCATCTCCCTGCCGTTCAAGCTGATCTTCTTCGTCATCGTGGACGGCTGGAATCTGGTCGCGGAGAGCCTGGTCCGGAGTTTTGTCGGGGGCGGTGGGGGTTAGCGACGTTCATTTCCCGGGCCACTGGACGGTTTGCTCAGGTATCGAAGTGCATTTCTCTCGAATGCTTGTCCTTCTGATCAAGTTCGAAAATCATCTCGTTGAGATTTGCCACAATCTTTCCGAGATAGACCGTGCCGAAAAGGGCGCATACGGAAAATATTAGTCCATAGTGTGGTATTATTGATGTAAATAAAGATGAATTTAGAAAATAAAGAAATATTATCAAAAATGCGAATATCTGAAAAATGACTATTATTTTCAAATTTCGACAAACTTGAACAAGGATTTTTTTGTTCACATCGCTCTTGTTGTTTTTCATGGTTATTCCAGATGGCTTCGCCAAATGCAGACCAAACTTTGGTGCCCACATTTCAGCGATGATGGTGCGTGGCTGCGCAGCATCTGCGTTCTGGGCGAGCATGAAAGTCCAGTGCGCAACTTTCCGGAAAGCGTAACGCCCGACTTGCTTGAGAGAAACCCGAAATTTTCTTGCTGATCGCTCGATCTCGCAGTGTGTGGGTCCATGCGGCTGGCGGAGCAGTCCTGACCGAATAGTCGAAAGGCTTTGTTCAGCCCTCTTCCGCAACTCGGATATCGGCCTCGTGATGCACGGGGAAATTCACCGAATTGGCGATGAAACACACCTTGTTGGCCGTGCCATGCAGGCGGCGGGCGTGTTCGATCTTGTCGGGCTGGGCGATGGTGACGACGGGGCGCAGTGTTGCCTCCGTGAAGGCACCGCCGCCCTTGCCGTTCTCCACCATCGTCGCGGTGGCCCGGTCGGTGTAGTCCAGCACGGTGATGCGGGCGCGGGCGCAACAGGCGAGATAGCTGAGCATGTGACAGCTCGACAGGGCGCCGAGCAGCATGTCCTCGGGGTTCCACAGTTCCGGCAGGCCCAGGAAGGCCGGGTCGGAGCTTGTGGTCAGTGTCGGCTTGCCCGGCGCGGCAAGCTGGTGGGTTCGGTCATAGGATTCGTAATCCGCGAACCCGGCTGCCGCGCCGGTCCATGTCAGGTTGGTCTGATAGGTATGATGTCCCGTGTCGGACATGCGCGATCAGCTCCTCCAGAAGGGCTTTTCAGCTTCCTGGTTTGCGGACATGCGGTCAATACCCATGTCGCGCAGGATGCGGTCATCCATCTCGGCCAGGTTCTGACGCTCTACCATGCGCTTCTCCCACACATTCAGCAGGGATGCGATGCGCAGCACCGGGCCCAGAATGGCGTTCAGAGGGCGGTAGGACAGGGTCGGCTGTCCATACCGGACAGTTGTGTAGGTCCGGCTCATGGTTTCTCTCCTTGGGTACGAATGTGTCCGGCGGCTTGCCGCGACACCTGCTCATCTAGAACTGGGCCCGGGTACTTACAAACGATGCTTTCTCAGCTAGTCTGTTAGAAAATTTCATATGCGAGAAATGCCATGGCCCGCCGTTTACCGCCGCTTAACGCTCTTCGTGCCTTCGAGGCTGCTGCGCGTCATTTAAGTTTCACGAGGGCAGCGTCGGAACTGAACGTGACCCCGGCGGCAATCAGCCATCAGGTCAAGGGGTTGGAGGACTGGTTCGGCGCCAAGCTGTTCCAGCGTCGCAACCGCGAGATCCTGATGACCGAGGCCGGGCAACTGCTGCTGCCCGGCGTGCGCGACGGCATGGACCAGTTGGAAACAGCCGTTCAGCGCATCACGGTGCAGGGGGACGACACCGAGCTGCGCGTCACATGCATGCCGTCATTCGCATCGAAGTGGCTGGTGCCGCGGCTGGGATCCTTCCGGGCGCGGCACCCGGAGATCGACGTGCTGCTGTCCACGTCGGAAGGGATCGTCGATCTGGAGGTGGAGCCGTTCGACCTCGGCATCCGTTCCGGGCGAGGCAACTATCCCGGCCTGACCGTGCACCGGCTGTTCGACGATGCGGTGTTCCCGGTCTGCAGCCCGGCCCTGCTGGAGGGGCCGAACGCCTTGCGCTGTCCGGATGATCTCAAGAACCACACGCTGCTGCATGACGACTACCCCGTCGGCTGGCAGGAATGGCTGACCGCAGCGGGCGTGGAGGGCGCGGATCCCCGGCGCGGGCCGATGTTCGACAATTCCGCGATGCTGCTGCAGGCCGCCGCCGAGGGGCTGGGGGTGGCGCTGGCCCGGCATGTCCTGGCCTACGCCGATATCGTGGCGGGTCGGCTGGTGGCACCCTTCCCGATCACGCTGACATCGGACATGGCCTATTATCTGGTGCATCTGCCCCGTACCGCCGACCGCCCGATGATCCGCGCCTTTCGCGAATGGCTGTTCGAGGAAGCCTACACCTACCGCGCCGAGCAGGACCGGGGTTGAGGCGGCGTTGAGGATGCAGGCTGACAGGCGGGGCGCGGCTTCCCTATAGTCGGCGGTATCAATGTCACCCGGCGTCAGACCGGGGACGGGGGAGGTAACTGTCATGCGCCGAACTTCGGTTTCCATATGGATCATGCTGGCGTTGCTGGCGCTGCCGGTGTCGCTGGTTCCGGCTCAGTCTTCGGCTCAGGCGGCGGAGCGAACCCTGCGTCTCGGCGTGCTGGGCTTCGGCACCGTTGCGTGGGAGCTGGAGACCATCCGCGGCCACGGCCTGGCGGAGGCGGAAGGTCTGGAACTGCAGGTGCGGGAGTTCGCCGGCAAGCAGGCGGCGGCCATCGCGTTTCAGGGCGGTGAGGTTGATGCCATCGTCACCGACATCGTCTGGGTTGCCCGCCAGCGTGCAGCCGGTCGAATGCTGCGTTTCGCGCCCTTCTCCAACACCGTTGGGGCGCTGATGGTGCCTGCGGGTTCTTCGCTGCAGGACGTTGCCGACCTGAAGGACGTGAAGATCGGTGTCGCCGGTGGTCCGCTGGACAAGTCCTGGCTGCTGCTGCGCGCGCTGGTGAAGCAGCGTCATGGCTTCGATCCTGCCGATGCGGCGAGCCCGGTCTATGGCGCGCCGCCCCTGCTGCAACAGCAGTTCATGAAGGGGCAACTGGATGCCCTGATCACGTTCTGGCATTTCGCCGCCCGGCTGGAGGCCGCGGGACACCACAGGCTGTCCGACATGGATGACATGGTTGTCGGCCTCGGCGGTACGGCGGGCACATCGCTGGTCGGCTACGTGTTTCGGGAAGACGCGGACGGATCGAGCGCGGAGGCGGAGGCGGCCTTCCTGCGCGCCTCCCGCGCCGCGAAGCACATCCTGTTGCATGATGATGCGGCCTGGCTGCCCCTGCGGCCCCTGATGCGGGCAAGTGACGATGCGGTGTTCGAGACCCTGAAGGCCCGTTTCAGGGCCGGAATACCGCCGAGGTTCGGTGATGCGGAGATCCAGGCTGCACGCAAACTGTACGACCTTCTCGCCGGGGCAGGGGGCGCGCAGCTTGTCGGGCAGGCGACGACGCTGGACGCCGCCGCCTTCCACCCGGCCGCGCGTTTCTGAGCGCCAGGCCGCGCATGCCACGTCCGCCGTCAAAGGGACGCCTTGTCTGGATCCTCTCGCTCGGCAGCCTGCTGGCCCTCTGGGTCGTCGCTGCCGCGCTGACCGATCCCCTGACCTTGCCGGGGCCGCTGCAGGTGCTTGCCGTGATGGTGCGGGAGGCGGCGAACGGTGAACTGTTCCGGCATCTGGGGGTCACGCTCTATCGCGTCCTGCTGTCCTTCGTGCTGGCCATGTCGCTGGGCATCATGATCGGGCTCTGGATGGGGCTGAACCGCTCGGCGGACCGGTTCCTGGACCTCTGGCTGGTCTTCTTCCTGAATCTGCCTGCTCTGGTCGTCATGATCCTGGCCTATGTCTGGCTTGGCCTGACGGAAGTGGCGGCGATCCTGGCCGTGACCGTGAACAAGGTGCCGAATGTCGTCGTGACGGTCAGGGAAGGCGCGCGGGCACTGGACCCGAAACTGGCGGAGATGGCGCGGGTGTTCCGTTTCACGCGCGGGCAGACGCTGCGCCATGTCGTCCTGCCGCAGATGGCGCCGTTCCTGGCCGCCGCCGCCCGGTCGGGGATCGCCCTGATCTGGAAGATCGTACTGGTGGTCGAGCTGCTGGGCCGAGGGTCCGGCGTCGGCTTCAAGCTGCACCTGCATTTCCAGTTGTTCGAGATCGACGCGATCCTCGCCTATGCGCTGGCGTTCATCGCGGTGATGCAGATCGTCGAATGGGGCATCCTGCGACCGCTGGAACGGCGCGCCAACCGGTGGCGGCACGCATGAGCGCCCTCGACATCCAGATTCGCGCCAAGCGGTTCGGGGCGGCGGTGGTGCTGCGCGACCTGAACCTGCAGGTGGCGGACGGCGAAGTGGTTGCCATCACCGGCCGCTCGGGTGTCGGCAAGACCACCCTGCTCAACATCATTGCCGGGCTGGACTTCGCCTTCGAGGGGAAGGTTTCACCGGCCCCCGCCGACAGCCGGGTCGGCTACGTGTTTCAGGAACCACGCCTGCTGCCCTGGCGGACGGTGAGCGAGAACCTGTGTCTGGCCTGCGGCATCACGCCTGCGGCGGCGGCGCAGTGGCTGGCCGATGTCGGGCTGGCGGGGGAGGGGGAGAAGGTCCCCGGACAACTCTCGCTGGGCATGCAGCGTCGGGTGGCAGTCGCCCGGGCGCTCGCGATCCGCCCGGACGTCCTGCTGCTGGATGAACCGTTCGCCTCGCTGGATGTGGAGACCGCAAAGGAGATGCGCGCCCTGTTGCAGCGCCTGCTGGCGGCACACCCGACCACGACACTGCTGGTGACGCATGACGCGGCGGAGGCGGCGGAACTGGCGCACAAAG
>Ga0070728_10004200_pt1 | contig 15151 bp, 15 predicted proteins | sample tdDd471_FD_66723 | JGI IMG/M metagenome (GOLD analysis project Ga0070728, IMG submission 66723) | Marine sediment microbial communities from the Atlantic coast under amendment with organic carbon and nitrate - tdDd47.1 | ecosystem: Environmental > Aquatic > Marine > Coastal > Sediment | place...
TGCGGCGGGTCGCTTTTTGAGATGAGCTCTGAAGGCTGTCCGGTTGAATCGTTTAGGCAAACACAGTCGGCAAGTCACCACCTTCGAGTGAATTGACACCATCCTCAGGCTCTGTTTGGCTAACTTTTGAATTTGGCCACTGGCAGGGTAGCCGGAGGCCATCGTGATCTGGAAGTTGCGCTTCGATCGCCTGTTGGTTGCGGTTTTGAGTGGGTGTGGTTTGTGTATTGTCCATCTTGCAAGGGCTATCAGGATTCATCTATGGGGTGGGCACTGCGTCAAGGTCCGGCCTTGGGTTGCCGGGCAATCCAAGGTGGATGAAAGGGGCTGTTATGCAGGGTCTTGAGGGGCATGGCAGTGGGTTGGATTTCGGGGAAGGGTGTGGGGCAGTGGGGTGTTGAGGGCGCACCAACCCGTTAAAGGCTGATGTGCAGATTTTTGCCCAATAAAAAACCCCGACCTGAATATCAGGACGGGGTTTTTATATATGGTGCCGAAGGGGAGACTTGAACTCCCACGGGTTGCCCCACACGGCCCTCAACCGTGCGCGTCTACCAATTCCACCACTTCGGCAAAACGTGCGTTATTCGCTTTTTGTATCTGCAGGAACACTCTGCTCAGCAGCCGGAGGGGCTGTGATGACCGAGTCGGTCTTATTTGTGCCTGAATCGTAGGCAAGGAAGAGCGATGTGATCATGAAGATGACCGCAATGGCTGTGGTTGCCTTGCTCAGGAAGGTTGCTCCGCCGGAAGGTCCGAAGAGAGTCTGGCTGCTTCCGCCGCCAAATGAGGCACCCATGTCGGCGCCTTTTCCTGTCTGAAGAAGAACTATGAGAATCAGGCCAACACAGACCAGAATATGAACTATTTTAACAAAAAGCATGGGTTCGCCATCCGTTTATCATCGTTTGTATCGAACAATCCCGCTGAAGGATTCAGTTTCGAGGCTGGCTCCTCCAACGAGGGCACCATCGACATCTTCAAGGGCCATTAATTCAGCAATGTTGCCCGATTTGACGCTGCCACCATATAGGATTCTCATGCCATTGGCAAGTTCTTTCTGGAGGCTCTCAGCGACAAGTTTCCTCAGAAAGGCATGTACTTCCTGGACCATTTCTGGGGTTGCCGTGTTGCCGGTGCCGATGGCCCAGACGGGCTCGTAGGCGAGAACGGCAGTGGACAGCCGTGAGGCATCCACACCCTGAAAGCCATTTTTAACCTGGGCTTCAAGAACGTCAAAGGTTTTCCCGGCTTGCCGCTCTTCGTCGGTTTCACCGATGCAGACCACGGGAACCAGGCCTGCAGCAAGGGCTGCTTTCAGCTTGGCATTGACGGTTTCATCGGTTTCACCGAAGAACTGGCGTCTTTCCGAGTGCCCGATGATGACATGGGTACAGCCACAGGATTTGATCATCTCGGCGGATATTTCACCGGTCCAGGCACCCTTGGATTCCCAGAACATATCCTGGGCGCCCACAGCGATGGGGCTGCCCTTGACGACCTCGCAGACAGGGTGAAGTGCGGTGAAGGTGGGGGCCACCATCACATCGACTTCGATGTCTGCAGGAATGGCTGCCTTAAGCTCGCTGGCAAAGGCAACGGATTCTGCGCAGTCCTTGTGAAGCTTCCAGTTCCCGGCAATAAGGGGAGTACGAGTTGCCATACGGGTCTCCTTAGCTTTCGGACCGACCGAAGCCGGTCCGATACGGTTGGTTACAGTTTGGATGCGATCATGGCGGCGAGGTCAACCATGCGGTGGGAGTAGCCGGCTTCGTTGTCGTACCAGGAGAGAACCTTTACCATGCCGTCCATGACGTCTGTGGAAGGCGCGTCCACGCTTGAAGATGCGGGGCAGCCGTTGAAGTCGATGGAAACGAGGGGAAGGTCGCAGAAATCAAGGATGCCCTTGAGTTCGTTTTCAGACGCTTTTTTAAGGGCAGCGTTGATCTCCTCTTTGGTTGCGGGCTTCTCGAGGTTTACCACCAGGTCTACGAGGGAGACGTTGGGGGTGGGGACTCGGATGGACATGCCGTTGAGTTTGCCCTTGAGCTCGGGAAGTACCAGGGCAACTGCTTTGGCGGCACCAGTGGTGGTGGGGACCATGGAGCATCCGGCAGCGCGGGCTCGTCGGAGATCCTTGTGGGGTGCGTCAAGGATGCGCTGATCACCGGTGTAGGCGTGGATGGTGGTCATGAGGCCCTCTTTGATGCCGAAGGTCTCGTGGAGAACCTTGGCTACGGGAGCCAGGCAGTTGGTGGTGCAGGACGCGTTGGAGACGATGTGGTGGTTTGCTGCATCGTAGGTCGCATCGTTGACACCCATGACGATGGTGGCATCGGGCTCAACCGCGGGGGCGGAGATGATCACTTTTTTGGCACCGGCGGCCAGGTGCTTGGAAGCTCCCTCGCGGTCACGGAAGATGCCTGTGCACTCCATGGCGATGGTGACGTCGAGTTCTTTCCAGGGGAGGTTGGCCGGATCTTTTTCTGCGGTGACGCGAACGGTCTTGCCGTTGACGATGATGCCGCTTTCCGTTGCCTCTACCTCGCCGTCGAAACGACCGTGTACGGAATCATAAGCCAGAAGGTGGGCGATGGTTTTGATGTCGGTGAGGTCGTTGATGGCGACCACCTCAACGGCAGGGTTGTTAAGGGCTGCTCTGAAAACCATACGACCGATACGTCCAAATCCATTGATACCGATTTTGATGCTCATGGGTCTTCCTCCGTCCAACGTTGGGTCAGGACCAGTTGGAGATGTGTTGGTGAAAAATTAGGTACCGTTTAAAAGATGTGTCCTGTGCCATGGCTGGGGCTGTTGAGGCCGACTGTCTCATGGGCTTTACGGGCGGATCTTCAAACGATGAAGCGGGGCCGGAAGGATCAGGTTCCGTCCCCTTTCTGGTTATATCTCGGTCGCCCCGATGGCGATCGTTCATTGCTTTGTTTCGAGGGGGGAAATCAGCGCTTGTCGCTGTTCAAGATGCTGCTGGCAAGGGATATGCTGCGTTTTCCCGTGTTTTCAAGGAGGCGGGCTGTGGCGCACAAATCTCCTTTTTTCTGCCTTCCGACAGCTGATATCAGCAAGGGAAGGTTGGCCCCCGAAATCACCTCCACCTGGCCCTCTTCAAGGAAGGAGAGAGAGAGGTTGGAGGGGGTTCCCCCAAACATGTCGGTGAGAATCAGGACGCCTTCTCCGGAGTTAACCTCTTTGATGGCTTTGGCGACCTTGTTGTGCAGGTCATCGACGTTTTGGGTGATGTTGATGGAGACAGGCTTAACCTGCTCAAGGGGTGCTTTTTGTATGAATTCGGCAGTCTCGATAAGAATGTCACCAAGATTACCGTGGGTAACGACCAGTATGCCAATCATTATATAAACCTCATGTGGGGCATCATTCGTGGGCAGGGGAAAGCCTGCCAGCACTTATTCATCCTGACCGATGTCCCGGTGCAGGAGTCGGATATCTGAAAAGCGACCTCTCAGGTGGTTGTGGAGTTCGGTGGAGATGGCCACGCTTCGGTGACGTCCTCCGGTACAGCCCACAGCCACTGTAAGGTAACGCTTTCCCTCCTTCTGGTACATGGGTATGAGAAAGTCCAGAAGATCGGTGTACTTCGTTAAAAAGGTGCGGGTCCCTTCGCCGTTCAGGACAAAGTCCCGCACAGCGGGAGCAAGGCCGCTGTGGGGTTTCAGTTCCGGCACAAAATAGGGGTTCTCAAGGAACCGGACGTCCACCATCAGGTCGGCATCTTCGGGGACGCCGTATTTGAATCCGAAAGAGACGATGGAGAGCTTCAGGCTGACTCCGCCACAGGAGTCGGCGGCGAGGTCCGAGATCTCTTTTTTGAGTTTGTGGACGTTGAAGCTGGATGAGTCGATGATGCGGGTGGCATCTTCGTTTCGCAGGGCGAGGAGTTCGTCCCGTTCCTGGTTGATGGCATCCACGACTCCTTTATCTCCCAGGGCCAGGGGGTGGGTGCGCCGCGTCTGGGAAAAGCGCCTTGTCAGTGTGGCGACGTCGGCTTCAAGGAAAATGATCTCCAGTTTGTGGCCAGCCTGCCTCAGTTCATCGAATACGGTGCGATACGACAAGAGAAAGGTGCGCTCACGCAGGTCCATGCCGAATGCAAGGCCTTTGTAGTGAGTGTCCTTTTCAATGGGGATCTCCAGAAACTTGGGCAGGAGTGAGACAGGAAGGTTGTCCACGCAGTAATACCCGGCATCCTCAAATGCGGCCAAGGCAGTGCTTTTACCGGATCCTGACTGGCCTGTAATGATGAATATGTTGGAGATGTTCATGGGATGATTCCGTAAGCCGCCGGGCCCATGGTGGGCGAAGCGGCATGATGGCTGCGTCGCCTTGTGTGGCGGCGTGTTTTGGCTCTGTTCTCTGTTTTGGGATCGCCAGTGGTTTGTCGTCTCAAGGGGCGTCGCCGGAGCGTTCCGTAAAAGAGACGATGGTATCCGTTATCAGGTGTCGCTGTCTTCGTTTCGAATGATGGTATGGATTTCATCACGGGATGAAGCGGCCATCAGTTTTTTGCGGAAGAGGTCGTTCTTCAGCATCTTGGACAGCCGGGCCAGAAGCTTGAGGTGTTGGCCGGTGGATTGCTCAGGTGTGACGAGTACAAAAAAGATATGGGCCGGCCGTCCGTCCAGGGAATCAAAGTCCACGCCCTGGCGGCTCATGCCAAATCCCACCACCATGTGATCGAGGCTGGCAATTTTCCCGTGGGGAATTCCGATGCCGTCACCAATGCCGGTGCTTCCCAGCTGTTCTCTCTCCATCAGGACCCTTACAAGGTCCGGGTGGTGGAGGCCGGTGCTCTCAGCAATGGGGGCTGCGAGTTCTTCCAGGATTCCTTTTTTGTCCCGTGACGTGAGTTCGGGGATAATCGTTTCCAGCTGCAGTACATCGAGGATTTTCATAATGATTCACCCAGAGAGTCTCTGTTGTCCTGTCCGGCGGCTTGGTTTGGCTTTTCTGCCAGTTAAGTCCGGCCATGCTCCGCAACCTGTGCGCGGGGCCCCCGGCAGGTTCGGGACCTCTACTTTCATATCAGTGGATGGTCTATCTTTCAAGACCTGATGCGTGCGGTTTTTCCAAGGATTCCTGAAGGCCGCATCGGTTTTTACCCATGAAAAAAGGTGCCTGCACCGGGCAGGCACCTTCTAAGCGGAGGTTTTGTAGCCGAGATCGCCGGTGTTGTCAAATGGATTCACGCCATATCAGGCGTCCGGCGGTCTCAGTGTTTGTGGGCATGTTGCCCTATTGTTCAACGATGGCAGGGCCAGGTATTTACAGGCGCTGATCATCGGGCTCGAATTCGTTAAATTCGTCCAGCTCATCCAGTTCTACAGGCGCTTCGTTGATCTCTTCGGCCAGCGTGGGGCGGATGCCCGGGTTGCCGGCTTTGCGGTTCTGAAGTTTCTTTTTGCTTTTGGCGAGTTGCTGTTTGATCTTGTCCACAGCAAGATCGATGGCTGCATACATGCCTTCACTTGTCTCTGTGGCATGGACTGTTGTGCGGCCGCTGGTCACGTTTATTTCGGTAATATGCCGTATCTTTTCCACGGAGAAGACAACGTTGGCCTCGGCAGGGGTGTCAAGCAGTTTGTCGATGCGTTCCAATTTCTTTTCAGCGTATGCTTTCAGTGCATCGGAAGGGTCAATGTTCTTAAATGTAACAGATACTTGCATAGATGACCTCCTAATATTGTTTTCGTTTGCTTGACGGCAATATTTTCATTGCCTCACGGTATTTGGCTACCGTTCGTCTCGCTATGTCTACATTAGCCTCCTTTTTTAGAATCTGAGCGAGCTTTTCATCACTAAAGGGTTTCTTGGGATCCTCTCCATCAATGATCTGTTTGATCTTGTCCTGAACACTGGCTGACGCAATGGCGGCACCGTGGACTCGGTTGATGGAGCTGTTAAAAAAGTATTTCAGCTCAAAAATACCCTGGGGGGTAAAGGCGTACTTGTTGGTGGTGACCCGGCTGATGGTGGATTCATGCATCCCGATATCCTGGGCCACGTCGCGAAGTACCATGGGCTTCAGGTGTGCGATTCCCTTTTCAAAGAAATCGGCCTGAAACTTCAGGATGCTTTCCATGACGCTGTAGATGGTCTTCTGCCTCTGGTGGATGCTCTTGATGAGCCAGGCGGCGGAGCGCATCTTGTCCTGAAGATAATCCCTGGTGTCGCTGGGGATGTCCTGCCCTTTGGAGAGCGCCTGCCGGTAGTAGGGGTTGACGCGAAGTCTTGGCATACCGTCGTCATTCAAGGCAATGACAAACTCCCCCTCTTCTTTGTAAACGTAGATATCCGGCGTAATGTAATGGGGCTCTTCGGTGCTGAAGGGGCGGCCCGGCTTGGATTCAAACTCCTTGATGATATTCACCGTGGAGATGATGCTGGGCAGGCTCACTTTCAGCGCCTTGCTGATGGCCTTGTAGTTTTTGTTCTCCAGCTCCTTGATGTGATGGGTAACGATCTCCTTCATGAGCCGGGTCTCAACCCCGAAGTGGCGGGCCTGGATCAGGAGGCACTCCCCTAAGTTCCGCGCACAGACGCCGGGGGGGTCAAAGGTCTGGAGCTCTTCGAGGACATCTTCCACGAGTTCCACCGAGTGACCGCACTCTTCAGCGATCTCTTCCGCGGAGGCGGAGAGGTAACCGTCGCTGCTCAGGTTGCCGATGATGAGACACCCGATCTCTTCGGTGTCGTTGTCCGGGCAGGTCATCAGAAGCTGCCAGAGAAGGTGGTCATCCAGGGACTTTTTCTGTGAGACGAAGGCTTCGTATTTCGGGGCCTCTTTCTGCTCGGATTCGTACTGGGCTTTTCCTGTGGAGTTGTACTCTCCCAGGTAGTTGTCCCAGTCAATGTCGTTTCCAATCTTCTCGTCAATTTTGACTTCGGAGTTTGGATTCTCTTCCGGGGCCGGCTTCTCGTCCTCGTGGGTACCCGCTTCCTGCTGTGCTGTCTCCTGAATCTCTTCAAGGGCAGGGTTTTCTTCCAGCTCCTGCGAGATGGCGTCAACCAGCTCGAGACGGGAGAGTTGCAGGAGTTTGATGGCCTGCTGAAGCTGGGGGGTCATCACCAGTTGTTGGGAGAGACGCAGCTGTTGCCTGAGTTCCATTGCCATAACTACAACTTCACGGTTTCCATTACGGTTCACACAGTTGGGTTGCCGGTCGCATCGCCATTGATACGCCGACTGAAGCCGCCTGTCGGGACGGTTCGATCCATCGAAATAGTGCGTGCTGCCCCTTGTCAGAAGGGCGGCTGATGATCAGAGGGTAAAACTCTCGCCCAGGTAAATACGCCGGGCGATGTCGCTTGATGCAATCTCTTCGGGAGAGCCGGTCTCGATTACCTTGCCGTCGCTCATGATGTATGCGTTGTCGCAGACCCCGAGGGTTTCCCGGACGTTATGGTCCGAAATCAGCACCCCGATGCCACGCTCCTTGAGCATGGCAATGATGTTCTGGATGTCGATGACCGCAATGGGGTCTACCCCGGCAAAGGGTTCATCCAGAAGGATAAATGCCGGCTTGATGGCCAGGACACGGGTGATTTCGAGGCGTCTGCGCTCTCCACCCGAAAGCACAGCGGCCTTTCTGTCAGCCAGATGGCTGATGCGAAGCTCTCCCAGGAGGGTCTCAAGGCGTTCTTCCTGCTCCTGCTTGGAAATGGGGAGCAGCTCAAGGATCGCCATGACGTTGTCCCTGACGGAGAGGGTTTTGAATATGGAAGATTCCTGGGGCAGGTACCCGACCCCGCATCGTGCCCGCTTGTAGACCGGGTAATCGGTGATCTCCTGACTGTCAATGAACACGGAGCCTGAATCTGGCCGCACAATACCTGCAGCCATATAAAACGTGGTGGTTTTCCCTGCTCCGTTGGGGCCGAGGAGCCCTATGACACGGTTGCTTTCGACACGGATGGAGACACCGTCTACAACGGCACGTCCTCCGTATGTTTTTACAAGGCTGTTTAAAACAAGCTCTGTCATAAAATCCCGATCTGTTGTGTCTTCGCGTTTGGTTCTCGTATCCGGCCTATATCGGAATATAATGCATCTTTCATCAATCTCAAGAAGAGTGAACTGACTTTCTCTGTCTCGTCTTGTCCGGGATGCCCCTCACTATATCACAGGGGGTTTGAAAAAGCACTTGGCATGTTGCCCCAATACTTGCTGGAAGCTGCGACTTTCAAGGGTCTGAGGTTTATGGACTCTTTTTCTCCGGGGTGAAGGAGAACCCTTTTTCCCCTGGGACGAGTTTCACCTCTACCCGTTGGGTCGATCCGCTGTCTACCCGGCCGCTGTCCACCCGGATGGCGCCTGAGAGTCGATTGATGACGATGATCTTTCCTGTAAGGGTGTTTTCACCGCTCACCACTCTGGGGGGGCCGCCGGAGAGGGTGACCTCCTCTTTTTTGACATTGTAGACGGCCTTTTTGGCTGTGGCCCGGTTCTCTTCGGAGGTCATGACCACGTTGCCTTCGGCTTCGATAACAGAGAGGCCTTTGGCGGTGTCTCCTTCTTTTTTGCCATCCTCGTAGTGGAGCCGGACCTTGTCTGCGGTCAGGACGGTTCCGTCCCGGGTGATGCGTACGTTGCCGGTAAAGAGGGCGAAGCGTCCCTGGCTGTCCGAGGTGAGCTGGTCGGCGTTGATGGATATCTCGCCCTCCTGGCTGAACCCGGTGCAGGGAAAGGCAAGGAGGACCAGGGCGAAAAGAAAGAGGGTTTTAGGGATCACGTGTTTCATCAAATTTTCCTTTGCTCTCTTCACGAAGTGTTCCTTGGACGTTTCCGTCGAGTTTCATTCTGCCGGCATTGAGGTCAAGGAACAGGGCATCTCCGAGGAGGGTGGATATGCCGTCGGAGATGACGACCGGGGTCCTTGATGTGATGATGTGGTTGGCTTTGGTGTACGTGAGGGCCTCACTCGTGACGGTGATCGGTCCCCGTTTAACCACCACATTCCCCATGACCTCCATGTCGCGCGTCTGGGTATCGACGATGCCTTTGTCCGCTGTCAGGACGGTGACGTCTCCCGATTTTTCAAAATAGCGGGCAGTCAGCTGGTGGAACACGGCTTTGTTTTCGGTGTTGAAGAGCTGGACGGTTTCTGCGTCCACGCTCCATTCGTCCACCCCCTGGCGGGACGATGTATGGCGCATTTTGTCCAGGGAGAGGGTGGCGGTGTTGTTTGTTTCGGGCGCAGGGCCCGTCACATCTCCTGAGCGGTGGGTGATCAGGATGATCAGTGTGGACAGGGCCGTTGCCACCATCACAAAGATCAGGGCCCTGCGGATCACTTTCCGGGAAGATGTGGTGCCCCCTTGCATCATGAAAGAAATCTCTCGATGGACGTTTCCCAGAGCCCTTTGGCCTTAAGGATCGCCTCGCATGTTTCCCGGACTGCGCCTTTGCCCCCGGGGTGGGTTGTGGTCATCGTTGCCCGCTCTTGTACCTCGGGGGCTGCGTCAGAAACGGCGATGGAGACCCCGACGCGACTCATGATGGGCAGGTCTGGGAGGTCATCGCCGATGAATGCCATTCGGTGAGCGGGAATCCCTGATTCCTCCACCACCTTTAAAAGGGTCGCTGCTTTGTCCGAGACGCCATGGAAGAGGAAGGGGATGCCGAGGTTGTTGACCCGTGCTTCAAGGGCTCCGGCGGATCTTCCAGTGACGATGGCGGTCTGGATACCGGCATCCATTAAGAGGCGCAGCCCCAGGCCGTCTTTGACATTGAAAATTTTAATCTGGCTGCCGTCATCGTGGTAGATCACCTCTCCCTGGGTGAGGACGCCGTCCACATCCATGATGAGAAGCTCCACTGAGGCCAGCTTTTCGGTTGGTGTCATGCGTTGCCTCCGCTGCCAACAATGGCTTTTATGGCCACAATCTGGGGCAGGAGGGCTTCCATCATCTCGAAGGTGACGGAGTTGGGGCCATCACACAAGGCGTTGTCCGGGTCGAAGTGGGTCTCCATAAAAAGCCCGTCGGCCCCGGCTGCGATGGCGGCTTTGGCCAGGGGTGGCGCTTGCCGTCTGTCGCCACCGGACTTGTTTCCCTGTCCGCCCGGAAGCTGGACCGAGTGGGTGGCGTCAAAGATGACCGGGCAGCCGGTCTCTTTCATGATGCCCATGCTGCGCATGTCCACCACAAGGTTGTTGTATCCGAAGGCGGTGCCCCGCTCGGTGAGCAGGATCTGGTCGTTGCCGGCGGAGCGTGCTTTTTGGACGATGTTCTCCATGTCCCAGGGGGCGAGGAACTGTCCCTTTTTAATGTTGACCGGTTTGCCTGTGTTGGCAGCCGCAACAATGAGATCGGTTTGTCGGCAGAGAAGAGCGGGGATCTGGATGATATCCAGGACCTCTGCAGCGCTTTTTGCCTGTTCCGGAGAGTGGATGTCCGAGATGACGGGGACGCCGAATTCGTTGCGGATTTCTTCTAAAATTCGCAGTCCTTCATCTGATCCGGGGCCTCGAAAGGAGCCGATGCTTGTGCGGTTGGCTTTGTCGTAGGATGCCTTGAAGATATAAGGGACCCCCTCTTTTCGGGTCAGCCGGGTCAGGAAGTCGGCGATCCGGAGGCAGATGTCCCGGTCTTCGATGACGCATGGCCCGGCAATAAGAAAGGGTGGGGCATCGGGTCCGGTGCGTAACGATTCCATGGGGTCTGTCATACAAAGCTCCTTAAAATGTTTCGGGTTTGCTCCGTTAGGTACGGAATTTGCTGTACCCAGCCAGATTATGGGATGTATCCCGGAAACCCCACAAAAGTCAAGAAGCCAAAAGAGCCCTTGATAAGCATAAGTTTTGCTGGTATCTGATAATGTTGACATGCAAGACTGTCCCTGATTGCCAACGGTATCAAGCGTTTTTTCAACGCCTTTGAGGCAGGCCGCATGGTCTCACACGAATGTATTCTGAGCAGTTTTTGTTCGGTTTTTTTTATCAATGCCCCTCAATAAAATGGAGTGGGCGTCTGGAGTCTACGTTTGAGAGAAAAAAAAGAGAGCCGAAAAGGGCGTCTGGTTATCCTGCTTCTTCTTGTGGGCCTTGTTACGGCCGGATGGTTTGGTTTCAGCCGGTTGGAAGGTGCCCCGCCTGAAGTGGGGTTGGACCTTTCCTTTGAAACCATGGGAAGCCGTGCCAGGCTTACGGGAACGATAACCGATGAAACCAGTGGCCTCAAGGAGGTGTGGATCGCGCTCTCCCGGGGTGGCGTTGATAAGGTGCTTTACAGCAAGACCTGGCCCAGTGAGGGGTTTCCCGGCAAGGGAAGCACCTTTGAAGACACCGTTGACGTGGATGCGGACCCCGGCAAGTTGGGGTTGAAAGATGGAAAAGCGCTGCTGCGCATTCGCGCCACAGACCACTCCCTTCGGAACTGGCTCAAAGGCAATACCACTTATATAGAAAAAGAGATCACCATTGATACACAGCCCCCCAGTGTGGACATCCTGACGCGCAGCCACAATGTGGCCAGCGGCGGGACGGGTCTGGTGGCCTACCGGTTGTCGGAAACGGCAGCCAAAAGCGGCGTCCGCGTTGGTGAGAACTTTTTCCCCGGATACCCTGGTTACTTTGAGGGCCATGATGATGTCTATGTCGCTTTTTTTGCCCTGAGCCATCTTCAGAAAAAAGGCACCGAGATCTGGGTAGAGGCCGAGGACGAGGCCGGAAACCTCGCAAAGGCGGGTTTCTACCATTACATCATCAGCAAGCAGTTCAAAAAAGATCGCATCAACGTCGGTGACGGGTTTTTAAACGCCAAGATTCCGGCCATGAGCGTGGAAAAATACGGAGAGACCCCTGAGAACAACCTGGACAAGTATCTGGTGATCAACAGCAAGATGCGGGCGGACAACAACCACACCATACTTTCAAGCGGCCAGAAAACGGAAGCCACGATGTACTGGAAGGGACGCTTCAAAAGACTTCCCGGTTCCGCCACCCGTGCCACCTTTGCCGACCACCGAAGCTACTATTATAAGGGTAAACGGGTGGACCAGAAGTACCACCTGGGCTTGGACTTTGCGTCGATTCGTCAGGCGGAAATTCCTGCGGCCAACGCCGGCAAGGTTGTGTTTGCCGATGAGGTGGGAATTTACGGCAAGACCGTTATTATTGACCATGGGTTTGGCCTTCTCTCTACTTACTCCCACATGAGCTCTGTACGTGTGAAGGAGGGTGATCTGGTGAGAGGGGGGGATGTCATCGGTCGAACCGGTGTGACGGGCCTGGTCGGGGGTGATCACCTTCACTTCGGAGTGATTGTCGGTGATATTTTTGTCAACCCCATCGAGTGGTTTGATGCCAACTGGATCAAAAACAACATTACCTCCAAGCTGGATCAGGTGAAGCGGGATCTCGCACAAACTGGATCCAGAGGGTAAACAGAGGCGATCGGTTGTGGGTGGCAGGGGGCAGGCGACGGTCGATGAACCATCTCAGCCGTTGTTCACGGGCGTAGCCCGTCAGCGAATGTGACTGGTCCGAGGAACGAGGGGCAGGAGCATTCGCGAACCTGCTCACCTTGCCGCCGGAGGCACGCATTTTTGTTTTTTCCGTGTTCCTAAATCCTAAAACTATTGGAGCTGAATCAAGTGGGCAAAACATACAAGGTTGAAAAAAGTTACGAAGAGATCAATGCCAAGATCAAGGCCGGTGAGGTCGTTGTGGTTACGGCTGAAGAGATGATCGGTATCGTTGACGAAAAAGGGCCCGTAGAGGCCGCCCGGCAGGTGGATGTGGTCACCACCGGAACCTTTGCGCCCATGTGTTCGTCCGGAGCCTTTCTTAACATCGGCCAGTCAACGCCTTCGGTGCGCACCACAGCCACCTGGTTCAATAACGTTCCCGCCTATTCAGGGTTGGCGGCGGTGGACTGTTACATCGGGGCCACGGCGGTGTGTGACGATGACCCCTTGAACAAGGTCTACCCCGGAGAGTTCCGCTACGGGGGCGGCCATGTCATTGAAGACCTTGTCGCGGGAAAGACGGTTTATGTACGCGCCGACAGCTACGGAACCGCCTGTTACCCCAACCTCCATATTGAAAAGGAGGTGACCCTTGAAAGCCTTCAGTCGGCTGTGCTCTGCAATCCGAGAAACGCCTACCAGAACTACAACTGTGCGGTAAACGTCTCCGACAAGACCATTTACACCTACATGGGGACCTTGAAGCCCAAGTTGGGGAACGCGAATTACTGTTCGGCAGGGGAGTTGTCCCCGCTTTTGAACGACCCCTATTACAAAACCATCGGGTTCGGCACGCGGATCTTCCTGGGCGGCGCTCAGGGGTACGTGGCAGGTCCCGGGACCCAGCACAGGCCTGGGAACCCGAGGGGTGAAAACGGGGTGCCGCTCTCTCCGTCCGGAACCCTCTGGGCCATGGGTGACCTGAAGAATATGTCCCCCGAGTGGCTTCGAGGGGTGAGCATGCGGGGTTACGGCAGCTCCCTGTCCGTGGGGCTGGGAATTCCCATCCCCATACTGAACGAAGAGATGGCGCAGTTTACCGCCGTGCGTGATGAAGAGATCTTCACCCAGGTGGTGGATTACAGCGACGACTACCCCAAAGGTATTTCCCGCAGTCTTGCGCAGGTGAGCTACAAAGAACTGAAAAGCGGCACCATTACCGTAGATGGCGAGGAAGTGCAGACCGTGCCCCTCTCCAGTATGGTCAAGGCCCGTGCCGTGGCGGAGACCCTTAAAGAGTGGATCCAGCGGGGAGAGTTTCTGCTGGGGGTTCCCCAGGATCTGTTGCCCACGGAGTAGGGCGGGGGAAAAGAAACGCCTTCTATGGTTAAAGTGGCCAAAAAAAATGCCTCCGGCGGCAAGGTGTGCCACCTTGAAAGCAGGTTGCAAATGCGCTTTGTCCTTCGTTCCTCAGGCTAAATCACATTTGCTTTAGGCTTTAGGTTGACCCAAGATTTTTTTTAAAAGACCTGTTTGGCAACCTTTTTAAAAGGTTGGCCCCCGGCAGGGGCGCCGGAGGCATCTTTAACCTGGCTGCCTCCGGCGGCAAGGTGTGCCACCTTGAAAGCGGGGTTGCGAATGTTCCGAGCCCTCGTTCCTCAGGCTCGTTACATTCGCTGACGGGCTTTGCCCGTGGGGTTCCGGTGGTGACCTTGATATTGTCTTCACCGGCGAGCAACCATGTGGGGGCCTATGTGCTGCCTGAACTTTTAAATAACACGACTTTTTTTTGGGGAAGTGTCTTAAAGGTAGCTGTTCAGTGTCTTTCATTCCAATTTTTGTATTGCTGATGCAAGGGGACCCGGTATATGATCACGGTCATTGCGATAGCATTCTAATTGATGGCTCAGTAAATTAGGTCAGAACTCCGGTTAGTGATGTATGGTGGTTAGGACGGCCTTGCCCAAAGGCAAGGTGTCGGACTGATCGTGCGACATCACCAATTTATGAGCGCTTCAATTTTCCGCATGAACCACGTCATCGTGGTCGCCTGTCATTTATTCTGACGTTTCATTCACCATGATCAAAAGGCCTGTGCCGGTTATGCTGGGTCCCTTTCGGGGGCTCTTGGCGGTAAAGCGGGTGAGCTGCGGGTGAGCCGGGCTCTGCAGGGCTTGAAAGCAAAAGGCGAAATATAGTGGCATCAAAAAAGAGAACCCCTGCTGAGTCTTCCACGGGCAAAGGGCCCATTCGCGAGAACATCGAAGCGATTGTCATTGCCCTTATCCTGGCTCTTTTTATCCGCACCTTTGTGGTTCAGGCATTCAAAATACCGTCGGGGTCCATGCTCAATACCCTTCAGATCGGTGACCATATTCTGGTGAGCAAGTTTATCTATGGCGTAAAACTTCCCTTTATTCAAAAGACCATTGTGCCCGTCAAAGACCCCAAGCGTGATGACATTGTTGTGTTCATCTACCCGGAAGATCCCAAGAAAGACTTTATCAAGCGTGTTGTGGGGGTTGAAGGGGATGTGGTGGAGATGAGGGATAAGAAGCTCTATGTGAACGATGAGCTTGTGGAAAGGGATTACACCATTCATACGGATCGGCGGGTTCTTCCGGCACCGTTTACCACGCGAGACAACTTTGGTCCCAAGACCGTTCCCAAGGATTCGCTCTTTGTCATGGGGGATAACCGTGACAA
>Ga0070728_10004202_pt1 | contig 15148 bp, 12 predicted proteins | sample tdDd471_FD_66723 | JGI IMG/M metagenome (GOLD analysis project Ga0070728, IMG submission 66723) | Marine sediment microbial communities from the Atlantic coast under amendment with organic carbon and nitrate - tdDd47.1 | ecosystem: Environmental > Aquatic > Marine > Coastal > Sediment | place...
TCAAGCAGCGCAAAATCGTGATCGATGAACATTTTTGCCAGCCCCATGAATATCTTTTGAAACTGTTTCATTTGGGGGGCACTTAAACCAAGTTTGAAACCCAGCTCCCGCGCCTGATAAGGCATTGCACCGACCAGCGGATCGATCTCTGCCTTGTGAATGAGCTCAGGAGTCTCTTCGGCGACTTTCTCGATCTCTACACCGCCTTCAGTGGAGGCCATAAAAACAACTTTACGTGAACCGCGATCCACCACGGCACCCAGATACAACTCCTGGTCGATATCCGTGCAGGACTCCACAAGAATCTTGCTAACCGGCTGGCCGTTCTCATCCGTCTGATATGTAACGAGGTTCTTACCTAACCACTGCTCAGCAAAGGACCGTATTTCATCCTTTGAGCTTACCAGTTTTACACCACCGGCCTTTCCGCGACCGCCAGCGTGGACCTGAGCCTTCACAACCCACTTTTTACCGCCAATCATATCTGCTGCATCGGCGGCATCTTTTGCCGTATCGCACGCATATCCCGTTGAAACAGGAAGTCCGTAATCGGCAAACAACTGTTTTGCCTGATACTCGTGTAAATTCATAATCGTGTCCGTTTAATTGTGAGTAATTGCTGTTAATACAGCTAACCCGGCAGGTTTGTTGATGAACGCTGCCCTTGATTTTCAATTCATCCAGTTTTCAGGATCAATAACACTTGTCTTATTCATAAGGTCATCAATCAACTGAATAACCGAATCGCGACAGCTTAAGGCTGGCGCTCCTTCTCTGGGAGAATTGTTTTTATTGAATCGTCTCCGTTCCCTTTTGGACTTTCCCTTCTCATGTCGAAACAATCACTTTCACTTGCCAGGCTATTTGCGCTTCTTCTTGTTGGCAATATGAATCGCATGCCCACCTACCGCCAGTGCCGCTTCATGGAACGTTTCCGACAGCGTCGGGTGTGCAAACATTGTCAAACCCAAGTCTTCTGCACTGGAGCCAAACTCCATTGCAATTACTGCCTGAGTGATTAATTCAGATGCATTTTGCCCGATGATATGAACGCCCAGCACACGGTCCGTTTTGCTATCCGCGAGAACTTTCACCATTCCTGCAGTGTTATTGGCAGCCATCGCCCGTCCGTTAGCGGCAAATGGACAAATACCCACATTGTAATCCACTCCGTCGGCCTTGAGCTGCTCTTCACTCTGACCAACCCAGGCAATTTCAGGGTGCGTATAAATAACACCTGGTACACACTCATAATTAACCTGCGTTTTTTGACCTGCGATACGCTCTGCAGCCATAACCCCTTCTTCCATGCCTTTATGGGCCAGCATAGGACCTCTGACGACGTCCCCTACGGCGTATATACCGGGTACATCTGTCTGACAATGTTCATCAACAAAGATAAAACCGCGCTCGTCCAGGTTCACACCGCTATCTGGAGCCAATAAACCATCGGTTACGGGGCTTCGACCAACACCCACAATTAGTTTGTCAACCTTAAGCTCCTGGGCACCCTTTGAATCTTTATAACTGACGTTAATCAACCCGCGCTTGATATCGGTTCCCGTTACCATTGCCTTGAGCTTTATATCCAGCCCCTGCTTCTTGAATTGTTTCAGGGCTTCCTTGGCAATTTGCTGATCCACCAGACTTAAAAAAGTATCCTGCGCTTCGATCACCGTTACTTCCGAGCCCAAGCGCGCCCAGACACTGCCAAGCTCCAGCCCGATAACGCCCGCGCCAATAACACCCAAACGCTTTGGAACCTCATCGAATTCCAATGCACCCGTTGAATCCACGATATAGCCTTCGGTGATTGGCGCGGGAGGAATCTCAACCGGCTTAGAGCCTGTCGCCAAAATTACATTGTCCGCTTCATATACCGTTGTATCGCCTTTTGTATCGGTGACTTCGACTTGCTTGCCCGCCAACAAACGGCCGGTACCCTGTATAGACGTCACTCCATTTGCTTTGAACAACGAGGCAATTCCCCCCGTTAGATTCTTAACAATCGTATCTTTACGCTCCATCATTTTCGCGACATCAATCGCAGGGTTTTCTACCTGAATACCGTGCTGATCAAGCTCGTGTTTTGCTTCTTCAAACTTGTGAGAAGACTCCAAAAGTGCCTTTGAAGGAATACAGCCGACATTCAGACAAGTGCCACCCAAAACCTGCTTCCCCGCATCAGAGGTCCATTTTTCAACACACGCAGTTTTAAGACCAAGTTGTGCACAGCGAATAGCAGCCACATAACCACCAGGTCCGGCACCAATAACAATAACATCGTATTTATTCGACATAGATTTCTAACTCCTGACTGACGGCTTATATTTCCAAAAGAATACGTGCTGGATCTTCAATCAACTCCTTGATTGTCACCAGAAATTGCACGGCCTCTTTGCCGTCTATCATGCGGTGATCGTAGGACAGCGCCAGATACATCATGGGTAAGATGACCACCTCACCGTTGACCGCCATCGGGCGTTCCTGAATCTTGTGCATCCCTAAAATAGCTGTTTGAGGCGGGTTCAGGATCGGCGTAGACATAAGCGACCCAAACACGCCCCCGTTTGATATCGTGAAGGTCCCTCCTGTCATCTCTTCGATGGTTAATTTACCGTCTTTGGCCTTCTGCCCAAATTGCTTGATAGTTCCCTCGATGGTCGCGAGACTCATCATATCTGCATCCCGGAGGATTGGGACAACGAGACCTTTTTCAGTAGATACCGCGACACCTATGTCCTGGTATCCATGATAGACAATATCATCACCGTCGATTGAAGCATTCACAGCCGGAAAACGCTTCAACGCCTCAGCTGCGGCTTTAACGAACAAAGACATAAACCCAAGCTTCGTGCCGTTATGCGTTTTTTCAAACAAATCCTTGTACTGCTTACGCAATTCCATCAAAGGTTTCATGTTGACCTCATTGAACGTCGTCAACATTGCCGTGCTTTGACTCGCGTCGAGCAACCTGCGTGCAATGCTCGCGCGCAAGCGCGTCATGGGAACGCGTTTTTCTGCCCGCTCTCCCTGAGGGATGTTCGCCGCCGGAACTGGCTCACTTGCCTGTGCGGTTTTTTCGGCAGGTGCCGACTGGGCAACGGATTTCTTGCTTTCCAAATGATTGACTACGTCTTCTTTGGTCAGCCTGCCATCCTTACCCGTGGCATTTACATCTTTCGGATTAAGACCGTTTTCTTCAACCAGCTTTTTGGCCGCCGGACTCATAATAATGTCTGATGAGGCGACACCGCTTTCATCTGCGGTTGCTTTTTCAGACGAAGACTCAGGCTTGCTTTCGGTTGCTTTGGCTGAAGACCCTGTGGCACCGGCTTTAAATTTACCGATTACTTCACCACTCAAAACGACATCACCTTCGTTTTTGATAATTTCTTCAACGACACCGTCATCCGGTGCAACAACTTCCAAAACTACCTTATCGGTTTCGATATCGACGATAAGCTCATCACGAGCAACTTGCTCGCCGGGTTGCTTGTGCCAGGTCGCAACCGTTCCGTCCGCAACTGACTCCGGGAAGGTTGGGGCTTTTATTTCTGTAGACATTTCCAATCCTTATAAAACGCTTATGCAATATCAAATGCTTGATTGATTAGTTTGGTTTGCTCTTCCACGTGCACCGAAATGTATCCGGCAGCCGGTGCTGCGGATCCTTTTCGGCCGGCGTATCTCAGATAGATTTTTTCATTGATCTTCTTCAAGGCCCTGCGCATGCGATGCTGTGTCGGGTACCAAGCCCCCTGATTCTGAGGTTCCTCCTGACACCAGACAACGTCCTCCAATTTTGGATACGCTCTGAGCACCGCTTCGAGATCCCCGCCGGGGAATGGATACAACTGCTCAATTCGAATGATGGCAGTATCGGTCATTTCATGAGAACGGCGGAATTCCAGTAGCTCATAATACACTTTGCCGCTACACATGATTGCCCGCTTCACTTTACGGGGATCCAATTCTTCGACCTCGGGAATGACTGTCTGGAAACTTCCACCGCTCAGATCTTCGAGCGAGGAGACGGCGTCCTTATGTCGCAACAGGCTTTTTGGTGTAATCGCAACCAGAGGTTTTCTTAAAGGGCGCTTAACCTGTCGTCGCAGCATATGGAAAACCTGCGCAGGTGTGGTGGGCACGCATACCTGAATATTGTGCTCTGCACACAGTTGCAGATACCGCTCAAGTCGCGCAGACGAGTGTTCAGGGCCTTGCCCCTCATACCCGTGGGGTAGCAATAAGGTCAAACCACAGAGCCGCCCCCATTTATGCTCACCACTGGTGATAAACTGGTCAATCACCACTTGTGCTCCGTTAGCGAAATCACCGAACTGAGCTTCCCAAACGACTAGTGCACCCGGATTCGTCGTGGCATAGCCGTACTCGAAAGCCAATACTGCCTCTTCGGACAAAAGGGAATCGTAAATCTCGAATTTCGGCTGATCTTCGGCGAGATGTGCCAGCGGCACATACGTTGAGGCATCACTTTGATTGTGCAAAACAACATGGCGATGCGAAAACGTCCCTCGCCCCACATCCTGACCGGTAATTCGCACTTCATGACCTTCATTCAGAAGCGTTGCATACGCCATGACTTCGCCATATCCCCAATTAATTGGCATGGCGCCCTGATTCATCTTGCTTCGATCCTGAATGATTTTCTGGACCTGGCGTTGAATGGGAAAGCCTTCCGGAATGGTGTCAAGCTTCTTCCCGAGTCGCTGCAGCGTTTTCAGCGCTGTCCCGGTTTTTGCCTTGGCAGTCCAGGCATGTCCGAGATACGGTGCCCAATCAACATACATGGATTTGTTCGGCTCAAGCACCAAGCTTTTCGTAACGTGGTCACCTTTGTCTAGAGCGCCCCGATAATCGTCTTCAAGTTTCTTCGCCTGATCTTCTTCGATAACACCGTTTTCGATCAGACGCTCTGCATATAGTGTTCGGGTGGTTTTAAGCTTTTTAATGATTTCATACATCAGTGGCTGGGTACCGGACGGCTCATCGGCCTCGTTGTGCCCCCGTCTTCGGTAACAAACCAGATCGATAACCACATCCTGTTTGAACTGATTACGATAATCCAGAGCCACCTGAGTCACGAAAAGCACCGCTTCCGGGTCGTCACCATTCACATGAAGGATGGGAGCTTCGATCATTTTGGCAACATCAGTGCAATATTCCGTCGATCGCGCGTCTACCTGCTTGCTTGTCGTAAATCCAACCTGGTTGTTAATGATGATGTGAACAGAGCCCCCGGTTTTAAATGCCCGGGTCTGCGACATCTGAAACGTTTCCATCACGACGCCTTGACCGGCAAACGCCGCATCGCCATGCATAATGATTGGAACAACCGTCTCACCGCTGGTGTCCTTGCGACGGGTTTGTCGCGCGCGTACGGACCCCTCTACTACCGGTGATACGATTTCCAGATGAGAGGGGTTGAAAGAAAGTGCCAGATGCACTTCTCCGCCGGGCGTCATAACATTCGATGAAAAGCCTTGGTGATATTTAACATCACCGGAACCCATATCATGCAGCTTTTTGCCATCAAACTCGTCAAACAAATCTTTTGGATTTTTACCCAGAGTATTAACAAGCACGTTCAACCGGCCACGGTGGGCCATTCCAATGACCATTTCCTTCGCACCATAGCCACCGGCACGCTGTATTAGCTCATCCACCAGAGGAATCAGACTTTCGCCACCCTCAAGTCCAAACCGTTTCGTTCCGGGGTATCTTGATCCAAGATATTTTTCGAGGCCTTCGGCTGCTGTCAATCGCTCAAGGAGATGGTAGCGTGTTTCAAACTCATAATTGGGCTTGCCCTTTACCGACTCCAGGCGCTGCTGGAACCAGCGTCTTATATCGGTATCGACAATATGCATATATTCCGCGCCGATTGACGAGCAATACGTCTGATTGAGACCGTCTACAATTTCCTTGAGGGTTAGCTCTTCAGGACCGAATGCGAGGCTGCCGGTTTGAAATTTAGTGTCTAGATCTGCTTCGCTCAAACCATGATAGTTGAGATCCAGATCAGGAACGGTCGCGCGGTACATCAAATTTAACGGATCAAGTTTGGCCACCTGATGCCCACGAATTCTGTAAGCACTGATAAGCTGAAGCACCTTGACCTGCTTTTTCTCATGTTCACTCGTGGCGCTGGCAGGGGTGCTTAATTCGCTACTCTTGTACTTATTCTTGGAAATATGAAGAAATTGTTCGCGGATAGTCGAATGCGGGATGTCTTTGGCTGAATGCCCATTGACGCGGGGTAACTGATCGAAATAACTCCGCCATTCCTCTGAAACACTGTTGGGATCTGACAGATAAGCGTCATACAGCTGTTCCACATATACAAGATTCCCCCCCGACAGATGAGACGTCCGCCAGAGTTGTTCCATGATGCTTTCTTGCATTAATAGCTCGCCTTAGTTAGCAGTAAATGCGAATACCAGGCACTATCTCGTTGGCTGCCGATAACCGGCCAGTTATTTCAGCGCTCTCCATAAAATGAGCGCACAACCTCTTCCAAGGTTATGATGACTGCTGCCTCAAAGATAATACGGGTGTTACCCGTTTCCCTAGTGGTTTTTGTACCAGCAAACAGATACGCCAGCTTTTTGGGCCCTTGTATCTGCTTCCAGATTTTCTGCGCAACCCATGTTCCCGGTTTTCACAGAAGGATTCATCACTTGATTATAGACAGTATAAAATTTTTCGCAGGGGCAATTTCTTGCCATTTTTACCGCGATAAAAAGGGAGAGCCCTGCCTGTCAAATTCCAGAGCTTCCCTCTTGATTGAATGGCAATCAGGTTGAACGCTGCATCAGCATGTTTCGAATGTGCCCGATTGCCTTGGTCGGATTCAAGCCCTTTGGACAAACACTGACACAATTCATGATTCCCCGGCAGCGGAAGACACTGAAAGGATCGCTTAAATCATCCAGTCGCTCAGCTGTTGCGGTATCACGTGAATCTGCCAAAAATCGATACGCCTGAAGCAAACCAGACGGCCCGACAAACTTATCCGGGTTCCACCAGAATGAAGGACAGGCAGTTGAACAGCATGCACACAGAATACACTCGTACAAGCCGTCAAGCTTGGCGCGGTCTTCAGGCGTCTGCAAACGCTCTATCGCTGGTGGCGGCGTATCGTTAATGAGGAACGGCTTGATCTTTTCATACTGCTTGTAGAACAAGCTCATGTCGACGACAAGATCACGTATCACTGGTAAGCCCGGCAGAGGGCGAATGACCAGCTTGTCCTTCTTAACGACATCCGACAAAGGTGTGATGCAGGCCAAGCCATTCTTGCCGTTCATGTTAAGGCCATCAGATCCGCAAACACCTTCGCGACAGGAACGTCGATACGTAATAGACGGATCCTGTGCTTTCAAAAGATGAAGAACATCCAGCACCATAAGGTCCTTTCCCTCAGGTATATCAATATTGATATCCTGCATAAAAGGAACCTGGTCTTTTTCCGGATTATAACGATAGATACTGACTAACATCTTAAATCTCTCCTAGTAAGACCGTACTTTCGGTGGAAATGCCTCAACTGTTTTGGGCGCAAAATTCACATCCCGTTTGCTTACCCGCTTATCAGTCGGGAAGTATATTGAATGCTTTAACCAGTTCTCATCGTCACGCTCGGTAAAGTCGTTTCTGGCGTGCGCACCACGACTTTCCTTACGCTCTTCAGCCGAAACGGCTGTGGCATAAGCCACTTCAAACAGGTTATCCAGCTCTAGCGCTTCGATACGAGCGGTATTGAAAGCCTGGCTCTTGTCTTCGAGGTGTACATTCTTTATGCGCTCCCCGATCTCATCCAGCAGCTGCAGACCTTTCTGCATGCTTTCACCTTCGCGGAATACACCAAAGTAAAGCTGCATTGTCTTCTGGAGCTCTTCTTTCACTTCGGCCATGCTCTCACCGGAAGTGGAAGAGTTCAGGCGATCGAGCCTGGAAAGCGCTGAATCAATATCGGAATCACTGGCATCATCATGACTGACACCTTCACGCAGCGATTTTTCAATCTGAAGACCGGCCGCACGACCGAACACAACCAGATCAAGCAGCGAGTTACCACCCAGACGATTGGCACCATGCACCGAAACACAGGCCGCTTCACCACAGGCATATAGACCGTCAACGATTTGGTCTGTTCCATTGGCATCCTGAGTAATTGCCTGACCACCAATATTGGTCGGAATACCACCCATCATGTAGTGACAAGTTGGAACGACTGGAATTGGTGCCTTAACCGGGTCAACGTGCGCAAACGTTTTTGAAAGCTCGCAAATACCAGGCAATCGCAAATTGAGCGTTTCCTCACCAAGATGATCAAGCTTAAGAAGCACATGATCCTTGTTGGGGCCACAGCCGCGGCCTTCCAGAATTTCCATAACCATTGATCTGGCAACAACATCTCGTCCAGCCAGGTCTTTGGCATTGGGTGCGTAGCGCTCCATGAAGCGCTCACCTTCGCTATTAATCAGGTAACCGCCCTCACCCCGACAACCTTCCGTCACCAAAGTACCAGCACCATAGATACCGGTTGGATGAAATTGCCACATTTCCATGTCCTGCCCCGGGAAGCCTGCTCGCAACGCCATACCCATACCATCACCGGTATTGATTAGAGCATTCGTGGTTGACTGGTAGATTCGTCCAGCGCCACCGGTCGCCATGACGGTCGCTTTTGCTTTCACGTAAACGGTTTCACCGGTTTCGATGCAAATAGCGATGACACCGACGACAGAACCTTTTTGATTCTTGACCAGGTCGACGGCATACCATTCATTCAGAAATGTTGTGCCACCCTTCAGATTCCCCTGATACAGGGCGTGCAACAGAGCATGTCCCGTCCGGTCAGCAGCGGCACAGGTTCGGGCCGCTTGTCCGCCCTTGCCGAAATCCTTCGACTGTCCACCAAACGGACGCTGATATATGCGTCCCGCTTCAGTTCGGGAAAAAGGAAGCCCCATGTGGTCCAGCTCGAAAACAGCCTGAGGACCTACCGAACACATATATTCAATGGCATCCTGGTCACCGATATAGTCAGAACCCTTGACCGTATCATACATATGCCAGCGCCAGTCATCGTTCGGATCTGCACTTGCAATGGCGCAGGTTATCCCGCCCTGAGCAGAAACTGTGTGAGAGCGCGTTGGAAATACTTTTGTAATACAAGCCGTTTTTACACCCGATTCGGTTAGCTGAAGGGCCGCGCGCATGCCGGCTCCACCACCGCCAATAACGATCGCGTCATAATTCAAAGTTCTTAGTTTCGACATCTTTTTACAGCCCCCACAAAATCTGAATACCCCAAACGATGTAGACAAACATCACCAGCCCACACACCGCCTGAAAAATAAATCGCAATCCCGTTCCCTTTATATAGTCAGTTGAGACGGTCCACAGTCCGACCCAAGCATGTGCACCGAGCGACAGTACAGCCAATAAAGAGAAAATACGCATGCACGTAGAGTCAAACAATGCGCTCCATTGCTCGTAACTCAAATCAGGGTTCATGACCAGATAACCGAGCATAAATACAACGTAAACAGCCAGAACGACAGCTGTAACGCGCTGCATTAGCCAATCATACAGACCATTTCTACCAAAACTCGTGACGCTAGCTACCATATCCAAACTCCTGCCAAAACTATAAGAACCACGGAGACAGCAATCGTCGCTTTCGCGCCCAGAACACCGCCTTCAAGGGTTTCACCGATACCAAAATCCATTAAAAGGTGCTTTATACCGGCAACCAGGTGATAAAGCAGCGCAGAAACAAGTGCCCAGATCACCAGCTTGGCGAGCACTCCATCCAAACATTCTTTAACTGAATTGAACCCCTCTTCGCTGGACAGCGACAATTCCAGGGCATACATCAGAATCGCCACTCCAACAAAAAGTCCGACACCGGTGATACGGTGGACGATTGAAGTTAAGGCAGGCAATGGAAAACTAAATTGGGTCAGATCAAGATTTACAGGTCGTTTATTATTCACAGCTCATCTACTCTCTCATTGTGGCGTGGAGCCAAATTTGTGCGAAGTCAATTTGGGAGGGCTTCCGTGACCAGTGCATCGTGTCACGGTTGACTTTGCATCCATTCAATTTGCAGCGTGTTCCCCAAAAACCTGTCAAAGCAGCACTCTTTGCCAAGCACTTTATCGGCCACAAATTTGGGCACAGAATTATAGGGACTAAGTCACACAAATACAAACCTGCGTCACACTTCCATTTCACAGCGACCAATATCAAAACAGGCCAATGTTTGACAAACGAAATTTAGTCCCTATAGTTGACGCGCGTTTCGAAGATTTCCTCAAAATATTCAGCGAAACAAGCATTTATATAGTCGAATCGCAAACAGTTGCACCAAATTTTGACCCCATCAGACTACCTTGGGGCGACACTTGGAATCTGGCTTGTACACTAAACTCTCTTCGACGCTTACGCATTGTTGGCGACATTGGATTGTTTAGAGAGGAATGATGACTATAGACAGTCTATTTGTCATAATGCGCGAACTTTTTTCCTTAGGTAGACGCTGACTCTTCACGGGGAGCTGGTTGCTACTGAGATAAACTTCAGTAACAGGAGAGCACCATGACTGATAAAAAAGCTCAGTTATCGGTAGATGGCAAAACCATCGATTTACCCATTTATTCTGGCTCCGTCGGTCCCGACGTTATAGATGTAAGGAGCCTGGTATCCGAGGGGCTTTTTACCTACGACCCCGGCTTCGTTTCAACGGCCGCATGCGAATCGAAAATAACATACATTGACGGCGAAAACGGCGTTCTCCTGCACCGTGGATACCCAATCGAGCAGCTTGCAGAAAAATCAGACTACCTTGAACTCTGCCATCTTCTGCTTCACGGGGAGCTGCCTTCAAAAGAAAAGTCAGAGGCATTTCGAGCGACTGTCCGCAACCATACGATGGTTCATGATCAAGTAAACCACTTCTTCCGCGGCTTCCGCCGGGACGCTCATCCGATGGCAATAATGTGCGGCGTAGTAGGTGCTCTGTCTGCCTTCTATCACGATTCAATGGACATTTCAGATGAGCAACACCGGGAAATTGCCGGCTTTCGCTTGATCGCAAAAATGCCAACTCTTGCAGCCATGTGCTTTAAATACTCCATTGGCCAACCCTTCATGTATCCACGAAACGATCTGGATTATGCGGAGAACTTTCTTCACATGATGTTCAGCACGCCTGCTGGCGACGTGGAATTTGATCCGGTAATCGCCAAAGCAATGGATCGCATTTTCATGCTGCATGCAGACCACGAACAAAACGCTTCAACTTCAACGGTCCGGTTGGCAGGCTCTACCGGTGCTAATCCGTTCGCTTGTATCGCCTCCGGCATTGCAGCCCTTTGGGGGCCGGCGCATGGTGGTGCCAACGAAGCAGTTCTGACGATGCTGAATGAGATTGGTGACGAGTCCCGCATAGACGAGTTCGTTGCAAAAGCGAAAGACAAGAACGACCCTTTCCGCTTGATGGGCTTTGGCCACCGCGTCTACAAGAACTTCGATCCTCGCGCCAAGGTAATGCGGGAGACCTGTGAAGAGGTTTTGAAAACACTTGGGCTGGAGAATGATCCCCTTCTCAAGATCGCGAAGAAACTTGAGCAAATTGCACTAGAAGACGATTACTTCGTTCAGCGAAAACTGTATCCAAACGTAGATTTCTACTCGGGCATCATCCTGAAAGCCATCGGCATTCCGGAATCCATGTTTACAGTAATCTTTGCCATGTCGCGTACGATTGGCTGGTTCGCCCACTGGAACGAAATGGTCAGCGAAAACTACCGTATCGGTCGTCCGAGACAGCTCTATACCGGTTACGACAAAAGAGATTATCCGGCGTAACAAGCCAGACGAAAAAAACCCCGCTTGACGGGGTTTTTTTATGCCACGACCACCAACAGCTCAGAGCGCCTAAACGAACACACTGCACCTCTTAGAGCAACTAGAGCAGCGCTTTTGAAAACCACTTAACTGCCCAATTAATTAGAGCAATAACTTTCCAATGACATCAAAATCTGTTCCCGGGACTGCTGACAGGTTTTTTTCCTGCCAACCCTGGATGCGAAAATAGGCTCCAGAAAGCGCACATGCGCATGGACCTTATCCACCATAAAAATTCTGCCCAAGGTATCGTTGAAACTATCATCATTGATGAATGCCGGCTCCAATAATTGATTACCCATGTCATCCGTGTACCGTATCGAAACGGGTTGCACCGCTCGCCCCGTCCGGACAGCCGCCTCATAAAACATCGGGTAAAAAGGCAAGACCCCTCTACCGTCGGAAGTTGTAGACTCAGGAAAAACCACTACAGAGCGCCCCTCGTTCAAACGCTGTTCAAGCGCAGGAATGGAGCGATAGGCCTGAAACTTGTTACTCCGATCAATAAACACTGAACTCATACGCTGGGTAAAAGTACCCAGAAAGGGCCAACCTGCGAGGTCATGACGCGCGACAAAACTAAAGGGCTTGATGCGATTCAGTACGATCGTGTCCAACCAGGAAATGTGATTGGATACGAACATGCCCTCGTCTTTCATAATAGAACCATGCACATGAATACGGGTATTCATGGATTTTTTCAGGTCTTCTACCCAGTGACGAAACAGACCGTAGTCGTTTAAATAGCGTTCGTTGATACCTGAAATTCGAGGAAACTGAAAACAACACTGAATAAACGCACTGCCAGCCAAAAGATTCACCCCTAGCCGGGAATAACGCGCAAGCTGTCTGGCCCTGAGGCGCACGCCACCCAACTCCTTCACCCCTACGACCTGATCATTCACTGCTTGCCCGGCGCCTCATCACGCGTAAACACCCACTCATCCCCATCCGACAGACTGGGACAGAACTGATATCCTTCGTAGTTAAAGCCTTTGAGCATCTCGACATCTTCAGCACCAATATCGGCAGCATATCGAACCATCAAACCTCTGGCCTTTTTGGCGTAAAAACTAATTATTTTATACTGACCGTTCTTTAAATCCTTAAAAACCGGTGTGACAATACGAGCCTCAACCTGTTTGCTTTTAATTGATTTAAAATATTCATTTGATGCAAGATTTACCAAGACGGGCTCTGTGCTTTTACCTAGCGCTTCGTTAATCGAATCCGTGATTTTCTCTCCCCAAAACTCATAAAGGTTTTTCCCCTTTGGGTTTTCCAGCTTGATCCCCATCTCAAGCCGGTAAGGCTGCATCAAATCAAGCGGTCTCAAAACACCATACAAGCCGGATAGAATACGTAAATTCGCCTCCAGGTAATCTATTTGTTTCTGGCTGCAGGTTTCGATATTGATCCCTGTATAGACATCACCCTTAAATGCAAATATTGCCTGTTTCGAATTTTCCAGCGAAAACTTTGCACTCCAATTCCTGTATCGGTCGACGTTTAGCAGTGCGATTTTTTCACTAATGCCCATGAGCGATTTAAGATCTTCAGCGGACAACTCCCTGAGCACATTAACCAGTTCGGACGCCTCTTTGACAAAGGCGGGATTATTAGACTGCTCCGTCATAGCGGAGGACTCAAGATCAAGCGTTTTTGCCGGGGAAATCACAAACAACATTTATTCACCTTACTCAATAAGCCTTATGGGCACTTAGATACTCACAAACGGATTCAACGGAAAACGGCCAGTATAAAGCACTTGCAGCCGCTTTGACCTGCAAAACCGGAATTGCTGCTCCATAGTTCTGAAAAAGTCGTGCATCCTCAGCGATATCGATCTCCCGAAGCTCAAACTGACCCTGCAACTGTAGCGTCCTGATCGCCTGAACACAGATTTCTTTTGCTTCATCACAAAGATGACATCCGGTGGTTGAATACAAATAAACTTGAAACGGCATATGAGTTTAATATCAACTAATTAGTTACATTATTTAATGTTTTAAATTAAGTTTAATTTAATTTGGATTTGGCAATTAGACAACGCATAATGCGCTCCCTGCATTCTAGGCAAACATACGATAAAACCCAGCAAAAAAACGAAAAGGTGCTCTGTTTAACCATGTGGTTCAAAAATATACTTTTTTATCGATTTACAAAACCTTTTGAGATGTCGAGCGATGAGCTTTCCTCGGCTTTGTCATCTGAAAACTTTAAACCTTGCGGTCCGCACGACCTGGCGCAGCTTGGCTGGTCCCCCGTACTCGGGCAAGAGAGCTCGGAATTCGTGCACGTCACCGACAAGTACTGGATGATTTGCCTGCAAAAACAGGAGCGAATTCTACCCAGCAGCGTTGTCAATGAGCAAGTTGCACTACGAGCTGCCGAAATCGAAGAGCAACAGCACAGAAAGGTTTCGAGAAAAGAGAAGTCTGAACTCAAGGACCAGATTACAACCGAATTACTGCCCCGCTCTTTCACACGCACTGTCAGACACTTTGCATACCTGTGCCCAAAAGACGGTTATCTCGTTGTGAATACGAGCTCTGCCAAACTTGCAGATGAATTTACTGCACACCTCAGGAAAACAATAGGGTCGCTTCCGGTCCGACTGCCAGAGGTGAACAACGCACCGTCTACACTGATGGGCAGCTGGGTCACAATGGATGCACCGGTCCCTAGCGGATTTGAAGTAGGTTTTGAATGCGAACTCGTTTCTAACGGAGAAGACAAAGGAAGCATTAAATATAAGGGACTCGAACTCGACACGGATCAGGTTAAACAGAATATCGAAAGCGGTATGGAGGTTACACGACTTGAGTTAACCTGGAGGGAGTCCATTTCTTTTGTCCTGGGTTCTGACCTGTCACTTAAACGCTTGAAATTTGCTGACGTATTGCAGGAAAAATTTGATGACATAGAAGCAGAGGATGCAGCAGGCCAGTTTGACGCAGGTTTTGCCATTATGGCGATGGAGTTCGATCGATTGATTCCGGAGCTGCTTGAATGTTTTGGCGGTGAAGACACGAGCGCAATCGTCGAGGCATAGGGCTTGAAAATTTACGGATACACCCTATCTAAAGTGATGTGGCACAAATGCTCCAAAGAGGTTTGTGTCGCGTCGCGCCGAAAGCGCAAATAAACCACACCGCCATAATTGGGGTATGACATTTATATTGCTTAATAAAGGATATGA
>Ga0070728_10004207_pt1 | contig 15140 bp, 9 predicted proteins | sample tdDd471_FD_66723 | JGI IMG/M metagenome (GOLD analysis project Ga0070728, IMG submission 66723) | Marine sediment microbial communities from the Atlantic coast under amendment with organic carbon and nitrate - tdDd47.1 | ecosystem: Environmental > Aquatic > Marine > Coastal > Sediment | place...
CGAAAATAGTGTCAGATATTTAATTGGGAAAAAATAATTGGGTAAATCAACGTTGTTGCTTAGCAATTCTAATCTATCTGGATATTTTTGCCCAGGTTAGTTTACGCCATGCAAATTCAATGGGCCCCTGCTTAAATCGTCTTAGATGCAACTTAGATATTTGTAGTTGTGTAATAAATATTAGCAAACCGATGATGACACAAAGGGTAGCTCCTGTGTATGGAAATAGCCTGAGCCCAACGCCTTGAAATATAAATATGCCAATAAAGCCCTGGAATATATAATTGCTTAAACTCATTTTACCATATGGAACAAATATATTTAGCCACTTATACCCTTTTAGCTTGTTCCAACAAATAATAAACAAAGCTATAAGCAATGATGTGAAGGCTAGATTTTTATATCCAGTTAATACTCTTGATACATGCTTTTGTAAAAGGTTTGTATTAATAATCTCCAAAAGTTTATTACCTGCTATCTCAATAAAAATGAAAGAAAAAGCTGAAAACAATAGGATTGGAAGCCATATTTTAATGCTTTCTTGTTGGAATAGTTTTATTCTGGCAACGATTACTCCAACAAGAAATAGTCCTGGTGTCTGAAAAACACGTCCATGCTCCCAGTTCCAAGCATTATTACCTCTAAGGCCGTATTGTAGGTTGCCGGAAAGAAGTTCAGGAATTGAGCCATCCATTCTAATTACTTTAACCGCTTTATAAAACGTTCTAATTTTGATCTCTTCAATACCAATGGAGTCTGTATTAATAAGACTAAATGTGCGGTATAGTCCCAACGGTTCGGCAAGTAATAGTATAGATAATAGAATGAGTAACCAATTGGGTGCTTTATATGTGATAATTAAAATGAAACCCGTGATGGCATATAAAACAAGTATGTCGCCTGAGTAAAATGCTGCATGTGCGAGTCCAATAATTAGTAGTAATAATAATCGCCAAGAGTAGCGTATGGCAAAATTTTCATTGTTTGATTTTCTTCTTTCGTATTGCACCCAAAAACTAAAACCCATCAATAAGGCAAAAATTGAATAAGCCTTACCGCTGAATAGAAAAAAAAGTGTGTCTTCGATTAATTTGTCGGAAGAGTTAAAAAATAAAGGATTGAGGTTTGCCTGTCCAAAGATGCCAAAATGTTCTATACTATGCAGTAGTACAATGGCAAAGAGTGAGAAACCTCTTAAGGCATCTACTAATTGAATTCTATCTGATTGCATGAATCTTATTAATTATTTTCTTTGTGTTGTTTAATCAAATATCAGATTAATATAATGTTTATAGTGATTCATTTTTCACAAAAAATGGTGTGTTTGTATCATAGTATTATATTGATGATGATCTTAATACAGATTGTTTTATACCTTATGATTTATTGATCCGCTAAATGGGATTGTGGTATTAGCAAGTATTGATAGTTATTACTGATGAAGCTCCTTTTCTCATAAATAATTAAGCAATAGTAGCGGTCGGTAGGTTTGTATGATGTTGATATTATTATCAATATACCAATCGTAAACATTGGGATCGAGGGCTGATTTTTCATTGTGACGTTCCCACAATAAATTCAGCCACACACTACTTTCTTTATCTCTGATATCATCAAATATTGTATAGTTCATATCCCATAGGTTCAGTATTTGACGAGTGTAAAAGGGGAACCATCAGACTCTTCACTCATTGACGGCATACCATGCAGCTTTACTTTCCGGCATAAGGTGGTTTATCAAAAGTTTGTCCATTACCCGTTACTCTTGGGTCTTTGGTTTTTTCTAGTTCTTCTATCAGTTGTTTTCTTAAGTGATGTTTGGTTGTTTGGTAATCCTGATTGTTTGCCAGGTTGTTAATTTGATAGGGATCGTTGGTGATATGGTAGAGCTCTTCTTTGGGACGTTTAGCGAATGCAAACTTATAATACTTATAATTATCATCTGTATTTTTGTTTTTAACTATCCAAGCTTTTGTAGGACCGGCATCGTAGTCGGCAAAGCAGGTACGTGTTTTTTTCTCTACTTCCTTAATGTTAACATTTGGTTCTTCCGGATTACCCATTGGCCATCTGTCAGGTTTAAAATTGATGATGTACAAAAACTCTTTTGTTCTGATGGCTCTTTGTGGATAAGGTAGATTACCGTCTCTCGCTGATTCAACATGTCTTTCTCGGCCTGTAATTATCCAATCATTTTTTTGTTTAACTATACCGTTGCTTTTATTACTTTCTAGCAAAGGCAATAAGCTTTTTCCTGTCATTACTTCGGGAATGGCCACATTGGCTACATCAAGAAAGGTAGGTGCCAAATCAACGAGGCTTACCAGGTCGTCAACAACTCTTCCGGGAGTTATTACCGATGGCCAACGAACAGCCAGAGTAACGTTGGTACCAAAATCGTACAAGTTGCATTTGCCATGCGTAAAGCCCGGTATGCCATGGTCGCCACTGACTACAATGATGGTATTGTTTAGCTCGCCTCTTTCTTCAAGCATTTCAATTAAAACACCCAGACCAGCATCAAAAGCCATTACTTCTCCCAGATAATCAGAAAAGTCCTGTCTCACGATATGCTCATCGGGCAAAAATGGGGGTAGTTTTCCTTTTAAGCTATCGGGATTAATGCCCCAGAATTTCTTTCCTGAACCTTTCACCCAACTGCGGTGCGTATTTTTTGGACCCCACCAGTAGCAGTAGGGTTTGTTGCCTGAGTTGGCATTAAGGAATGAGTTGAAATTTTGTCGTACCTCCTTGTATAATTCATTTTTGGCTTCTTCCAATGATTGACCGACTTTGAGCATCCTACTTACATTTTGACTAAAGGAATTAAAACGATTTCCACCAACTTCGTATTTTGTTCTTTCACCACCATAGCCTGCATTTTCAGGTTTGCCGGGTGACCAGACTTTGTAGGTATAACCAATATGATAGCCGTTTTCTTCTAAAATCAGGGGGTAGGTTGGGATGTTGTCATCCCACACGGCTCCTCGCAGAATAGCTCCTCTGCCTGTACGATAAAAATGCTGCCCCGACAATAAAGAACTTCTACAAGGCGTACAGGATGGTGAATTCACAAACGCATTATTAAAAAGAATACCATCATTCGCTATCCTGTCTACATTAGGTGTGTTTATTAAGTGCTGCCATGCTTTATTGTTTTCAACCTTAGCATAGCAACTGGCATATTTTCCCCAATCATCGGCAAAAGCAAAAATAATATTAGGACGTTTTTGTTTATTTGGTTCGCTCTTAAAACCAAAGAAAAAAACAGTCAATATGCACAAACTAAAAAGACTGCCTGACACACTCATATTGTTTATAGATTTTATTCTCTTTTTGATTTTAAGCATATTTTCACCAGTCAATGTTTCTAATAATCTATTGTAATTACGTATACTCTTGGAGGTTTTATGGTGCTGTCCTGGCTTTTCATTACTTATGAAGTCCTTTTTTTCGCAAATAATCAAGTAAGAGTTGAGGACGATCTGTTTGAATAATGTTAATATTATTCTCGATGTACCAATCGTAAACGGAAGGGTCTAAAGCTGCTTTTTCATCATCATGGCCGCCATTGTGTCGTTTCCACAATGAGTTAACCCACACGCTACTACCTTTAGCTCTTATATCATCAAAATATTGAATGAATTGAATGGTGTCTTGTGGCACTCCAAAGGCAAAAGCTATTGGAGGGCTGTAAGCGAGGTAATCATCAACGATGGTACGTGCATCTGGTTTTGGTAATTTTATCTGGGGCATAAAATAGACTTTGTCGAGATAATGGCCATATTCCTTCTCTACTTCCATTCTGGTTTTTTCGCCTTTTAGTATTACCTGGTTGAATGTGTTTGTTTTTTCAATCACCTCGTAACACTTCTCAAAAACAGGATAACACTTATCCAGGTTGACTAATATTTTCCCTTTTACTAATAATAAAGCCTCTTCTAAGGATGGAATTTTGTGCTGTGTTTTCATTCCCAGCCCGTCTACAAGGTGAAATGTTTGCAGCTCTTCAAGCGTATAATCTTTTACTTTGCCTTTCTTTTTAGTTGTACGATCAATTGTATTATCATGCATCAAAACTAGTTGGCCGTCTTTTGTTTCACGGACATCAATTTCAACCATGTCAACCCCCATATCAATGCAATACTGTATGGCTTGCAATGAATTTTCGGGTGCATTGCGCCAGTCGCCACGATGGGCTACAACAATAATTTCTTTATTTTCCGAGTCCTCCAAATTATGAATCAAGGCTTCAATAGTTGGTTTTTTGGTATTCTGAGAAATGCCAGAGACACTAATAAGTATATAGGCGAGAAGTAAGTAATAGTTTTTCATTTGGAATAGTTTATTTTACTAATTCAACATCAACAAAATAAGAAGGAATGTTGATATCTTCCGCTGAATAAATCCAGGTTTCTAAATCGGTATCACCGGCTTTTACATTCATCTCAAATGTAACGTGCGTATCTGTTGCTTTAATGTTTTTTACGTATGTATTTTCACCTATTGTAAGTCTGGCTTTATTGGCGGTAAATTCTAAACTCTTTTTCCCCTTTGTTATAGCATTAAAGGCTAATCCGGTATAAAGAGGATAACGCGATAAGGTCACCTTATATTTGCCATCATTTACGAATGTTACTTTCCAGGGACCTTTGCCGCTTTCCAGTTTTTGAACATGCCCTTGCGAAAAGGCAGATTTCTCCCACAAGTCCTGAGTCGTTAATGAGATTATAGGATGTTCATTAGCTCCGAGCAGAAAGCGTACCGGTGTTTCACGGTCTGCTGCATTTTTATCGAGCCAGGCCAATAAAGCATCGTCCATTGCTTTTACCCGATCTGGATATTGAGCTGCTAAATCATTCTTCTGAGCACGGTCGTCTCTTATATTGTATAATTCTTTTCTGCCAACCCAGCGCCAATCGCCATCAATCACACAGTATTTGTTTCGTTTAAACAACACATCTTGGTTTGGATTAAGCTTCACCAAAAACAGTTGGCGCTCATCGTTTCCAGGGATGGATTTTCCATATAAAGCTGGTTTGAATGATAAGCCATCTTGGTCAAGCTTCTGTTTAGGCTGAACATCACAGATATCCATTATAGTAGGAAATATATCCATTACCGAAGTCAGGTCATCCACCTCATTTGTTTTAAACTTACCGTTGGGATAGTGGAAGAATGAAAACAGGCGATGTCCGCCTTCATAAGCAGAGCCTTTGCCACCTCTTTGTCCCATGTTAAAACCTTGTTCTGTCGGCCATTCGTTTTCGTCAAATTGCGCGGCGTAACCTGCTGTACCGTCGTCTGTAGTGAATACGATGATGGTGTTGTCCTTGATGCCCTCTTCTTCAAGAGTGTTCATGAGGCGACCCATGTTTTCGTCTAGATTGGTGATCATCCCATAATAAATGGCTTGTTTTTGAGGATGTCCTTTTTCTTCCCACGGTTTGGAGTATTCTTCAGCAACAATAGCTGGCAAATGTGCTACGTTAAGTGCCAGATAAATCATGAAAGGCTGGTCTTTAGCATTACATTCTTTTGTGTAGCGAATTGTTTCATTAAAGAATACATCGGTGCAGTAGCCTTCGTACTGTTTTAGTTCGCCGTTATGATAGTAAGTGTCGTCGAAATAATCATTGCCCCAGTAGTCAGAAATCTGGCTGATACCACCACATTTAAAGTTTACGGTTTCCTCAAAACCCTGATCTTGCGCCCTGAATGGCCAGGTGTCGCCTAAGTGCCATTTGCCAAATTGGCCGGTGGCATAACCATTCTCTTTAAATACTTCTGCTATAGTTATTTCTTCGGTGCGCATATTGCTGCGCCCCACGCTGGTTCGCCAAGCGCCTGTTCGTAAGGAATATTTACCGGTCATCATTGCCGTTCGAGATGGTGTACACATAATGGCTTGATGAAAGTTGGTCAGTTGTACCGATTCATTGGCAAATTTATCGATGTTAGGTGTTTTTAACCAGGGATTACCGAGGCACCCCAGATTATTTCCCTGATCGTCGCTCATAATGATGATGACGTTTGGCTTCTTCTTACTTTTTTGAGCAAAGCTCAAAGAAGAAATCGCTATGCTGAGTAATGCAAGAGATAGTATTTTTTTCATCTCGACAATAGTATTTGAGTTAGTACAAATTACAATATCGAGATAATGATAATTAAAAAGGTTTTGGATAATAAAGTGTAGGTATCATTTAGCTTTTATATGAGAAAGACTTATGGTTGTAGGTCTGTTAAGTTTTATACATTCAGTTGTTTGTGTTCTTCGCGGTGTTGTTTAGGGCAGAATGTTGAATGAAGGTGTTTGATACAAGTATCAGCTGTTTGAGATAGGTGTCGTTAAATTATTATTGGTTGATGTTGGAAGTGTAACAGTGATATTGCAAGATATTGCAAGATTCTTATTAGGAAACGGTTCCATATTTAGAAAACTTAAGGAACAGTTACTAATAACCCGGGGCGCGACTTATAGCAAGCTGCCAATAGTCGCACCCCTGGTATAGTCGTTATTTTTTAGTCTTCTTTTTTCCTTTTTTTGATTTTACGGGCATATTATTTTTATTCTCGATATAGGCATTAGATATCTGCACAGCTTTTTGATAATCAGCGTCTGTATAATCCCAGTATTCATCAATTACCTTATTTATTTCAAACTTGGGATCATCCTCTTTATGTTCTGCTCTGAGGTCTTTTAATTGTGCTTTTAGCTGGTTTTGGATTTTTAGATAAGCTTCCTGTCCGTACACATTATTCATTTCGTGCGGATCGTTTACCAAGTCATATAATTCCCAGGCGGCCGGTGTTTGTGGGTGTGGCTTACCTTTGGGAGCTACACCGTAAAATTGGATAAGCTTATGGGTTTTGGTTCGTATGGCAATATGAGCAGGTACTTCATGATGTGCCATGTGCAACCAATAATGATAGTAAGCTGCTTGTTTCCAGTTCTTGGGTTCTGTTCCTGTTTTCAATATGGATTTAAAGCTTTTCCCCTGCATAACTCCCGGTGTTTCAATACCTGCAAAATCCAAAAGGGTAGGGGCAAAATCAACATTCTCTATTATGGCATCTGATTTTTTTCCGGCCTTTATTGTTTTTGGGTAGCGAATAATAAAGGGCATACGAGCACCTTCTTCATAACCCCAGCGTTTGTCTACGTAATCGTGCTCGCCTAAGTAAAAGCCCTGATCGCTCGTGTAAATAATGATGGTGTTGTCGTAAATACCTTCTTCCTTCAGGTAATCAACCACGCGTTTGATATTATCATCAACTCCCTTTATACAGCGCAGATATTTCTTTAAATAAATCTGGTAAGCTTCCTTTGTGGCAGTATTGCCTTTTAAATCAGATTTTTTGAGGTAGTTGCCAACACAGCTTCTGCGTGCTCTGTCACTAACCGAAGAACCAATATAAGGCTTCAATTCACCATTATGACCTTTGGTGGCTATCGAACCATGATTCCCTTCATCGAATAAGCTAGCCGGTTCAGGAATTTCAATATCTGCTAAATAGCTTTCGTAGCGAGGTGCGGCGTCAAAAGGTCCGTGAGGTGCTTTAAAGTGGTGTTTTACAAAGAATGGTTTGGTCTTATCCCTGCTTTTCAACCAGTCTATTACTTCATCGGTAATGACATCCGATGAGTGACCTTCTATTTGTTCCAAATCCTTTTTATCTCTGCCAGCTACTTCAAACTCAGGGTTGAAATATTTACCCTGACTCTTTAGTACTTTAAAATAATCGAATGCCAATGGCTGTGTGCTCAAATGCCACTTGCCGATTACAGCGGTCTGGTACCCTGCTTCACGAAGATAATTGGGTAGATGCTGGTTTTCTTTAGGCACCTTTCCACCTAAGGTTGTTACACCGTTTACGCCACTATACTGCCCTGTTAAAATGGAGGCTCTACTTGGTGAACAAATGGAGTTGGTACAGAATGCATTTTGCATGAGCATGCCCTCTTTAGCCAACTTATCTATCGTAGGAGTTGGGTTTAACACCGCCAATCGACTACCATAAGCACCAACAGCTTCAGCGCTATGGTCATCAGACATGATGAAGAGAATGTTGGGTTTATCCTGACAGTTGACAGTCGTGCAAAAAAGTGCAAAAATGAATAAAGTTATTTTTCTAAAACTTTTCATAGGTGTAATGATCTAGCTTATTGAGATGAACGCAGAGACTCAAAGGCGCAGAGTATTTTCAAAAATATTAACATTGCATATAATTCCCTTTGTCTCTGTGTATGGTTAATAGTTTTTTACATAGCCATCAAGCACCTCAATTTGTTTCCAGCTTTTGCTCGGCTCATTTTTTTGCTTGCTTCCCTCTGTGCTTCTGCCATCATCAATGTATTTGGCTAAAAGTGTTTTCAATTCATCTACCACTTCAGGATGAAGATGCTGAACGTTAGTGGTCTCGCCGGCATCTTTTTCCATGTCGAACAGCTCAATGTCGGCAGGGTTGATTACTGGCTTGTCTTTGGGGTTCTTGCGTCGTGTACCGCCATTGGTAGCCAACACCAATTTCCATTTTCCTTTACGTATCGCAAATATACCGGCATCGGAATGGTGAACTATTCCTCCTCTTTCTACGTCATTTAGCTTTTTGCCCATTAGTGCAGGAAGGAAGCTTTTACTATCTTCTGCTGTGTTATCAGCCAATTCTATATCTAAAATATCAGCCACAGTAGCCATTAAGTCGGTGGTGCAGATGTTGTAATCGTTAACGGTTTCTTTTTTTACTTTTTCAGGCCAGCGCACAATAAACGGAACACGGTGGCCGGCTTCCCATGCACTTCCTTTTAATCCCCGGAAAGTATAACTTGGATAATGGCCTAGTGCTTGTAAATCCTTAAACTTAGCTGTTGGTGAGCAGCCGTTATCCGCGGTGAAGATGATTAAAGTATTTTCTACAATGTTTAACTCATCCAAAGTTTTTAAAATTTCTCCTACAGTCCAGTCTACTTCCATACAGAAATCACCATATTCACCAATGCCACTTTTGCCTTGGAAGTTTTTGCTTGGTACGATGGGTGAGTGCGGGGCGTTTAAGGGCATGTAAACAAAGAATGGATTATCAGGCGATTCTTGGTGTGATTTTTTAATCCATTCAGTGGTCTTGCTTGTGAATGTACCCAATACTTCATCTTGTGTGAAATTATCGGCTTTCCAGCCTTCTTTGGCACCAACTAAGCCGGCTGCTTTAATGGCCTTTTTATCGGCCAGAAAAGTAAGATTGCCTAGCACATGACGGTTTTCGATGTAGGCATGAGGTGGCATGTTAAGCGAGGCTGAGATGCCAAAGTAATAGTCAAAACCAAAGTCAAGAGGTCCGTTTTTAATGGCTTGTGTGTAATCTACATTTTCACCTGTGGATTCAACCCTTGATTCCGCTTCTCCAACAAAAGTAAAGTCCTGACCCAAGTGCCATTTACCCACAACGGCTGTGTTATAACCTTCTTTTTTTAGTAGTGAAGCGACTGTTTCACGCTCCAGCGACATTAGGTGCTTACTATGACCTTGTGTTACGCCATTTTTCTTTCTGGTACGCCAACAGTATCGCCCAGTCATGATTCCATAACGAGTAGGTGTACATACGCTTGAGTTAGTGTGTAAGTCAGTGAAGCGCATCCCTTCTTCTGCCATACGATCGAGGTTAGGCGTTGGGAATTGACAGTTTTCGTTGTAAGCAGCTACATCACCATAGCCCATGTCATCGGCTAGAATATAGATGATGTTTGGCTTGTTTTGCGCCCCAGCCAACAAGGTGATGCTTAACAAGGCTGTTGTGGAGAATGCTTTTATTATATTTTTCATAACTGTTTGCATATTACTATGGATGCTAGTTTTTTATAAATTTTGTGCTTAAAAACTTATTAATTTTTAATAAGTAAATACCTTTTGGTATATCTTCAATATTAATGGCATTATTTCCATTTATTACTCCAGAATTAACTTCAATACCCGTTAAATTAAGAATGCGGTAACTGTTTTGTTTTACAGGTAAATTTGTACAATACAAAGTTGTTTTAGCGGGATTAGGGTAGATGTTAATTGTATTATTCAAATCATTAATGGCTGTTTCTTTATTGGCTTCAAAGGTAGCCACGACAGGATAATGGTCCGACATTTCATCTATTAAAACGTTTGTGTTTGATGAGTTAGTGTAGTGATGAATGATGCGAGCATCTGTTGTTAAGTTGGCCAATGTTTCGTTGGCTAATAGGTAATCGATTCGCGCCAAATGTTCTGACTGTAAGTGTGTGCTTGTTGGGTTGCCATTCTGGTCGAGATTAGACTCGTCATGGAAAAGAGCCACAGAAGAGGAGGGGAAGGTACCCCATGATTTGGAGGCCTCATATGTTGCTCTGTCGCTATATTCGTTTGTTACATCAATAATGGTATTGCCTGAATGACTCCAGTATTTATCCATCACCCTGTAATCCCAGGTGGTACAGGCTGTCATTGCATTATCAGGCTCGTTTGCTCTATTGAGTTCATGGTTGCACTTGTTTTTGAAAATGCGGTACTGAAGCCTTTTGTCAATATTGGTTTCCGCATAGCTGCGGTCGGAAATAGTACTTGAATTAAAATCACCTAAGATGATAACATGATTATTGAGATTCATGTATTTCTCATAAAGTTCAAGCACATACTTGGTTTCTTTTTCACGGTGGTTTTTATTGCTCGATTTTAAATGAACTACTATAAATACGATGGGTTCATTAGCAAGTTTGGCAGCAAAGGTACCTTCGAGATTGGTGCCATTATAATCGTCATTAATGCCTTCCAGAAACTCAATGGGATATTTCGATGTGATGCCGGTAGCTTGTTGAGTATCCCTGTCAAAAATATATGAATAACTGTGTCCATAGCTTTGAGCAAAGGTGGACAGTTTACTTGCATCAAAGTTTTTAAGTTCCTGTAAAGCCAGTACGTCTGGTGTCTCATGAGTAAGAAAGTCAGTAGCTTTTTGTTGTACTTCTGCTTGAGTCGCACTAAATGGGTGACCTGCAGGTATGATACCGGCTGCTTCACTCAATTGAGAAAAACCATACCATACATTCCATGACATTACTTTTAACCTATTCAAAGACGAATTAGGTATTTGTCCGCTAGCAAGGCAAGCAAAAGAAATCAGAATGATGGATATGCTTAGTCTCATGGCATTATAAATTAAGAAAAAAATCCCCGATATATACCAGGGATTTTTCAAATGAGTTTTACGCTTACTTTAAATTAATCTTGTACACACAAGCATATTCAAAATCTTGATTTGTGTTGTGCAAAAGGTTTAAGCCTTTTTCGTTCAAGTCCCAATCGACATCCCCATTACCCATTAATTGGATTGATTTGATTTTTGAACCATCAAAATCTTTAAAAGCTGTTAGCAAGGCATCACCATTTGAAGGCTGAAAGGCCGTAACATAAATCACTCCTGGCTTCGTGGTGTAACGGTATTCAATCTCGTGAATACGCATGCTGTGATTGCTATAATGCACTTCCGGTTCTTCAATAATATCACCAGCAAACTCACCATAAACATTCCAAGGCTTGGTTGAGTAGATGGCTTCACCATGCTTTTTCAACCAGCTTCCCAGTGCTAATAGGCGTTTCTGCATGCCTTCCGGAATCGTTCCATCGGCTTTTGGTCCGATATTTAAGAGCAGGTTACCGTTTTTACTTACTACATCTACTAATAAACGAACCAACTCAGATGGCGTTTTGTAAAGATCGTTTACCTCTTCGTTGTGCATGTAGGCATAGGATATCCCTAATGTAGCCGGATTCTGCCAACGTGGACCGATTGTATCCATCTGTAGGTTGTCTTTTTCACGACATCCTACGCCATCAGGCCAGTTCGTTTGGCGTCCTTTGTTATTGAAATATACTTCTTTGCCTTTGGCATGGGCATCGTTTAAATAATCAGCAATCATTCCCTTAAAGGCATTCTGAAATTTGATAACCTGTGGATCACCTTCTGCTTTATAGAAAATAGGTACATCATCAATCCACATAAAATCAGGATTGTATTTCTGCTCGGCTTCTTTCCAACGTGCTACATAATCAGCAATAAACTCATCGGAATAGTCGAATGGACCGTATAAGTCAGCAGCTTCAGGCATGCGCTTGATCTCTTCGGCTACCTGATCAAATGGTTGATCGTTGACCTTAAAATCTAAAGTAAATCGACTTGGGTGACGCTCACGATGGTAGGAGATGCCGTATTTCATGCCTTCTGCACGTACGGCTTTTTCTAAATCACCAATCAAATCGCGCATTGGACCTTTCTTGGTTGCACACCATTCGGTTAAGTCAGAGTCCCAGTTAACGAATCCATCGTGGTGCTCTCCGGTAGGTATCACATAAGTGGCACCGGCCTCTTTAAAAAGCTTAGCCCAAGCCGCTGGATCGTAGTTTTCTGCTTTGTATAAGCTCACCCAGTCTTTGTAACCAAACTCAGGTGGCTTAGCACCGAATTTATCCATGAAGAATTCTTCATAACGTTCAGGCATCTTATACATGTGGTTGGTAATGGCCTCAGCATAGCCCTTATTGCGATCTTTGTAACCGGCTACACTGTATGGGCCCCAGTGAATAAAGATCCCGAATTTACCTTGATCCCACCAAGTTGCCGGTTTGGCTTTGGCCAATGATTCCCAGGTAGGTTCAAAGGGCCCTTCTGTTGTTTTTTCTTTTGGTGTGTTGCAAGCTGCGAGGGCCGTAAGAGCTAATATTGCAACACCTGTTTTTAAGGTTTTAATCATCTGTATTGTGTATAGTATTTTTAAAATCTTTGGTTCTTAAGTCTGTGCAGGGATAATATCGTTGGTTCCTAGTGCCTGACGTTTTTCTAATTGGCCTTTAATCTTAATTTTAAATGATAAGGCCACATTATTAGGTAATTGTTTTGGTAGCACGATGTGCAAACCAGTTTTATCGCGCTTATATTTCACTTTACCATGTCCAAGTAATTCAACCGATTCAATTTTGTTAGCGCTTGAAATGCTAGCGCCAGAATTTAAGGATTTGATAAGTACATGGTCAGCCTTAGTGATGCCTAAGGTGGTAGCATACAAGATATTGTTATTTGTGGTGAAACGAATATCAGTATAGTCGAATAATTTAGTGTTTGGTTGAATTGCGCGAGACTTAGCGCCATTACCCGGGTTCAGCTGATGATAGAATAAATCTTCCATGTGGCCTTCCCCAATTATGGTCCAGGGACGAGTAGCGTAGATGGCTTCTCCATTTTGCTTCAGCCAAAGTCCAATGCCTAGCAACAAGTCTTCTTGTCCTTTGTCGAATGAACCATCGGGACGTGGATTCATCGAAAGTAAGAGACCACCATTTCGTGAAACTAAATCAACCAGACGACGAATCACATCTTCTGACTTTTTGTATTCCATGTTTTTATCCCACTGCCAGTCGCACCAACCCGTTCCACTTGGTGTGTCATCTTCCCATGGCCAGTCAACAAACGAAGGTCGTTTATGACCGTTTTCGTAGCTATACAACCCAAAGTTCTTCCCAAAATTGCCTTTGTTGTGTACACATACTTCCTTGTTGTGTTTTATTCCATCATTAAAAAAGTGAGCGAGTATATTCTCAGTATCATACTTTCCTCCGCCACCATCGAACCAAAGTACATCAGGTGAGTATTTATCGATGAATTCTTTAGTTATTGCCAATCTCTTTTCGGTAAAACGCTCGCGACCTCCTAAATACCAGTAATAGTTGTAATAGTCTTCGTTTAATAAGTCGGCATTGGCAAAGCGTGAGTCTTGTTTTAACTTTTTAATAACACCTTCAAAATGCTTAACTGTTCGTCCGTGGTGAAAGGAAGCTATGGTTTTAATTCCTCTGTTCTTAAGTTCAGCTAACAGTTCACCATTTAAATCTCTTTCAGGCCCAGTTTTGCCAGCACATAAATCAGTATGTTCGCTGTCCCACATTAGGTAACCATCGTGATGAACGGCGCACATACCTGCATATTTAGCACCTGATTTTTCAATTAGCTCAGCCCAGTAAACTGGATCAAATTTCTCGGCCTTAAATTGTTTGGCCATATCCTTGTAACCAATACCCTCTTTTACATTGCCAATATGCTTTTCAAACAATTGGCGTTGCTCATTGGAGTCACTCGTTGAATAATAGCCTTTGTAACCAGTAATGTAATAGTTACCCCAGTTTCGCTTTGTATGCTCCCAGTCGCCGTTTTGTGTGTAAACACCCCAGTGGGCATAAATACCAAATTTGGCATCCTGTGCCCATTGCGGCACAGGATGTTGGCGTAATGATTCCCAATTGGTCTCGTATTGTTTTATTGGGCTTGCCTCTGTTGATTTCTCTTGTCCTAATGACATAAAGGTGAATGAAGTCAAAAGGATTATGGCTATTGCAATTCTTTTCATGTTTTATCTATGTTTTTCTTAAAGCAATATCTCTATTATTACTAAGAGACAGGTTTTATCGATTAATATTGAAGTGTCAATAATTTATTTGGGATAATCTCCTTTTTGTATTCTCATGTACAGATGGTGAAGTGGATTGTAATTCAGGGGTATATGCTAGTTTGTTTTTATTATTTTGACTGGGCGTAAGTGTTTAGATTCACAAATTATAAAGTATATTCCTTTCGAGTAATGCGCTAATGACAAGGTCTCATTTAATTGGGAAAGGGTTCCTTTGTCACAAATTTCACCTTGCATGTTATAAATGGTGAAATTCGTAATATGTAGAAAGAATAAAAAAGAAGGCCCACACTATGCATAGTGCAGGCCTATTATTTATGGATAACATCTTCTTTACAAGATTGCCTGTTAAAATCCGAATCTTACCACTTCATTTAGTGAATCGGATGATATGCAGATGATTCAGTTTTTAATACTTCATTGTCCAAAGCTTTGAATTTTTCAGGGTATGATTCATCAACACCGAAGCTATCAAAGCTAACATCAAATGGTTTGAATCCATTCTTTAAAGCTGGTGATCTTTTCTTTAAACGGAAATCTCCTTTTTCAACATTATAAAATAAAGGATTGGCAACGACTGTTCCTTGTTCGATGCCTTCAGCTATTTGTGCCTCTAAAAATTCTTTAGCGCCCTCGGCATAGTACACGTTATTTTCAACGA
>Ga0070728_10004210_pt1 | contig 15132 bp, 10 predicted proteins | sample tdDd471_FD_66723 | JGI IMG/M metagenome (GOLD analysis project Ga0070728, IMG submission 66723) | Marine sediment microbial communities from the Atlantic coast under amendment with organic carbon and nitrate - tdDd47.1 | ecosystem: Environmental > Aquatic > Marine > Coastal > Sediment | place...
CCCGCGCCAAAGCCCCCGATGTCGGCGCCATAGGCCCCGGCGGCAGTGAAGCCTCGCTCGCGGAAGAGGAACGCGCTCGTGTTGCTCTCCAGATGCCCGTCGCGGAGCGACGCCGGCCCCTGGTCGAGCACGACAACGTTGGACGAGGTGAGCGGTGCCGCCCAGAGCGATGCCGCGCTAAGCAGGAGAATGAGACAGATGTTGCGAATCATGATGGCCCTCGAGTTGACAGACCGATTGTCTGTGCTCAGGGCTCACCATCAACCTTAAGTCGCTGGCAATAAACGACTTACGGTCCCGTAACGAGACACTCTGCCGCGTTCTGAGACCATTGTCGCGTTCTGAGACGCTGGTCGCGTTCGGGAACGCTGGTCGCAGCGTCTACTCGCCGTGCGGAGGCATCCCGGGCACGGTGCCGGTGCCCAGTTCCTGGTCCACAAGCAGCAGCCCGGGACCGGTTTCGCCCGCCAGCCGGATGCGGCCGAGGATCGCGCGCGCCATGCTCTCCTCCTCGACCTGCTCGGTGATGAACCACTCAAGCAGGATGCGCGCCGGCTGGTCGTCCTCGGCAGCGGCCAGCACGTGCACCGCGTGAATCGACGCGGAAACCTTCTGCTCGGCGGCCAGCACCATCTCGAACACCTGCTTGACGGACTCGAATTCCGTCTGCGGCGCCTCGATCGTGGGAAGGCGGGGAGTCACGTCGCGATCCATCAAGTGCTGGATGATCTTCTGCGCGTGCTCCATCTCTTCCATCGCCTGCGACTTCATGAAGCTGGCGCAACCGGGAAGGTCGTTCATGTCGAGCCACAGCGCCATGGCGGTGTAGTCGTACCAGGCGGCGAGTTCGAGGCTTACGTGGTCGTTAAGGGCGTTGAGGGTTTTGCTCTGCGACATCGCCGCCATGGTATCCGGGCAGCCAGCGATGTGCGAAACTGAGGCCAAGGAGAGCCTAGAATGCAGCGAACGGCATGGATCGCGACCCTTCTCCTAGCGGGTGCCGCGTGCGACGGTCGCAAAACCGCGCCCCCGGTGGTGTACCCGCGACCCGTCAAGGTCATGGTGGTCTCCGAAGCCACCCCGCTGCGGCCCGTCGAGGTTTCCGGATCGGTCACGCCTTGGCGCGAGCAGGACATCGCGTTCGAGGTCACCGGCAGGGTCGAGATGATCGCCGATCGTCAGACCTACTTGCTGGGACGCTGGAAGGAGGGCACCAAGATCCGGAAAGCCGGGGAAGTCCTCGCCCGCATCGACTCCGAGCCGTTCCAGATTGCCCGCGACACCGCCCAGGCGAATCTCTCCGTGTCGCAACGGGAACTCACCGCGGCCAACGTCGAACTGGAGCGGGTTTTCCCGGCTCGTCTGAAGGTCGCCGAAGTCCAGCTTGTCCGTGCCGAGGCGGAGCTGAAGCGGAAGATACAAGCGTTCGACGACAACGCCGTTGCCGAGATCGAGGTCATCCGTTCCACGGCGGACCGCGACACACGGAAAGCCGAAGTGGAACAGGTGAACGCCGCCATCGAGCAGCAGAAAGCGAAGATCGAAGCGATCAAGGCGAGCATCGCCCAGGCACGGGAGCAGGTGCGGCAGGCCGAGTACGACCTCGAGCGCTGCACACTGTACGCGCCATTCGATGGTGAAGTGTCGGATCTGTTCATCGTGGCGGGCGGCCACGCACGGGTAGGCGAACGAGTCGCGCACATGATCATGATGGATCCGATGCGCGTGAACGTCGCGGTTTCGGCGGAAACAGCGCGCGCTATTGGGGTCGGCGACAGCGTGAACCTGTTCCTGCAGGGATCCGAGAAGCCGCGCCTCGCGTCGGTGATTGAGATCGCGACCGCCGCCGACCCGAAAACGCGCACGTTCCGCGTTTCGTTGATGGCGCGCAACCAGCGGCGCCTCGTCGATATCCCGCTCGACGATCCGCGCCAAAAGGCGACCCGCATCGATTTCGTCTTGTACCTCTCGCGCGAAGACTTCCGGTCGGGCGTCGGCCCCATGTACGTCGAGGAGGTTCGAGCGCTTCGCAAGGACACCGACGGTTACTACGTTTGGCACATCTCCGGAGCGGGCCAGAACCAGTCGCTTCAGAGCGGCTCGATGGTTGCTGTCACGAAGGTGCGGGTTGTTCCCGGCGAAGAGCTGGTGCAACGGGGGGGCATCTTCCGCTTCCGCTCCCTCAAAGATGCGGGCGGCCTGAAGGAAGGCGCGAGGATCGCCCTCGACGTGCCGGACGACTTCGCCGGAACCGAGCTGCTGGTCGCCAAAAAGGAGTGGATGCTCAAGGCGGGGCAGGTCGTCTCCGCGGTGCTCTCGGCGGACGTCCCGCAGCGCGGGCTCTACGTGCCGATGGGATCCGTCATCGCGCAGTCGCAAGACGCCGGCGCCGTCTTCCTCGTCGACGGTGACGTCGTTCGCCGCGTGCCCGTGAGCATTCACGCAAGCGTCGGCGCCTACTTCCGCGTCGAAGCCTCCGATGAGTCGACGGCGCCGCTGCTGAAAGACGGCTGCCAAGTCGTCCTCGACTACATCCACTTCCTGCGGGACGGCGAACAGGTCAAGGTCACGCGGTCGATAAAGGGCATCCAGTGAGCCTCACCGATTTCGCGATGCGCAACCGCGCGATCGTCTCGTCGGCGGTCGTGATTCTGATGACGTGGGGCGTCGTCGCCTACAACAAGATGCCGCGGCGCGAGAACCCCGAGTTCACCGTCATGGTCGCCGTCGTCCAGACCAGCTGGCCCGGCACGCCGGCGCACAGGGTCGAGGAACTTGTCACCGCCCCGCTCGAGGAAGAACTCAACGAGATGGACGGCCTGCGGTGGATCTACTCCGAGTCCACCATCGGATCCTCCAGCGTCTTTGTCGAACTCGGCCGGGACACGGCGGCGGAGGACGTCGAACAGCAGTGGGACCAGGTCCGTGCGCGCGTGGCGAAGGTGCGCATGCCGGACCCGTCGATTCATCCGGTCGTCATCGACGACTTCGGGGCCGAGAGCGTCTTCCTCGTGGCCGTCCACCAGGCGCCGATGCCGGGAGAGGAAAAGATACGCGAGGAGAACCGCTACTCGCCGCGCGACCTGGAGATCTTCGCGACGCGCCTGCGCGACGAACTCAAGCTGCTCGAGGGGGTCGGAAAGGTAAGTCTCTCCGGAGTCCGCAACGAGGCGATCTACATCGAGACCGATATGGCGATGTATGCGCAGCTCGCGCTGACGGCGCGGGAACTCGAGTCGCTCGTCGAGGCCCGCAACGTGTTGGCCGCGGGCGGAACGATCGATACCGAGGATGGGCGGTTTTCGGTCAACCCGACCGGCGAACTCGACGCAGTCCAGGAGCTGCGCTCCATCGTGATCGACGAGCTCGGCGACGGGGACGCCAGAGTGCCGGTCTACCTCAAGGACCTCGACATCGAGGTGATCCGCGGGTACGAGGATCCGGCGAAGCAGATATGCCGCTACGGGGAACCGCGCGGATCGAGCGAAGCCGTCGTGGTCCATTTCACGCTGGAGGACGGCGGCAACATCTCCACCGCCTGCGCCGCGGCGCGCGAAAAGATCCGCGAGCTGCGGGAGGAACAGAAGGTCTTCCCGACCGACCTCGCCATCGTGCCGGTGATGGACGCTTCGATCACGGTCGACCGGAAAATCGACGACTTCGTATGGAACGTGGTCGGCGCCATCGCCATCGTCGTTGCGGTCGTTTACCTGATCGTCGGGTTCCGATCCTCCGCCGTGATGGCGGCCAACATTCCCCTGGTCATCATCGGTTCGCTCGCCCTGATCACGCTGTTCGGCGTCCAGCTCGAGCAGATCTCGCTGGCGGCCATGATCATCGCACTCGGCATGCTCGTCGACAATGCGGTGCAGATTTGCGACCAGGCGCGGAGGCTGCAAAGCGAAGGCCTTTCGCGCTACAAGGCGTGCGTCCAGGGCGCGAACGAACTCGCCTTCCCCGTGTTCATCGCCACCATGACGACGGTGGCTGCCTTTTATCCGATGCTGATCGGACTCAAGGCATCCACCAGGGAATTCATCTACAGCCTGCCCGTCACCATCACGGTGACGCTGTTACTGAGCTACGTGCTCGCGATGACTTTCTGCGTCATGTTGGCCTATTGGTTCATCCGGGCACCGAAGACGCGCGATGCGCCCCTGTCCCCGCTGGTCATCCTCTGGCGCAAGATCCGCAAGCCCGACGCGAATCGGCCGAAAGACGAAAGGCCCAGCCCCTACGCGCGCTTCAGCGCGGTTTGCGTCCGCGCCAAATGGATCGTCGTGATTGTGTCGTTCGCGCTGCTCGGTGTCGTGCTCAGCCTGCCTGTCGGCAACGAGTTCTTCCCGCGCGATCTGCGTGACCAGTTCGCGGTCGAAGTGTGGCTCCCGGAGAATGCCTCCATTGCGCAGACCGACGAGGCGACGCGCCGCGTCGAGGATCTGGTCCGCAAACTCAGCCGCGGCAAGAACGCCGACGGTGAGACGGTCGATCGCCTGATGAACTACCGCGCCCTCGTGGGCGGCACCGGCGCGCGCTGGTATCTCGGGCGCAATCCCGAGGCGGGGAAACCGAACTACGCGGAGCTGCTGGTCCAGACGACCAACGGTAATCTGACTCACCAGTTCGCACTCGACATCCGGCGCGTTGCAGTCACCGGGGACGAGGCGCTCGGGATCGAACCCATTGCGGGAGTCCGGGTCGTGCCTCGCGAACTGGTCATGGGGCCCGCGGTCGCCTCGCCTGTGGAGTTCAAGATCTTCGGGCCGCGACTCGGCTCCGGCTTCGCCGACGAACAGCTCATGCGCGATCTCGCGCGGCAGCTCACGGATATCGTCAAGGCGCACCCCGGCGCATGGAACGTGTTCGACTCGTGGGGAGCGAAGGCCTTCGAGGCCAACATCGACGTGGACTCCGACAAGGCGAACCTCGGCGGCGTCACCAACCTCAGCATCGCAACCACGCTGAATTCGTACTACTCGGGACACTACGTCACCACGTTCCGCGAGGCAGACCACCAGATCCCCGTCTATTTGCGCCTGCCGCCGGATCAGCGCGGCACAATCGACGCCCTGCGGTCCGCGTACGTTGAGGGGGCGACCGGAAAGGTCCCGCTGAGTTCCCTCGCGACCATCGAGCCGCGATTGGTGTCCGCCAAAATCGACCACCGCTTCCTGATCCGGAAGGTGGACGTGCGGGCGGAAGTCGAACCCGGCTACCTGAGCAACAACATCGCCCTCGACGTGATCGCGTCCGCGGCGTTCAAGGAATGGGAAGCGAACCTGCCGCCCGGGTATTTCTGGCAGAAGAGCGGCGACCTGTACGAGTCGGGACTCACCGGCGGTGATTTGCAAAAGTCGATCGTCATCTCACTGCTGGCGATCGTCATGCTGCTGATCATCCAGTTCAACGGCATCGCCAAGCCGCTCATCATCCTCATGACGCTGCCCTTGGCGATCATCGGCGCGTACGGCGGCCTGTTCGTGATGGACTACCCGCTCGGCTTCATGCCGCAGCTCGGGCTCCTGGCGCTGTTCGGAATCGTCGTCAACGCGGCGATCATCTACATCGACTACGCCGATCGGCTGATCGCGGAGAAGGTCAAGGCGAGCGACGGCTCCGGACCGATCCAAGGCATCACACGCGAGGAATTCCACGCGTGCCTCGTTCGTGCCGGTGAAGTGCGCCTGCTGCCCATCGCGATGACCACGCTGACGACCATTGGCGGGCTGTTGCCACTCGGCCTCGCAGGCGGACCGCTGTGGGAGGGCATGGCGTGGCTGATGATCTTCGGCCTTGCCGTTGGAACGCTATTGACCCTGATCGTGGTCCCAGCGCTCTACGCGATCTTCGTCGAGGTGTTCAAGGTCAAGCCGGTCCCCGTGGATCCCGAGGGCGCATAGCGAAGGCCGGACTGCAGAGCCGCCCTACGGGTGCTTCGCCGGAGCGGCCGCCGGGGCGCGCCTCTTCGGCCGCGGCGGCGCATGGACCTTCATGACGAAGTCGCCCAGCCCCTCGTCTTTCGCCGAGTAGGCCAACTCGCCAATGCGCATGATCAGTGTGAGGATCCGGTCTTCCGACCGACGCTCCCGGTACTTGCGGACGGTGTGCGCCCCGCCCTTGGCGTGAAACGCGCCGACCATCAGGATCACGCGCAGCTGCGGGTCCTGCTCGCGGGCGTCCGCACACGCCTCTGCCATCGCGTCGTCCCACAGCGCCATTGCGATCCCGAACGTGTCGTTCTGCCCGGGCTTGAGGCCCCCCATCGCCGCGAAAAAGGGCTCGCTCTCCGCCTCGGAAAGATCCGACCACGCCCGCGGCAGGTAGCTGCGCTCCGCCTCGGTCACCGCCTCCAGAAACTCGGCGTAATCCAGACCGGACTTGCGGAACTCCTTGGCGAGTCGTCGGGGCGCGTTGGCCGCGATCACCGCGCTCTCGTTCTCCTTGCAGAGTTCAATCAAGGCTCGATGCGAGGTCGCGTACGCCTTGCCCTGTCGCGCCCACTTCTTGAAGTCGCCCTCCTCGATATCCCATGTGAGATAGCGATCGACGACACCCTGCGTATCGCGCTCGAAGAACTCCATGGCCAGCGCGACGGGCCGTTCCTGCTCCAGCATCGCGCCGAGCACTTCCTTCTGCACCAGGCTGCCTGCGGGGTGGCCGTGCAGCTCGCCGAACGCGAAGAAGTCGCAACCGTCCGCGCGCGCCACGAGGGCGGCGAGATCGATCGGCTTCCCGGTCTTGCCGTCGAACAGCGCGTACTCCAGAGGATTCGGCGCGGCCTCGGGCTTCGGTTCCGGAGCGGGCTTCGGTGTCGCGGCGCAACCGGCCACTGCGATCAGGATTACGGCGAGTTTTCGACCCATGTATTGATCATGAACTCTTGCGGTGCCGGGTCAAGCGTGGACCCCAACCCGGCACGGAATTCGGCGCAATCAACGCTCCGTCACGTCGTAGATTCTGCGGCGCGCATCGAGCGGCAGTCGGACAAGATCCGGCTCGACCCACTGCCGACGCGCCAACGTGCTGCGCAGCCGCGCCTCCGAGTAGCTGCGGCTCAGGAACCCCGGATCGCTGACCGGGTCCGACCAGAGGCGCCGCATCAGCACGTAGCGGTTGCGCACCCGGGCATTGCGGCGACGGAACTGCGCGAGACCCCACATCATGGAGACGGTCGCGGTCTCGTGATAGCCACCGCGGTCGTCGTTGCGGATGCCGATCTCCTCGTTGTACTGACGGATCCGAACGCGGAGGCGCTGGATGCCCTCCTCGAATCCGTAGCGCAGCAGGTAGTGGAGTCCAACCACCAGGTGAGTCCGGTGCGACCACAATTGCCACGGCAGCTGGCGGCGCTGAAAGAGTGCGACGAGGCGATCCATCGATCGCAATTCGGCAGTGGCGTGCGGTGCGAGGCCCAACGGCTCCCGCGTTTTCTCGGCTGTATTCACGACTCGACCCTCCTTGTGGAAGCTTCAACACGAAGCCGAGCCGGTGACCGCAAAAGTCGCGGGAATCGTCGAGCGGGGAAAAGTGCTGCCGCACCCGGGACTCGTTCCCTTCTGGGTGCGGCAGCGATGAAGCTCGAAACCGATTGGAGGATCAGTTTCTGCGGCCGGCGAAGCGATCTTCCATCCTGCGACGCCGGTCCGGGTCGAGGGGATCGGAGGGGGGCGCGGGGGGCGGGCCATCCGAAGCCGTGTCACCGACCCGGAACACATCCTCGGACAGTTCCGAACTGATCGTGGTGTTGCGGCGAATGATGTCGGACAAGCGGGTCCGCTCAAGGTCTTCGAGCTCGTTGCCGCGGAACACGCGCTGGTACCAGAAGCGGTCACCGTCGCGGAGACGTTCGAACTGATCGCGCATGACGGCGAGGAGCAACTCCCCCATCATGGCGCCGGCGGTGTGGTCCTCCGCGAGGCCTCCGACCCACGCATCGACCTGCTCCACCGTCGCGTAGGCGGCCGAAAGGCGCGCCTGCACGTCGGCGTCCGAGCTGATGTCCGCGAACGACGTCGCTGCGGCGAGGCCCATCGCGCGCCGCACCTCGTTGTACCCCGGGAGTCCGTGATCGCGTCCGCGCTGGATGTTGAGCGCACCCAGGTCCAATCCGCCGGCGCCGGGCGCCCCGAACAGGAAACTGCGCACGTCGTCGATCACCAGCAGATCCAGCTCCTGGCAGCGCTGCGCGGCGAGACCACGCAACACCGGCTCGATGCCACCCTCATCGATCAGTCGCGTCGGGTTGAAGAACGCGTCGCGGAGGGCGAGATGTCCTTCGGCGATCTCCTGGCCGCTGGCGTCCAGACGCTGCACCTGCGCGGAGAGCAGGCTGTGGCCGAAGCGGTAGGCGGCGGTCGAGAAGAAGTTCATCAGCGACGGATCGACCGTGTCGTCGTACCCGGCGTAGGGCGCAAGCGCGTTGGGGCCGAGCATCAGGGGCAGGAACTCGCGATAGGTGATCACCTGCATCTGCGCACCGACAATGCGCCGCGCGGACTGGTAGACGTCTTCGCCGGAGAGCTGCGGATTGCGCGCACGGATCTCGTCGGCCAGCCGGTTGTGCTCGCGAACGAAGAGCGTGTGCATGGCGGTCAGGCCGATCTGCTCGTTGGCGCGCACGTCGCCCGCGACGAACAGGGTCGGACCGGTTCCGCCGGCGTTCGGCAGCCCCATCTCGTTGAACGGCAGGAGTTCCCCATCGCTCGTCTTGAGCCGACCGGTGCCGTCATTCGTGCGCAGGGTCGCGGCACGTGCTTCGTCGGAACCGTAGACGTTCGAACCGTCAATGAAGGCGGTGATCGCGTTGAGTTGCTGGCGCGGCACGCTCCCCTCGGCATACGTCGAGCGCGAGAAGTGCAGAATGACCTCTCCGGTGCCAGTGGGGTCGAAGTCGATGTCGCCTGCGGGCACGGTGATGTTGGCACTCTCCGCGGGATCCGCTTCCGGCGTCAGTCCGATGTCGTGGTCGAGGAACTGCCCCCACTGCCACAGGATGTCGGACGCGGCGCGGTCGTTGGGGCGCGACTCGGTCTGCGCCATTGCGGCGTTGGAGATGGTGCGCGGGTTGGGACGATCGGCTCCGGACAACGCGGAGACGCCATCGGCGTAGGCCGAGGGAATCATGCGGACCAGTTCAATGCCGGCGCTGCCCAGGAACGGATCGAAGAGGTTGTTGTCCGTTCCGTCGATGGTGCGACACGGGATTTCGACCTCCGCTTCCACGGTCGGAGAGTCGGTCTCGCCGCCGATGCGCACCTGCACGGTGACGCGGGAAAGGGGTGCGGGGAATTCGGGCGTGGCGCCGCTGGCGCTCGTGCCGTCGTCGGAACCCGCGACCGCCACCGGCGCGGCGATCGCGTTTCCGTTGGTGTCGAGGAATACCACTTCAAACGGCCCCTCCAGATTCGTCCCGGTGACGGTGAACGTGCCATCGGTATCGACCGTCAGTCCCGTAAGGACCGGATCGACCTGCGGCTGCGTCACCGGAGTCGTCGTCGTCTCTCCGCTGCCGCCGGAACAGGCCGGCAGCAACCAGAGCAACCAGATGGCTCGGGCAGGGATTCGTTTGGAGTGGCTCATTACGTTCCTCCTATCGGGGACCGCGGCCCGGCGGATTGCCGGGGTCGGTCACGGGAATCTCGGTTTCCCAGTGCACGCCGTCCTTGCGGCCTTTGCGCACGTGGTCTCGATGGTGTTCTTTGTCGCTCGCACGGTGCTTGCCGAGCGCGGCAGCCAGCGTTGCGTCGACCTTGCTGATCTCGCCGGTTTGCGTGAGCAGCGCGGACTTGAGTCCGTAGGCATCGGGCTGCACCACGACGACGGCCGCCTTTTTGTCGACACCCTTGATGTCCTTGAGCGCGGCGGCGTCTTTCACGGTCACCCACAGCAGTTGACCGGCGTACTTCTTGTCCCACGCGAGCTTCGTAACCGCCTGCGCGTTCTTGTTCCCCACGGCGATGGCGAGGGGCAACCCGTCACAGGAAGCGACATTGACCGCGAGGCGCAGATCCTTGAGCACGGGCAGCTTGCGCGCCGCGCTCTTCGCCTTGTACTTCGCGGCGATCTTCTTCATCTCGGCAGCCATCTGCGCCTCCGCGTCCTCGGGCGCTCCGCGGAAAACCATGTGCGGACTGCGGCCGGCGCGAACGAGACGGGTTTTCCCATCGGGAGCGAAGATGCAGAACACGGAGTTTTCGAGTTCGCCCGAGCGGCCGCGGAAGGTCGCTGCGAGGAATTCGCCTTCGTCTTTGTCTTCGTAGGTCGCGAGGCGCGCACACACGAAGTCGCGGGACGCTTCAATGACGGCGCGGTTGGACAGGAAACTCCTGTCCATGTTCTGTTTGCCGGGTCACCACATGCCCGAGATGTTTTTGCAGTGTGGCGCGGCGGACACCAGCAGGATCGGCCGGTTGAGCCTCTTCGCCTCGGCCTTGGCCAGATCCCAGGTTCCATACCAGGCGATCTTGGCGTCGTCGGCGGCGGCGAACGCGGAGAGAGAGAGAAGAGTGAGGATGAGTCGAGTCATGAGTATGTTCCTACTCAGGGATAAATCGTTCGCGGTCTTAAGTGAGTCTTAAGATCGCCCGTCGAAGCTGAAAAAAAGTGGAAGACCGCATCCTGCTCGTGGAAGACGACTCGGAACTCGGCCGCCAGGTGAAAGAACATCTGGAGGGCGCGGGGTATGTCGTGGACTGGCTGCAAAACGGCGACGAGGCGATGTTGGTTGATCCGGAGCCCTACGGACTTGTCGTGCTCGACCTGATGCTGCCGGGGGCGTACGGACTCGATGTGCTGAAGCAGCTCCGCAGCCGACACGACACGCCCGTTCTGGTTTTGAGCGCGCGCAATGAAACACCCGACAAGGTGCGTGCGTTGAAACTGGGGGCCGACGACTACGTCACGAAGCCGTTCTGGCCGGACGAGCTGCTGGCGCGCGTGAGTGCGCGGTTGCGGCGACCCGTGCTGCAGCGCGCGCAGGTCATGCGCGTCGGTGCGCTCACAATCGACGTTGACGCGCGCCGTGTGGAGGTCAGTGGCGAGGCCGTAGCGCTGACGCAGGTCGAGTTCGAGATCCTGTGCGGTCTGGCCCGACGCATGGGCTCCGCCGTCACACGGGCGTGGCTCGTTGACGTGGCGCTCGATCCCGACAAGGAGGGCAACGAGCGCACCCTGGATGTGCACGTCTCGCGCCTGCGCAAGAAACTCGGCGACGCCGGCAAGCAGATCGCGACGGTCTGGAACATCGGCTACCGGTTGGAGCAGGAATGAACCTGCGCTCGCGCCTCGCCCTGACGCTGGTCGTCACCACGCTGCTCCTCGTTCCCGCGACGTTCTGGCTGCACTCGCGCCTGCAACACAACGCGCGCGTGACGAGCATGGTCGACTTCGCGTGGACGCGCATGCTCGAGGGAGGCCGCGAGGAGTGCGAACGGGATCCGCGACGTTTTCCACCGCCCCGCGGCAGAGGCCGACCCGGCGAACGCAGGCGTGGCCCGCCGCCGAAGGACGGTCCGCCTCAGGTACGCTTCTGGGCCTACCGCTCCGACTTCGAGTCCGACAATCGTCGTGCTCCGCCGATGCCCAAGGACATTCGAGATGCGCTCGCAGCGGGCGAACCGAGCGCCAGTGCCATCGTCACCCGACGCGACGTGCGACGACTGCTGGTCGGCGTGGCCATGCCGTGGGAGGAAGGCCCCTGTCCTTACATTCTGGTGGAGCGCGAGGAGGAGGGCGAGGCCGTCGATCGTGTGCTGCTGGGCGCGTTCGTCGCACTCTGCGTGCTGCTCACTTTGGCGGTGCTCGCGGCGGCGGCACCCATCGTGCGGCGCATCCGACGCCTGCAGCAAAACGTCGAGGACCCCGCCGTCCGCCCCATTCCCATCGAGGGCACCGATGAGATCGCCAAGCTCGCCGGTGCGTTCAACACGGCATTCGAGGACGTGCAGGAACGCGAACGCACCCTCCGTCGATTCGTGGCCGACACCACGCACGACATGATGACGCCGCTGACGGTGCTGCAGGGCCATATTGCGGCGCTCCGCGACGAGTTCGACGCGGCGAAACTCGAGGGCGCGCTGGAAGAGGCGCACTACATGGGCGCGCTGATGCACAACCTGAGTGCCGCCGCCAAACTCGAGGGCGGCCAGGGCGGCCTCGAAACCCACCCGGTCGATCTGAACGCCCTGGTCGAGCGCGTCATTGCGCGCCACGCTCCCGTCGCGCAGGTGAAGCGTGTGACGCTCAACCACGCGGTGCCGGAAGAGACCATCACCGTCAGCGGGGACGTGACGCTTCTGGAACAAGCGGCAAGCAACCTCGTGCACAACGCCATTCGCTACAACCGTCGAGAGGGCAACGCGAGCGTCGTTTTGACAGCGCAGGACGGCAACTTCCTGCTGCAGATCACCGACGATGGCCCAGGCGTCGACGACGCGCAGTTGGCGCGCCTGACCGAGCGCAACTTCCGCAGCGACGAAGCACGCACACGCGCCCCCTCCGGATCCGGACTGGGCCTCCACATCGCCGCCGACGTCGCCCAACGCCATGGATTCACGCTGACCTTCGCCCGCGCCCCCGGCGGCGGCCTCCAAGCCTCCCTCTCCGGCCCAGCGTGCGACTCTTCGCTGCCCGATCCGCCGTAACGGTTTAGCGCAAAGGGTTCATGTGCCCTCGGGTGCGCCAGCGCTGGCGCAGTCGGGTGGCGCGAATCTCAATCAGCAGCCCGTCGACTGTTCAGGCTGCGGCACGGCTGCCGCACTGCCGCACACATAAAGTCGTTCGACGAAAGAACTTCCGTCGATGCGTCCAGTTGGTAGGCGCCTGCCGGAGCTGGCAATCAACCTTCGACGAGGCGGCGCGCCTCTTCGAAGATCTCTTTGTTGGGCCACACCATCGTCAGGTAGTGGTCGCGGTAGATCACGCTGCGAATGACGCGCGTGCGAGCGGTCACCAGCGAGTTCGCCTGCGCGAGGTACTTGGCTCCGCGCGGGTCATCCCCATAGACCGTGCCGAGGCTGTAGTAGATCTCGGGCCCATGGTGCGGCGCGACGTCCGACTGCGACTCGATGTACTCATCGGCCTGATCGGCGAAGTTGTGCGACTCGGCCTCGCGGCCCGCCCCGTGGTGCGCACGGGCAAGGCGACAGAGGCTCAACAACGTGCGCCTTCCGCTCTCCGCACCTTCCAGGCTCTCTTCCAGAAGCTCCGTTGCGCGGTCGAACTCGCCTTCCCGCACTGCGGCGCCGCCCATGTCGGCGAGGATTGCTGCGCGCGTGCGCGTTCGTGCGACGCCCAGCGCGTTCTCGTACAGGCGCCACGCCTCCACGCGGGAACCCGCTTCGTGGTGCACGGTGGCCAGGTGGCGCAGGATTCGCGCGAGCAACGCGAGTTCGCCCGTCCGCTGGGCGGCGTCGCGCGCACTCTCCAGCAACTCGATCGCCTTGTCTCGATCACCGAAGTTCGCCATCGCCGAACCGAGTTCGTCGAGCACCTCCGCCTCACCGCTGGGATCCTCGAGCTCGCGGAAAATGTCGAGCGCCTGCTCGAACGTATCCTTCGCGTCATCGATGCGCGCGTCAATCGCGTGGACTCGCGCCGAGTTGTAGAGCGCCGCAGCCTGGGCCGGCAGGTCACCGAGTTCGCGAGCGATTCGGATCGCCTGCTCGAAGCAGACGAGCGCTTCCGGCATGCGATCCTCGTCGATGAACGCGTTGCCGACGTCGTTGAGCGCGGCACCTTCCGCCCGTCGATCCCCGATCTCGCGAAGAATCTCGAGCGCCTCCTGCTTGATCGCAAGCGCGCCCTCGCCCTCCCCGATCTCCGGCATCACCGCCCCCAACCGAATCAGGGACATGGCCTCGCCGCGACGGTCGCCGGCCGATCGACGCAGCGCAAGCGCCTCGCGCCAGAAGTCCGCAGCACGCGGAAACTCGCCGCGGCGGAATGAGATCGCGCCCAGCGTATGGAGACATTGCGCCTGGCACTCGGCATCGCCGGCCTCATCCGCCTGCACCCGCCCGCGTTGCGCATCGAGTTCCGCACGCTCGTAGTGCCCGGCATGACAAGACGCCGCCGCGAACGCCGCACGCACACGCGCCTGCACGCTGGGCTCTCCCAACGCGTCCGCTTCTGCCGCAGCGTGCCCCAGCGTCTGCCACTGCTCTCCGGTACGCCCCAAAACCACCTGCAAAGCGGCGAGCAGCATCCACACGTCGAAGCGCAACCGCCGATCGTCTGACGGAAGCTCCGCGCGAACCGCATCGAGAAACGTAACCGCGTCGGCAGCATGGTGATGCGTTGCCGCATACTCCAGCGCCACGGGCAGTCGTTCCCGCGCCTCCGACAGCCGCCCTGCGAGCAGCATCTGCCGAACCCACTCGTGCACAACCTTCGGCGCGAGTTCGTCCTCGTCCTCGACCATGGCGTCCGCGGTCGCTCCGTGCAGCGCGCGGCGCTCGTCCTCCGGGATCGCGTCGTAGACCACGCGCTGCAACCCGGGGCTCGCGAACCGGAACGACGAGCGCCCCGAACTCACGAGCAGCCGGTGCTTGCGCTCGAGCGCGGCCAGCCGCTTGAGCAGACGAATCCGCCGGACTCCGGTGACCGCCGCGAGTAATGAGGGATCGAACTCCACGCCCTGCACCGCCGCGGCATGCAGCGGCTCGGTCAGTTCCTCGTCGAGTCCCTCGAGCTTCGCCGCCAGCAACGACCGCAGGTCGGTCGGCAACGCGAGATCGTCCACCGATTGCGCAGTCTCCCAGTGCGAGTTCGCGGAAACAAGAACGCCGGACTCCTTGAGGTGCGCAACCGTAGCCAGCAGGAACTGCGGGTTACCGGCACTCGACTGCCACAGCGGCCACGCGATCGCACGCACCGTGCGCGGGCGGCCGACGAGCGCGAGCAGCAACTCCTCCACTTCGTCGCGACGCAGCGGCACGATCTTCACCGCCTCCGCTTGCGCGTGCTGCGCCAGCATCGAGAACAACGAAGCGAGCTGTCCCCCCTCCTCGATCTCGTCCTCGCGCTGCGCGGCAACGAGCAGGAAAGGCGCATCGGAAAGCGCGCGTCCCAACTGCTCCAGCAGGTTGATGGTCTCCGGATCGGCGTCCTGCAGATCCTCGACCGCAAACACCA
>Ga0070728_10004212_pt1 | contig 15130 bp, 13 predicted proteins | sample tdDd471_FD_66723 | JGI IMG/M metagenome (GOLD analysis project Ga0070728, IMG submission 66723) | Marine sediment microbial communities from the Atlantic coast under amendment with organic carbon and nitrate - tdDd47.1 | ecosystem: Environmental > Aquatic > Marine > Coastal > Sediment | place...
CTGTTACTGGCCCATGTTCACGCGTTGGACGAAGGTGTCATCGAAAAACAAAAGTTTTATTTGTTTATCACTGAGAAGGGTAGGGAAACCTTAAACAAGTGATTGTTGACCAGAGAATTTTAATTGGTTAAATTTTAATCTCTTGTTTCTCGACAAAAGATTTTCCGATAAAGTTCAATAACTTCAGGTTCGCAATTAACTCCGAACTTAAATTACTCTACTGATATAATTCCAACCTCTTCTTAAAACCTCTTGCCTTCTTCAATTAAAAACTCCTGCCATGCTTCCATGCCTTCACCAGTTTTCACTGAAAGTTCAAAAAATATCAAATTTGGATTCACCCGCAAAGCATACTCTTTTGCCTGTTTAACATCAAAATCCACATAGGGCAGCAAATCTGTCTTGTTGATGATACAAATATGGGAGGTTTCGAACATAGTAGGGTATTTTAGTGGTTTGTCATCGCCTTCGGTAACGCTGATAATAACAACCCGCTTGCTTTCGCCGAGGTCAAATAATGACGGGCATACCAGGTTCCCAACATTTTCGATCATTAAAATACCTTCGTTTTTTATATCCAGCTTTTTCAATGCCCTGATTACCATATCTGCATCTAGATGGCAGCCGTTCCCTGTGTTTACCTGGACAACTGGTGCTCCGGCCTGGTCAATCCTGTTGGCATCATTCATGGTTTGCTGGTCACCTTCAATAACATAGATATCGGTTTTTCCTTTGAGTGCTTTGATTGTCTTTTCAAGCAAACTGGTCTTCCCTGATCCCGGAGAACTTACTAGGTTGAGTGCAAGAAGTTTTTTGGCCTCAAAGTATCCTCGGTTTCTTTCGGCAGTTAATTTATTTTTTGAGAGCGCATCTTCTTCAATAATGAGTTGCCGTCCGTGTGAGTGATCGTGTTGATGATCGTGGCCATGGTGGTGGCTGGGATGATCATGATCATGATGTTCATGGTCATGATTGCATCCGCAATTATCACCACATCCATCTTCACCATCATGGTGGTGGTGATCATGGCCATGTAAATGTTGATGGCTGTGATCGTGCTGATCATGCTCTTTTTCATGGTGATGGTTGTGTTCAGCCCCATCTGATTGATGTGAATGCATATAAGAATGCTTATGATCATGGGTATGCTTCTCAGTCTCATGTTCATGGTCATGAGCATGTGTATAATTGTGTGAATGTTCTTCTTCGCCTGGTTTTAAAATTTTAACCGACTCTTCAGATTGTCCGCAGCCACAAGTTCCGCACATAATAATTGGGTTTTATTTTAATAATTTAGAATGGGCAAAAATAACGTTTTCTATTAATCGATATTGAGTGATTTTACACGCAATTCCTTTCCACTGATAATAGAGGGGTTGTATGCTCCACATTTTGGGCATGCATCAAACATATTTTCTATTTTAAATTCATTACTGCACGATCGGCAACTGGCTCTGGCTTGAACTTGTACAATATTTAGCCTGGCATTTTCAAGAAGTGTTCCTTTTGTCGCTGCCTCCATAGCAAAAGTCATTGCATCAATTACAACACCTGAAAGTTCACCGATTTCGAGTTCAATATTGTTAACCCGTGTTGCGCTTGAATTATCGGCATACTCAAGGGCTATATCGACCATGCTTACTGCTATAGAAAATTCGTGCATTTTAAAAGTAAAAATAAATTAGTCTATTACTTAATAAATATATCTTTGGGCTGCAAAGTTAAAAAGACTCACAACATGTTTAGAAATTAAAGGTGTTATTTATTGGTAAAAAGTTGTAGTGAAAATATCTGTAAATTTTAATATTTTAGCACCGAATTTTTAATGAAACTTGACTTTTTTAGAATTAAATTTGTATATTTATAAGCGTTTATTGAAATAAATTTTTAATCATCTAATTTATAGGAGCATAGATATGAGTAACGTTATAACATTATTCTTAAAATGTCCACACTGCGACAAATCATTGATGGATGAAGAACATCAACTTCATGGTAAACCCAGTGTGAAAGTCAATATTGTTGGTGAAAGTGAGCGTGGTGTATTGTGGTTGTGTTCATTGTACGGATGCTATGACCATGAGAGCAACATCGAATTCAATAAGGGAGATGTAGTTCAATTTTTCTGCCCACATTGCAATAAAGCCCTTTCAAGGGAGATAAAGTGCCAGATTTGTGAAGCGCCCATGGTAGGCCTGAATATTAAAGCTGGAGGAAAAGTAAATGTGTGCTCGCGTAGTGGTTGCGAAAATCATTATGTTGTATTTGACGACCTTGCCGGAGCTATCAATAAATTCTACCACGAATTAGGTACCAGCGGTTAAAATCCATTTTTTGATATCCTTGATTGTTATCAGGATTTATCTTTTAAAATGGAATGATGGTGTGATTGCAGGTTGTATTTTAAAAATTACAATTTGTCCACCCAACAATATTCAATCTGAGTCCTGCAACAGCTGACCGTGAAAATAGAATTAGCCGGTTAGGCTATAGTACTTTTCCTTCACGCTTTACACCAATCAGCAAATCCTCGGTAACATTTCACCGGCAAGCATATCAACTATCCTTCTTCCACCTACCTCAGTTTGCATTAAAACTTTGGTTGGATGGTCTTCTACAACCTCACCAATGATACGGGCTTCCTGTCCAAGCGGATGCCTTTTCATTGTATTCAGGATGTTATCCGCATCATCTTTTGCTGCAACCAAAATGAACTTTCCTTCGTTGGCCAGGTAAAGCGGATCGAATCCAAACACTTCGCAAGTTCCTTTTACTATATTTTTTAAAGGAATTTCGGTTTCATTGATGTTAATTCCCAGGTTTTTATTTTCTGCAAGTTCACATAAAACGGTTGCGATTCCACCACGCGTGGCATCTCTCATAAATTTTATGTTAGGTGAAACCTTAAGGCAGGTTTCAATCAGGTAATTTAACGGGGCGCAATCAGATTGTATATCAGCCTGAAAACTGAGTGACTCACGGGCTGCAAGAATTGCTATTCCATGATCACCGATCGAACCACTTACAATTATTTTATCTCCCGGCCCAATATGAGTGCCAAAGCTTATATTTTTTCTTTCCGGCTCAAGAACACCGATTCCCGCTGTATTTATAAATACCTTATCACATTTTCCCTTATTAACGATTTTTGTGTCGCCGGTAACGATTTTTACTCCGGCTTTTTTTGCTTCCTCAGCCATAGTTTTTACAATGGTTTCGAGATGGGCTAGTTCAAAACCTTCTTCGATAATAAATCCGCAACTCAGGTACAATGGCTTAGCACCCGAAACTGCCAGGTCGTTTACCGTACCACATACAGCCAGTTTACCAATATTACCACCCTGGAAAAAGATGGGATCAACAACATATGAATCGGTTGTAAATGAAATTTGATGACCTGAAAGGCTCAGGACAGCGGAATCGGTTTGAGCTTCGAGGGTTTCGTTGCTGAAATACTTTACAAAAATATTGCTGATCAGTTCGTGAGAAAGTTTTCCGCCACTTCCATGACTGAGTAGTATTTTATCTTCTGAAATCATTGATTTTGTAGTTAATGGTTAAAAGTGATTAATGAATTGTAAATGGTGAATTATTTTAAAAACGCCAAACGCTCAACGCCAAACGCTCAACGCCAAACGCTCAACGCCAAACGCTCAACGCCAAACGCTCAACGCCAAACGCTCAACTCCAAACGCTCAACTCCAAACGCTCAACTCCAAACGTTAAACGCTTAATGCCAACAACACTAGTCCCTGTTGTATTTATAATATGCATGACACGAGCCCTCGCTGGAAACCATACATGCGCCAACCGGGTTTTGAGGTGTACATGCTTTGGCAAATAATTTACAGTCCTTTGGATTTTTGATACCTTTCAAAATTTCACCACAAATGCACCCTTTGGGTTCGATGGTTTTTTCAATGTTTACTTCAATCATTTTTTCGGCATCAAAACTGCTGTATTTGTCCCTAATTTTTAATCCGCTTTTTGGCAATATGCCCAGGCCACGCCACCAATCATCCCTGAGTTCGAAAACCTCATCCATTACTTGTTTCGCTTTGATATTTCCTTCAGGCTTAACAAAGCGTTTATATTGAATCTCGACTCTTTGTTTACCATGCTCAATTTGATCCACCAGCATGTAAATAGATTGCATGAGGTCAACTGGTTCGAAACCTGAAATTACTACACCAAGATTAAACTTTCTGGCAATTTCTTCGTACATCCCCGAACCTGTAATAGTGCTAACATGACCGGGGCCAATGTATCCGTCCACTTTCACCCCTTCATCAATCAATGCCGACATGGCAGGTGGCATTATTTTATGGGAACTGAGAAGAAAGAAATTCTGAACGTTATTTTTATAGGCATGTACAATTCCTGCAGCACTTGTTGGTGTTGTTGTTTCAAACCCAATACCGAGAAAAATGACTTTTTTGTCTGGATACTTTTTGGCAAGACTTATCGCTTCCAGTACTGAATACACAATCCTGACATCTGCCCCGGCAGCCTTTTCCTTGTCAAGTGAGGAAGATGATCCCGGCACGCGAATCAAATCTCCAAAAGTTGTAATAATTGTACCCGGTAGTCTCGACATGGCAACGGCATGGTCGATGAACTTCCTGCTGGAAACACATACCGGACATCCGGGCCCTGAAAGTAGATTCACTGTTTCGGGTAGAAGGTACGGTATGCCAAATTTTTGGATAGACATGGTATGGCCACCACAAACCTCCATCAGGTTTATTTTTTTTGAAGATATTTTTTTTATGCCTTCTGCGAGCTTAGTAACCAGGTCCTTATCTCTGTATTCATCAATGTATTTCATCTGTTTATATATTGTTTTTCATTGGTATTGTATTTAATCAATAAACAAATCCTGATTTATCTCTTTTGCCAATCCCAGTTCAAGGGCTTTCAGGTAAAGTTTTTCGATGGCTTGTCTGCCATTTGTCCCCAGGGATAGGGTGAAATCATTAACATAAAGATTAATATGCTTTAAGATAACTTCCTTATCCATTTCCTGGGCGTACTGTTTAGTAAACTCAGTTGCTGCATCCGGATGATCGAAGGCAAACTGTACGCTGTTTTTAAGAATCCTGTCAATTTCTAATTGCAGGCTCAATGGTAAACCTCTTTTGACTGCAATACCACCCAGTGGGATTGGAGAGGCAGTTAAAGTTTCCCAATATTCTCCAAGGTCAATAATTTTCTTCAGGCCTTTGCCGGCATAAGTAAAACGGTTTTCGTGAATGATAAGCCCGGCATCGACCTCGTCATTTAAAACTGCATTTTCTATATCCGAAAATAATAATTCAACTTTGTTTTTGGCCTTAGGACAGGCAACCGAAAGCAGCAGGTTGGCAGTGGTGTTCTGGCCGGGAATGGCGATTTTTAGTCGGGGGATATCATCCGTGGAGTACTGCTTTTTGCTGATTAAAATCGGGCCATTGTTTTTTCCCAGTGCTGCACCCGAGTTAAGTAAAGAGTATTTTTCGGCTACAGAAAAATATGCATTAAAGGATAGTTTTGTAACATCCAGTTTGGCCTGAGCTGCCATCCGGTTTAATTCTTCCACATCACCAAAAACATAATCAAATTCCAAGCCATAAGTATCAATTTTCTGATGGATCATCGCATCGAAGATAAAGGTATCGTTAGGGCAGGGTGAGAATCCAAGTGTTATTTTTGTTTTTGAATGATTCATATTTTAAATGCAGCAATAAATAATTATTTAATCGTGGTTTTTGTGTTGATCTTTAGTTGTATGTCAATTTTCTGTAATTATAGATGTCGTCGTCGTTATCATATTCTATTTCATCTCCATTGATCCCAAAATAATTGTAATTATGGTAGGTGCAACAATCCTCATTAACAGTTACAACATCTAGATGTAGTGTGTCTGTGTCCTGCCAGTCAAGGTATAAATAGAAATCTCTAATCCCGCCAGCACTGATGAAGCCAATTTCGTTTGAACGAATTATTGAAATTTGTTCTACCGTATCTGAAAAAACAGTCACATCAACATACTTTTTAAGGCTGTTTTCAAAGTAAAAAATCTCTATAGTATCAGCCCTGTAAACTCCAGTGTAAACTAGGTCAGAAGCAGTGATTTTGTCTGTGATCATAAATTCCAGCGGGGCAGGAGGAGTAAAACATTCTACATTACAATTTTTGTCGCAGGAGATGGCGAACAGCGTTAACAACCCAAAAGCTATATTTCTTAAATAACAAAACTTCATTGAAAGGACACATTTGTTTTTCATTTACTTAAATATTCAAATACATTCATAACATGTTTGGTTAGTTGTTCAATAGCCATTTCCACCTTCCAGCCTGACCTGTCCCTTACTTCTACATAATTGGAGATTGAACGAATTTGTGCGCAAGGGATACTCTCTGTAAGGCAGGCAAATAAAAAAGCAGCACCACCCATGGTTTCAACGTCAGGATTGAATTTGTCAATCAGATCTGTAATTGAAGCCAATCTGCCATGAATGGTATTTGAAGTAATGCCTTTGGTCTTAATTAAATCCTCCAGACCAAATCTGACAAAGTCTGTCTCATTTATTAGCTTTCCTTTGGAATATGGGAAACTATCAAATTCAACAAAATTCATATCAACAATACTGATAAAACCTTCTCCATCTTCGGCGCCCATTTCAGAGAATTGATCCTCAACAACATTTACAACTTCGCCAATTGGAATTTCCTTTTTATAACTACCTGCAATTCCAATGTTTAGGGCTAAATCATAATTTTCTGATTGAAGTTGTCTGCCGAGATAATAGGCTTTTGCAACCATACCAATGCCACTAACAACTATATCTATAGTAAGATCTTTATGGATATACCTGTTTATATGTTCATCATGGGTACCAACTGCTGTAAGATGGTCCGAAAGAGGTTGAACCTCGATGTTTGTTGCTGCAAGGATAAATATTTTCACAAAATTCAATCTTAAAATGGCTTCAAAAATAGTGAATAATAAAATAGAAGAACCAACTCATCCGGGTCCGAAATGAATTGCTTGCACTACAGTTGTTAAAGATAGTTGTTGTTTGTACACCCTGTGGGCGAATAGATTGGGTGCCAATATAAATGTCAACTTTATGGGCAAATACTAATTAAAAGAAATTTCAACCAACATCAGGTCATTGCCTTTGTTTAAAAAAACAATCGTATTTCTTGATATCCTGATTATGTCTCCAGGATCGCACAAACAGGGGTTTTTACCAGATTGGAGTGCTGCTTTGGTATAACTTGCGTTATCGATGTTATAGGTAGCAACCACATGTTCGAAACGTGTTTTCATTGTCTTCAGTTTTTCGCTCTGGTAGACATCAATATTTTTTGGATGGTCGTTATAGATCATAATCAGTTGTTGATCTTTTTGAAAGCTGAAAAAACCCAGATGTTCGCGTCGATGATTAAGTAACTGCTGTTTTGCTACGATTCCCATATTTACAAAATTGTCGGTTGAATCGAAGTTTGTAATAACAATTTCGTTGGCTTTGTAGTAAGGTTGGTTATACAATTTACCTTCCTGGTCGCGGATAAGCATCATGCTTTTCCAGTTATACTCAAAAGTCAAAACAATATTCTCATCGCCAGAAATATGAATTGATTGGGGGTACAAATGCTCATATTCTGATTTTGATCCGAGGATTGTTGGATCCAGTCTGTCGATTTCACTAGCCGGTAAATTAAAAATCTTATGTCTGAGTAATTGCCCATTATATTCATCAAAAACATAGTAGAAAACACCAAAAGGTTTCTCTGATTTGCCATCGGATGAGTAATAACCCATAAATCCCAGTTGATCCTCGTTAATCCGATGTAAAAGAGTCTTTGCGATCTCACCCTGGTCAAATCCAAATTCCCACGTTTTGTGTTGATCATCAAAAATATCATAAACAATGAGCTGATGCATTTTTTTATCCGGCTCGTGGGGATTTGTAACTTCCAGGCTGAAAAATATCAGACCGCCGGATCCAAGTATCAATTCCGAAAATTTATAGTCCAGTATATCCTCTGGAAAATTAATCAGTCGTTCGTCCAATAAGTCCAACTGTTCGCTGAATATTGTTAAACTTACGCGCTCAACGATTTCAAGTTCCGGAGGTGTAGTTAGAATGAATAGATATTTTGCAGTATCGTTTTGATAAACTTTTTTGAAATCAAAATATTGATAATTCTGCATGGAAGGTTCAATATTGCCTATTTCCCCCAATTGGTTTATGTTGTTTTCCACTAACCCCGACTCATCAATCTGTAAAAGGTAAGCTCTGATGAATTTATTGGCAGAAGAATATAATTTGCATAAAACAAAATAACCATCATTTTTCTTGCAAAAGGCTACTGGTTGAAGCCGTTTGTGCTTATCGTTCGTTTCTAATCTAAGTCTGATCGATTTGCTCAGGTTCAGCTCTTTGTCAAAAACTTCAATAAATGCATCTTCACCTGTATTAAATTCGATGAACTCCTTATTGCTTAATCGCAGTAAATAATAATATTCCGAGTCAATGTCATAGAACCTGCTAATTGTTTCTTCATCAAATTGAAGTGCCTGCCCGGTCTTAATGCTGATGTTTGTTTGTCCGCCAGCTTTCAGGCAAAAACTCAGGCCAATGATGTATAGTAGAATATGTTTGGTTGATATTTTCATTCTATTGGCATTGCATCAGGTAAAACAAGAGAATATGCCGGTTCTCAATAGTAGTTGTAACTGAAGAGTTCAGACAAATATTTCGCATTAAAAGTATGAAAATAATTCTAATTAAACCGGATTAGACCTTTTTATTAGAAGGCAGTTCAAGGCCATATCCTGAAACTTTGTCCTCACGTTTGAGCAGTATGGCAAAGATTAAACCAAGAATTCCAAGGCCGGCAAGCATTAAAATGGCCCATTTGTAATCGTAGGTGTAGTTGCCACTTGCTAATATTTCCGGAGTAATTTCAGGATTGGTTTTATCCAGAACTATCCCAATCAGTAATGGGAAAGCCCATAAACCTAAGTTTTGTATCGAAAACATGGCCCCATAAGCAGAACCAATTCTTTTCTCAGAAACAATTTTAGCCACCGAAGGCCACATGGCTGCCGGTACCAGAGAAAAAGCAATGCCCAGTAAAATCATTGGGAAAATTGGGTTAAGCATGGTTAATGCAAAAGTAAGATGAATGATGACCAATAAAAAAGATCCGAATATCATCAGCGTGGCACTTCGGCCAAACTTGTCTACAAGAAAACCAAAAAGCGGCGTAAACACAAGTGTTCCCAGGCTGAGATAGGAAGCAATTTGCCCACTTTCCTGTTCACTCAGGTTAAATTTGTTCAGGAAAAAATCGGCCGAAAAGGATTGGAATGGAAACACAGCTGAATAAAAGGTGACACAAAGCAATGAAACCAGGATAAACGACCGGTTGCTTAATAGCTTACCAAAGTCCTTAAAATTAAACTTATCCTCTTCTTTTAGCAATACAGTATTATCAGAAGATTGTTTATCTAGTTTGTAATCAAACATTGTATATACCAGGAAGGCCAGGAAAGCAATACACAAAAGAATGGCAGCAAACCAAATGGCAATGGTCCAGTGTGAGGCATTGTCCTTAATGATAGGTGAAAAGTAAAATGCAGCAAATGAGCCCAGGCGGGCAATCCCGATCTTGGTACCGAAGGCAAGGGCCAATTCTTTGCCTTTAAACCATTTTACGATTATTTTACTGATGACTACAATGCTTGTTTCTGCTCCTAAGCCGTAGAAGAATCTTCCCAGAAGCATCATTTTTAATTCGGGAGAGTAACCTGTCCAGAACGAGCCCATAAACTCATAACCAAATCCACCTGAAGTGTACCATTGGCTTGCCCCGTAGGCTGTAATAATTCCACCAATTGTCATCAGGAATACAAACAATGACCCTGTTCTTCGGATACCCAGTTTATCCAGTATGATTCCGCCAAGTACAGCCATCAATAAAAATGTGTTGGGGATGGAATAGAAGGATACGAAGGTTCCGAAATCTGATGAAGAAAAGCCAAATTCGGTTTCAAGAGTTCGTTTTAATGGAGAAATGGCATCGTAAAAATAATAGTTGGCAGCTTGTACAAATGCCACAAGGATCAGGATTCCCCACCGGCTAAGCACTGAGTCCTTAAGTGTTTTTAGTTTCTCGTTCATCGTAAAATGTTTTAAGAATTGTCATCATTTTTCTTGTCATCTACCACCTGGTTGGAAGGAAGTTCCATGCCATAACCCGAAGTTTTGTCATCCCATTTGAGAAGAAGAGCAAAAATAAAACCGATCACTCCCAGGCCAACAAACATTAGCATTGTAGGGGTATAGTTTAATGTGGCACCCTCTTTTATCATTTCGGTGGTTACTTCCGGGTTTACTTTGTCGAGAATATAACCGGCTAAAATGGGAACCCCGAAAAGGCCAAGGTTTTGTAAAGAAAACATGGCACCATAGGCTGAGCCTATCCGTGATTCAGGAACGATTTTAGCAACTGCAGGCCACATGGCTGCGGGAACCAGAGAAAATGCAATACCCAGCAGTCCCATCAGGATGTAAACAAAAATACCATTGGAGGTGAAACTGAACATCAGGTGTACGAAAACCAGCATAAGTGAGCCGAATATCATCAGCGTGGCACTCTTGCCCTTTTTGTCAACAAATAATCCAAATATAGGTGTAAAGATTATCGTCCCGTAATAAAGTACCGAAGCAAGGTCAGCGCTTGCTTGTTCGGATAATCCATACCTGTGGAAGAAAAAGTCGGGAGCATATTTTTGAAATGGGAATACCGCCGCATAAAATGTAACACATAAAAAAGAAATAAACAGAAACGACCGGTTTGTAAATAATTTGAATAAATCGGACATATGAAACTCTTCATCCTTTTCCATCAGTTGTACCTTTTCGGTGGATTGCCTGTCCAGTTTAACATCGTATATGAGGTAGATTAAAAAGGTAAGGAATCCGATCAACAGCAACATTACAGCAAACCAAATGGGCAAGTTCCAGAAATCATCCCTGACCATACGTGGAGAAACATTGTATGCAAGGGCTGATCCCAGCCGTGCAATACCAAGGTTCAATGCAAAGGCAAGCGCGATTTCATAGCCTTTGAACCACTTTACAAGTATTTTACTTGTTACAACAATGCTTGTTTCGGCACCAAGACCAAAAATGAGCATCCCCAGGGTCATCATTTTCATTTCAGGATTATAGTCCTTCCAAAAGGACCCCATGAATTCATAGCCGAATCCTCCGTCCCGGTAAACATCCGAAGCTCCATAGGCGGTTAAACCGGCACCAATAAGCATAAACACTGCGAAGGTAGTTCCGGTAAGCCTGATGCCCAATTTGTCTAGGATGATACCCCCAATAATGGCCATTAGTAAAAATGTGTTTGGGAAAGCATAAAAGCCTACAATGGTGCCGTAATCAGTAGAAGAAATGTTGATTTGTTCCTGTAAAAGGTTTTTTAATGGAGAAAGTACATCATAGAAATAGTAGTTTGCTGCCATCAAAAAACTTACTATTACCATCATTGCCCATCGCACCGATGGCTTATCTCTCAGGGTTTGCTTAAATCTTTCCATTGGTTGGCTTTTGTTATTTGTAAATTAAAACCGCCAAATTTACGATTAATCGCCAAAAGGAAATTTTATTTTTCTAACGGCTGTTAATAAACATGTATTTCATGGGAGCATGCTTCATTTCATCCGGTTGGGGAATTAAAAATCCCTACCTTTGTTGAGGATATTAAGAACTATTTCGAGGCGACACGCTTTAATAGCAATGAGGTTCAATTTGAAACGAAATTTAAAATCTTTTATATGAAAAATACTGAAATTCTGGATCTGTTATTTAAAAACAGGATCCCATTCATTGATACCAAGAGATTGCCCATTAAACCAGGTATTTATGCGGTTTACTTTCATGGGGAAACCTTTCCTGATGCTGAGCTTAATATTGAAAAGGACGATTTAGTTTATCTTGGAAAGATTGAATCGGGAGAGCAGGCCTGGGATTCGTATGATCATTTTAAATCAGGTAAAACCGGTAGTTCCTTATTAAGAAGAACAATTGGTTCGGTGTTGAGAGAAGAATTTGAACTGATTCCGATCCCAAGAAATGCAAAGGAGTTTAAAAAGGGGAAAACCACATATTTTAAGTTTATTGAAGCAAGTGAAGGAATACTTAGCTCCTGGATGATTAAGAATCTGTCGCTTTCATTTTATGAATATTCCAAATCACCTCAAGCCATCGATTTCCTTGAAACCGAATTGGTGAAAGTTGCAAAACCCATGTTCAATATTACTAAGTATCCGAACAATCCCTTTGGCGAATATTTAAAAAATCAGCGAAAGTCATGTGGGGAATTGGCATTTAGCCAACCAACCGAATCTATTGAGAAATCTGCTTCCAAATCAAGCCATGTGTACATTCCAACACGGTCGGAAGAAGGGTATTCTCCCAGGTCATTTGTCGAATCTAAGGATGAAAAGTCAAATTCCGGATCTTAGTAAAATTTGATCGAAGTTAAAGAGATGTTATTGAGATCCGTATCTGTTTGCCAATAAGCATATATCTCACCTGCATTTTATTGGAGTTTCATTGTGATTCGGTATGGGGGTTTCTTAAAATCTGATATATAAATTTGCCTACTTTTGTCTAAAATCTTAAAACTACATTGTCTTGAAAAAATATTCATGCTTATCATCAATACTCACCATTGTATTGGTTCTTGGATTTGGTTTTAATGCCTATACTCAGATTAGCCATGGCGGGCAGCCTGCCACGGTGAAATTTAAAATAACCAACGAGAATTTTCCCGTATTCGATTATGTTGCACCCGATGTTGAGCGCCTTCTTGCCGAGGATACTGAAACAGACAAATACGGTATTCCGATGCGCTTTGCTGAGAGTATGCAGGTTAAAATTGTTATGATTAAAGATGGGAACTGGATGAATATGCCGGATGGAAGCAGGATTTGCAGATTGGCCATCAGTTCAGAAAATGCCCAGGCTTTACTGTTGTATTACGAGGAGTTTACAATACCGGAAGGTGGAGAGCTGTTTATCTACAGTGCCGACCATTGGCAGGTAATTGGTGCTTTTAATAATTTGACCAACCCAAATGGTGGCATATTTGCTACTGAAATGATTTATGGCGAGCGGTTGATTCTTGAATATGTTGAACCAATCGGATTAAAACAAGATCCGGAAATCATCATTAGTGAAGTGGGTTATGTTTATCGAACTGCTGAAAAGATTTTTGGGATTCGTGGTTTTGGGGGTTCCGGGGCTTGTGAGGTTAATGTGAATTGTTCGGAAGGCCTGGCGTGGCAGGATCAGAAAAATGCTGTGTGCCGGATGATAGTGAAGCAGGGATCGTCTTCGGTGTGGTGTACCGGATCGATGGTGAACAATACACGCGAGGATGGGACACCCTACTTAATAACAGCCGATCATTGTGGGCCGGTAGCAACACCCGATGAAATGAATACCTGGATTTATTATTTCAGGTATGAAGGCCCGGATTGCGAAAACCCAACAAGTGATTCAGCCTTTAATTCTTACACCATTGTTGGTGCCTCAAAAGTTGCTACTGCTGGTGGGGCAGGGGTGAAGTCGGATTTTAAACTGGTAAAGTTAAATCAGAATGTACCCGAAAACTATAATCCTTATTTCAATGGCTGGAGTATTAAAGGAATTACCAGTCCGGAGGGTGTTACTATTCATCAGCCTCAGGGTGATATCCGAAAGATTTCTACTTATGATTCTCCATTGATTTCAACAAACTGGGGAAATACATCTAATACACACTGGAAAGTTGTTTGGGCCGAAACAGAAAATGGCCATGGTGTTACAGAGGGCGGTTCGTCGGGTTGCCCGATTTATGATAGCGAAGGCCATATGCTTGGCCAACTTACTGGTGGTGACGCCAGTTGTACCAATCTTACAGGCCCGGATTATTATGGTAAGTTTTCCTATTCGTGGGATAAAGTTGGAGAAGCCGATTCCCTTCAGTTGAAACCCTGGCTGGATCCCGATAACATTGGCCTTGAGGAAATCGATGGAATATCGATAGTGGGAATCAACGGCCCTAAGGAGAATAATACACTCAAACTTTTTCCCAATCCTACCACTGGGCCGGTTTATGTTGATGTAAGTGCCCTCAAGTGCAGGTCCGTTATAGTTGAAGTATTTAGTATCTTAGGTGAAAGATTGTATATCAGTAAAAAATCTACTCCGGCATCCGGATTGCTTACCCTTGATTTGTCTGATACAAAGGCCGGAGTTTATATTGTACGACTTACTGGCGAAGGGAAACCTTATTCTGCGAGGATTTTGAGGCAGGAGTAGAGCTATTATTGCTTCGAATATTGATAAAGTGACCCGCCACAGAGTTACAGAGATACAGGGGATTTTTGAAGTTGAATTTTGTCCTCCTTTCAGATCAATTGTTTCATTGCGATAGATCCATAAATCTCCGTTTTATTCATTTCCAAATTATCAAAATACATCATCTCCAAACTCAACGGGAATCTTCTTAGCTTTGCCCAAAATTTATTTATGTCAAAAGAAAGTTTTAAAACAATACTTGAAGCTACAAATGCTGATACTGTGATTAAGGAGTTAGCAGGTAAAGTTATTGCAGGCGAAAGGATTACATCAGAAGAGGGTGTATATCTGTTCGAGAAGGCAGAACTTGGCTTATTGGGTAGCCTGGCCAACTTTGTAAAGGAAAGAAAGCATGGTAAAAAGGCATTCTTTATCAGGAATTTTCATATCGAACCTACTAATATTTGTGTGTACAATTGTAAGTTTTGTTCCTATTCTCATCATCAGAGTGGTGATTCGTGGGAGTTAACGATGGATGAAATGCTTTCAACAGTGACGGAATCACCCGCTGATATGTGTGAATTGCATATTACCGGAGGGGTGCATCCTCAATTGGATCTGAAGTTTTTTTCAACTTTGTTGAAGAGAATCAGAGTGCTTCGGCCAAATCTCCATTTAAAAGCCTATTCAGCCATCGAATTGGATTATATGTTCACTAAAGCCGGCCTAAGTATTAAAGAGGGCTTGAAGGTTTTAAAGGAGAACGGATTGGATTC
>Ga0070728_10004213_pt1 | contig 15127 bp, 9 predicted proteins | sample tdDd471_FD_66723 | JGI IMG/M metagenome (GOLD analysis project Ga0070728, IMG submission 66723) | Marine sediment microbial communities from the Atlantic coast under amendment with organic carbon and nitrate - tdDd47.1 | ecosystem: Environmental > Aquatic > Marine > Coastal > Sediment | place...
ACGAGTTCGTCCTCCAGGCCCCCCAGCTCCACCAGCAACTCGATCAACACACTAACGTCCAAACAGGCTCCTCCCCATCAGCGAAGAAGATTCGTCCCTCAGCCTCGCGATGAGTATACGTGATTCGACCGGGATCTGACCACAGGAAGGAGAGGGATTCGACGTCTCTGGATTTCCGTTGCCGATCCGTCGGGATTACGCGGGAGAAGCAGGGGAAACGAGAAAAGGGTGCCGAAGCACCCTTTCTCTGTTCATTCGGCGAAGTCTGCCGGATCCGGCGGTGCGGCAGCGCCGCGCAGATCCCGCTCCCGGTCGGTTCAATCAGCCGTGAGCCGGGCGATCGACAAAAGGATGGTGGGCGATACTGGACTCGAACCAGTGACCTCTCGCGTGTGAGGCGAGCGCTCTAGCCAGCTGAGCTAATCGCCCATACCGATACCGTCGATCTCCCGCCGGTGGTGAACCATGGTGGGCCCACCAGGACTTGAACCTGGGACCGGCCGGTTATGAGCCGGCTGCTCTAACCACTGAGCTATAGGCCCACATCCGGGACGGGAAGATAACTGCTTCGGCCCAGTCGGTCAACCTCGAAGGCCGCGGTTTCGTAGTGCGCAAATCGGCGACCGCAAACCCCGCCCACGGCTAGTTGACGCCGATTCAGGCCATTTCACCGTAACCCTTGAGCTTGCGACTGCGGCTCGGATGCCGCAGCTTGCGCAGGGCCTTGGCTTCGATCTGGCGCACTCGTTCACGGGTCACCTTGAAGATGGTACCGACCTCTTCCAGCGTACGCGGCGTCCCATCACCCAGGCCGAAACGCAGGCGAATGACTTTCTCTTCGCGGCGCGTCAGGGTACTGAGGACCCGCTGCATCTGATCCTTGAGCATGCTGTGGGCCGCCAGTCGGGCCGGCGACGGTGCGCTATCATCTTCGATGAAGTCGCTCAGGTTGCTGTCCTCATCCTCGCCGATGGGACGGTCCAGGCTGACCGGTTCCATGCTCGCCTGCAGCACTCCCTGCACCTTCTCGATGGGCATCTCCAGGAAATGGGCCACTTCCTCGGGCTTGGGGTCTCGTCCGAACTCCTGCAACAGCTGCCGGTTGGCCCGGTTGACCTTATTGATGGCCTCGATCATGTGGACGGGCACGCGAATGGTCCGCGCCTGATCGGCGATGGCGCGGGTGATTGCCTGCCGAATCCACCAGGTGGCGTAAGTGGAGAACTTGTATCCCTTGCGGTAGTCGAACTTCTCGACCGCTCGCATCAAACCGCTGTTGCCCTCCTGGATGAGATCCAGGAATTCCAGCCCGCGATTGGTGTAGCGCTTGGCGATACTGATGACCAGCCGCACGTTGGCTTCGATCATCTCGCGTTGAGCGGTGTCCACCTGTTGCTTGCCCATGATGATCTCGGTGCCGATGCGGTGGAGCTGATCTCCTGTCAAACCGATCTCCCGCTCGATGTCCTGGATCCGCTTGCGCAGTCCTTTGACCACCCGGTGGGCTTCGCGGATCTCTTCGGCATTGGCGGCGGAACGGCCCCGCCCCTTCAGGGCGCCGGTCATCTCGTGGAAGGGCAGACCCACGGCTTCCTCGGCCTGGACGATTCGATCCTTCAGATCCTCGACCTTGCCGTGGACCAGCATCAGCTTGTTGGCCAACTGCTCGATCTGGGCCGGAGCCAGGTGCAGATCCATGAAGGCCTCGAGAATCTTCTTGGTCCGGGCCTGGATCATTCGGTTCAGCGTGGCACTGCGATTCGCGTTGCTGCAGCTCTCAAGCTCGTCTTTCGCATCCCGGCTTTCCTGGCGCCAGCTCTCGATCTTGTCGAGGACCCGCAGGATGCGCTTGCCTTCCTTGCGCGCCGAAAGATGGACGTTCCAGGTGCTGGTGTCATGCTGGATGACCTCATCCACATGGACGGATTCACCGAGAAGCTGATTCGCGGTCTGGCGCAGCTCGCGCAGGGAGTGATTGCTGCGCAGAGTGGCCTGGACGATGGAAATGCGACCGTCCTCCATGCGCCGGGCAAGATTCACTTCGCCTTGCCTTGTCAGCAGAGGCACCCGACCCATTTCACGCAAGTACATGCGCACCGGGTCGTCGTACTTCACGTTCGTCCGCTGGACCTTGCGGGCCGAAGCGACCTTCTTCTTTTCCTTCTTCTTCCGCTTGAAGATCTTGTCCTGGGCCTCACTCTCAGAGTCGTAATAGTCGATCTGGAGTTCGCCCAGCTTTTCGTAGATGCGGTCGATCATCTCGACGTCGATCTCGTCGCCAAGCAGGTTGTTGATCTGGTCGTGGAGGATGTAGCCGCCCCGGGAGGTGGCCTCCTTGCGAATGTCCTCGATGATGCTGTCGAATCTGTTCTTATCCATGCGCGCGCATTTCCCCCGTTTTCAGTGCCGGCGTTCCCTGCCGGACGGGTGGCGTCCTTTGCTGGACGCGTGTCTCGCAATCAGCCGCGGCGGGACCTGTGGTCCTGTCCCAGCCGATCGAGACAATCCTTGATGACTCTCGCATAGTCGATGTTCTCGGGGCGCTCCTCCTCACTGATCAACTGGCTGACGAAACCACGATACTCGCGGTCGCCGACGGTGTTCCAACGATCCAGGACGAAGTCCCGGGGCGTGACACGAGTTCCCGATTTCGATTCTTCAGCCCAGGCTTCCAGTTCGGTCAGCAGCTGCTGGGCGCCCTCGCTGCGCAGGGGCAGGTCCCCCCGTTCGGCCAGGAACATCCGGGCCGCTTCACCCGAATCGTCGACCAAAACATGAGCTAGCAGTTCGGCCTCGATCCGCCCCACTTGGGCTCGGGCCAGATTGTGCCGGACCCGCGGTCCGCCACCGTGACCGGACCCAACGGGTCCAACCTGATGATCCTGTCGATCCTGACCATCAGCTCCAGCCGGACCGTCTGGTCCGGCTCCGCGATCGGCGAGCCCAGGGGCTCCAGCCCCTTGACCACGCAGACTCTGGAGACCGGCCGTCCGGTCCCGGCCTGATTCTGCGCGGGCCGCCTTGCGGGCCAGGGGCCGGGAGGCAAGGTCGGCTTCCACCGAGTCTCGCAGCAACTCCAACCCCACTCCGAAGACCTCGGCGGCCTCCTGTAGTACGTATTCGCGTCGCAACGGGTCGCCAATACCCGCGGCTGTGGTCAGAGCCTGGCGCAGGGCACGCTCGGTCACCTCACGGTCACCTCCGCGATCATCGGCCAGCGCCTTCAGCAGGGGAATGTAACCCTGAGCAGCACGCAATGTTTCGTGTACGACCTCGACTCCCTGCTCAGTGACCAGGTCCGCCGGGTCCTTCCCCGTGGGCAGGCGCACAATCCGCGGCTCCAGCCCACAACGCAAGGCCACATCCGCCGAACGAACCGCAGCCTTGAGTCCCGCCTTGTCTCCGTCGAAGACCAGCATTACCCGGGGTGCACCCCGCCGGATCAGTCTGGCCTGGTCCTCGGTGAAGGCTGTCCCACAGGTCGCAACCACGTTGGGAATGCCGGCCTGGACCAGCGCCAGCAGATCAAGATAGCCTTCCACCAGAATCGCGCACTTTTCCCGGGAAATCGGCATGCGGGAAGCATCGAAGCCATAAAGCAGCTTCCCCTTGGAAAAGTACGTGCTATCGGAGGAATTCAGGTACTTCGGTTCACCCTGATCGACCACCCTGCCACCGAAACCGGCGACCTGCCGGGAAATGTTCTTGACTGGAAATATAATCCGGTTGCGAAAATAGGCAAACGTGCCGCCGTCACGCTCGCTGCGCCGCAAAAGGTCGGCACGCAGGGCCAGATCCGGATCCACTCCTGAACTCTTGAGCTGGGACTCCAGCCAGCCTCCGGCCCCGGACGCCCAGCCCACATCGAAATCCCGCAGGACCTTCTCGCTGAAACCGCGATCGGTGAGGTAGGTCAGTCCGCCTCGGCCGATTCTCGGATCCCAGAACGCGTCTCGCCAAACGCCCATGGCTGCTTCGTTGGCCCGGTGAAATGCCCGTCGCTCGCCCTCGCTCTCGTCATCCTGCAACCATGACGACAGATCGATATCCAGCGGTCTGGCAAGAATTTCCACGGCTTCCGGAAAAGTGATGCCTTCTACTTCCATCAAGAATGAGATGACGTCGCCACCGGTGGCGCAACCGAAGCAGTGGTAGCGCTGCCGGGCAGGAGTGACAATGAAGCTGGGGGTTTTTTCCTTGTGGAAGGGACACAGACCCTTGTATACCGCCCCAGCCTGCTTGAGGCTGACGTGCTGACGGACGATCTCGACGATGTCGGTTTCGTCCTTCACGCGAGCAATGATGTCGGACGAAAAAGCTGGGGGCATCTGTGGTGACCTGGGTTTTTCGCCTAATCGATCCCAATCAGAACCGGCCAATCGAGGGAACTGACCAATATATCACCGAAGCCCAGGTCCATCAACCTTTTGGCGCAAGATTTCCAACAGTAAATCAAGACATTATTGAGCTAGATTCGGTCAATCGCCGGTCAAAAAGACGTGAGTTGCACCGCCGCCGCCGGCGCCAGCGCCCGCCTCACGGAAGGAAGCGACCCGCGGATCGGCTTTCAGGTGAGCGTGCAGGGCTTCCCGGAGGCGCCCGGTCCCGTAGCCGTGGATCACGTTCAACACCTCCAGGCCCGCAGGAATGGCCCGGTCGATGAGTCGATCCAAACGCTCCCAGGCTTCATCGCCGGTCTCCCCCCGCAGGTCGATCTCGGGCGATGTGGACGACGGTGTTCCTTCCCAGTTCCAGGAGCCTTCAGCAACCCGCCGGTTCTCCACCGACCCGTTCGCCGGCATCGATTTCCCTTGCTGCTCATTGCTGGCAGCCGGACCGAGATCCCTACCGTCGGGATCCATCAGGCGCACGGCGTCGAGACCGACGTTCAGGCGCAAACCATCGGCCAGGGCCGTGACCTTGCCCCCTCGCACTTCGACCACCGACCCGATCAGGCCCAGATGAGGAATGCGGATCCGCTGGCCGACGGACACTTCGGTCGGAGCAATACCGTCGGTGGTCTCTTCGCGTGAGTCGTCGCCGACGAGATTATCGAGCTGTTCACCAAGCTTCGCGATCCGGTCCCGTGCCGCCTGTACAACCGGCTTTTCGGCACTGCGTGACCGAATCTCACGAACGACCTGCTCGATGGCCCGCCGCCCCTCACGCACCAGGTCCTCACTCTGACGCCGGGCCTCGGCCAGCACTTCACGGCGTTCACGACCGAGTCCCTTCAGCCGTCGGGCCAGTTCACTGGACTGTTCCTCGCCGCGTAGAGCGGCCTGGCGGACCTTCTCCTGTTCGTCAGCCAACTCCCGGGCGCGCCGGTCCAGGTCCGCCAGCAATTGCTCGACCTGAACCCGTTCCTGGCCCGCCATGGCCCGGGCCTGTTCCAACAGATCAACCGGTATGCCCATGCGGGCCGCGATATCGAAGGCATGACTGGTACCGGGATCTCCCACACGGAATGTGAACAGCGGTTGCAGATCACGTTCGTCGTAGTCCATGGCCGCATTGACCATCCCGGGGTGCTCGTGAACGGCAGCCTTGAGCAGACCGAAGTGAGTCGATGCCAGCACCGTAGCCCCCCGCTCGGCCAACCTGGCGAGGACCGCATATGCCAGGGCCGTACCTTCCTGGGGATCGGTACCGCTGCCGATCTCATCACACAGCACGAGACAACCCGGCTCGGCATCCTCGAGAAACCGGGCGAGATGGCGCAAGTGGGCAGAAAAGCTGCTGAGGGATTCGGCGATGGACTGGTCGTCGCCCAGGTCCACGAGCAGACGGCGGACCAGGGGCAACACCGTGTCCTCCCGGGCCGGAACATCCCAGCCACACTGGGCCAGCAGACAGAACACTCCCACCGACTTCAGCGCTACCGACTTGCCGCCGGCGTTCGGGCCGCTGATGACCAGCGCCCGGGCGTCCTGGGGAAGCTCTAGATCCAGAGGCACTACCTGAGAGCGACCGGCAGTGATCGAGCCTTGGCCCAGCGCCTCCATCAGCAGGGGATGTCGACCGGCGCAGATCCGCAGGGTGCCCTGTTCGACGAGCTGTGGTCGGTTCCCGCCGACCTGTCTGCTCCACAGCAATTGGGCTCGGACCTGGTCGACGAGCAACATCAGCTCGGCCGATTCCCGCAGGGCGTCGGCGGCCTGCTCCACGGCCCGATTCAATTCGAAGAGAATGCGGGCTTCCTCGGCGGCGATCTCCAGCCGAGTCTCGGCCAGAGCGTTGGCCAGATGCACCACCGCAGCCGGTTCCACGAAGAGTGTGGCCCCCGTGGCCGAGCGATCGTGGACGATGCCGGACACCTTGCGACTGTCGCCCGAACGCATGGGCAGACAGAATCGTTCGCCGCGCAGCGTCGGTTCGGCCGCCGTGGTCCAGCCCCGGTTGCGGGCATCGGCCATGGCCCGGCCCACTTCGCGGCGGACGGATTGCTCCTGGCCCACCAACGATCGGCGCAACCGGCTCAGCAACGGACTGGCCGAATCCAGGATGCTGCCGTCGAGGTCCAGGGCTCGTCGGATGGCACCGCTGACACCGCTGAAGGAGGTGAGCTGGATCGCAGCTTCTCCCCACAACGGACACCGCTGGCGATCCTGGAGAAAATGATCTCGCAGGCGGTCGAGCTCCTCGGCAACCGCCGCGATGTGGACCAGGTCCGGGCCCTCGAGCCGAATGGGGTGCTCTTGTTCCAGCAGGTCCAGAGCGCCGCTCAGTTCCACCAGTGGGGGCCAGTGGTCCACCTCGCCGGCCGGCCGCATCTCGTCGGCCAGGGCACGCTGTAGTTCGATGGGCTCCAGCGAGCTGAAGGGGCGCCTGGCTCGAACGGCCTCAGCGGCCCGGGTATTGATGCAGAGACGAGCGATCTGGCCGGTGACCCGGGGCCATTCGAGCAACTGACCGGCCCGCGGGCCAAGGACTCCGGTCAGGTCCCGATCGGCGACAAGAATGCCCTCCAAGAGGTTGATCATGAATCAGAACTTCTTCAATCGAGGGCCTCGCGAGCCTTTTCCTTGGCTTCCTCGGTAGATTTAGCCGCCGCGTCCTTGGCTTGTCGGGCCGCCTCGTCGGCTGTCTCCCGGGCCTTGTCCATAACCCTTTGCCAGAGGTCGTCGCCCTTGTCTCCGGCCACGCTACGTGCCGCCTCGTAAAGGCTCGGCGCGGCGTAGAAAATGAACCGGCCCACCGGCGCCTGATCGTAGGAGGCCTGGATCTTCTCCCCCCCAGGCACCTGGCTGGCCGCAACCAGCAGGACGCTGGCCACAAGGGTGCCGAAGGCAACGCCCACCAGGGCGCCTCCCCAGCGATCCAGCCAGCCCAGCACGGTCAGCCGCAATGCCTTGCTGATCATATTGGCCAGGAAGCGACTGAGCAGCAGGCCCGCGAAGAACAGCGCGGCCCAGGTGATCAGCAGGGCGGGTCCCTCGCCGACCCCGAGCTTGTCCACGACCCAGGGCGCGGCACCAGCGGCCAGGCGAGCGGTGAAGATCAAGGTCAGGATGACGCCGATGATCTCCACGAGGCGTTTCACGACGCCATCACGGAATCCCAGGATCCCAAACAGGGCGATGATCGGCAGCGATACCAGGACGGCCAGTTCCATAACTATCCAATCAGGGCTTTCTTGACCAGCGCACTGACCCGCCCACCATCGGCACGGCCGGCGGTGCGCGGCATGACCAGCTTCATGACCTTGCCCATATCCTGGGGACCTGCAGCGCCCGTTTCGGTCACTGCTGCGGCGACGATCTGTTCGAGCTCCGCGTCACTCAATTCCGCGGGAAGGAATTCCGCCACGACCGTCAGCTCTACCTCGGCTGCCGCCTTCAGTTCTTCGCGGCCCCCATCGCCGTAGCTGGCTATCTGGTCCTTGACCTTCCGGGCGTAGGACGACAGTACTTTCATCACGTCGTCGTCGGTCAGTTCCCGCCGTTCGTCTACCTCGACCTGCTTGATCGCCGCCTGCAACATGCGCAGAACACCCAGACGATCCTTGTCCTTGGCCTTCATGGCCGTGATCACTTCGGATTTCAACCGGACGGCAATCTCACTCGATGCCATGTCCACTTCCTTTCACTATTGATGGCGGCAGACCGCGTCCAACCGCTGGTGCGCTTGCAAGCCCTCATGAAAGACCTCCACCGGCGGCATGTCAAGGACCGGGACCGACGACCGGGGCCGGGCGGTGATTGTGCCCACGTGGGCGCCGTGCTATCCTGCCGGCTCGGAATCCCCGCGCCTCCAACCCGTGGACTGGATCATGAAGAAGAGTTCGCTCCTCGTCGTCGGCCTGTTTGCCCTGTCGGGCCTTTGCGGACTGGTCTATGAACTCGTCTGGATCCGCATGCTGAGCCATCTTCTCGGCGGCACGACTGCGGCCATCAGCACGGTGCTGGCAGTCTTCATGGGCGGCCTCGCCATCGGCAGTATCACCCTCGGAAGACGCGCCGACACCAGCAGCCAGCCCTTGCGTCTCTATGCCCTGCTGGAGTTCGGGATAGCCGTTTCCGGTGCCCTGGTCCCCGTCCTCATCCGAGCACTTCAGCCGGCCTATGCGGGCGCCGCCGGAGCCGTCTCCGACGGTGTTCTGATCGGACTGAGAGTCGGCCTGGTCCTGCTTCTGCTGTTGCCGCCGACCGTCCTGATGGGAGCCACCCTGCCGGTGTTGAGTCGGTACCTCGTGCGACGCCCCACCCGTCTCGGCCGGGGTCTCGGGCTGCTCTACGCCGTCAATACGCTGGGCGCGGTCCTGGGCACGTTCCTGTCCGGATTCGTCTTCATCCCGGCTTTTGGACTGCTAGGTAGCACTGCCGTGGCAGTCGCCGGCAACCTGGTCGCCGGACTCCTGGCGTTGATTCTGGCCCGCAGCGACGTGGCGGCACCTCAAGCAGAGAGCGTCGGCGATGGCAATGAGCCGCAGTCCGAGGTCCCGCCGACGGCCCCCCCGGAAATGAACCCACGCCTGCTGGCAGGTATCTTTGCGACCACGGGTTTTGCGGCCCTGGGCCTGGAACTCTACTGGACGCGTTCGTTGCACCACTTTCTGGGCAACTCCACCTACGCGTTCAGCGCCATGCTCACCACCTATCTCTGTGGTCTGGCCGGCGGCAGCTGGCTGGGAGGACACTTGGCGGACCGCTGCCAATCACCGGCGCGACTGCTGGGCCGCGTCCAGGCCGGATTCGCCCTGGCCGCCGCCTGCACCGTGCCTTTGATCTGGAATGGGCTGCCCAATCTGGAAGACTCGGTTTTCCTGTCGGGCCAGATGTCCTGGACCAGCTACATCCTGCGTCGTTTCCTGGTCGCTTTTGCGATCATGGCTTTGCCGGCATTCCTCTCGGGAATGACCTTTCCCCTGGTCAACCGTATCGGCGTGCGTAGCCTGCAGGCCATCGGCCAGGATGTGGGGCGCTTTTATTTCGCCAACACGACGGGATCGATCCTTGGCTCGCTGGCCGCCGGTTTCGTTTTGTTGCCGCTCCTTGGACCACGGAATGCCATCCTGACCACGGCGGTCCTCAGCGCTCTGATCGCCGTGGTGATCACCGCCGCGAACGCTGCGGGCCGTCGGCGAGATCTCCTTCCGGTGGGCCTGATCCTGGTTCTGCTGCTGGGTACGGCCTCTCCCCTCTCGGGACACGCCCGATTGCTGCTGAGCGACACTCAGGAACCTCACGACACGGTGGTCTTCGACCGCGAGGACCCCACGGCCCACACCCGGGTCTACCGCAAGCCCGGCGGCGAGATGCACATGAGTGTCGACGGCCACCACATCGGCGGCACTGAACCGACCATCACCCGCAAGGAGAAGATCCTCGCTCATCTGCCCATGGCCCTGGTGCCGCGGGCCACCCAGACTTTGTCGGTAGGCCTGGGCAGCGGCGTCACCCTGGGCACATTCGCCCTCTATCCCGAGATCGAAAACCTGACCTGCGTGGAGATCGTACCCGGCGTCGTTGCCGGAGCGCGGTATTTTGGACCGCACAACAACAACGTGCTGTCCGACCCAAGAGTCGAGGTCGTCGTCGGCGACGGCATCCAGTACCTGTTGACGGTGCCGCGGAAGTTCGACATCATCAGCAGCGACTCGAAGCTGAATCCCGAGTATGCGGGCAACTCGGTCATCCTGTCTCGGGACTACTACGAACTCTGCGCCCGCCGCTTGCAGCCGACCGGAGTGATGGTGCAATGGCTGGCCATCCATTTCCCCGCGGACGAGTTGCGCACAGTCGTCCGCAGCTTCTGTGCCGCTTTCCCCCATGTCGAGTTGTTCTGGATAGATCCGGGAAACATCCTGCTGGCCGGGTCGCCCAGTGCGCTGGTATACGACTTCGATCGCATCGCCCATCTGGCCGTCCAGCCAGGCGTGCGACAGGACCTGCAGCAACAGGTACTTATCGACCCGTACGTCCTGGTCAGCGATGCGGTGATCGGACGGACGGCCCTGATCGGCGCCCTGGGCCCAGGTCGCCTGAATACCTGGTTGCGTCCGATCCTGGAGTTCAGCACGGTGCGGCAGTTTCGTCGCAAGCCTCTGGCCGCACACGAGGATCAGAACTTCCGCTGGCTCGACAGCCTGTGGGATGGCGAAGGGATGACGGTGCGGGGAGACCACGATCCGGAACTGCTGGAGCGCTATCGTTTCGCCTCACGACAGTTCATGCGCGGCTATGGTGTCGGCGGCGGCACCGCCCGGGTGGACAACGGCTATGACACCCTGCGGCGGGGACTGGAAAGGAATCCCGGTGATCCACGACTGCCGGTCCTGCTGCAGATGATCGAACAGGAGCGCCAAGCGGTCGTGGACAGTCCCGCCGCCGGCACCTCCGGGCCTGCAGCGCTGCAGCAACAGGCGGTGCGTGCTCTGGCCGCCGGGCGAGCCGACCAGGCACTGGAGACCATAGAACGGGCGCTGCAGGAGGAGCCCGACTCGGCTGACCTTCGCTACGAACGGATCCGAATCCTGTCCCGATTGCAGCGCTGGGGCGAAGCCGAGAAGGCCGCCCGCAGTTACCTGGTCGACCGACCTGAGGATCCTCGAGGCCTGTCTCAGCTGGGAGTAGTTCTGGGCCAGCAGAATCAGCTGAACGACGCCCTGGAGTTGCATCGGCAGGCGGTGAAGCACGAGCCGACGTCGGCCACCTACACCATGAACCTGGCCACAACCCTGGCGCGGCTGGAGCAGTTCGGCGGAGCGGCCGAAGCCTTCGCCCGCACCTACGAACTGAATCCCAACCAGCCGGGTGCGGCCTACTACGCAGCAGTCAGCTACAGCCAGAGCGGCGACAGCGCCGCGGCCTGGCACTGGGTAGAGGTCTGCCTGGACCAACGCCTGGTCGATCCGCAGTACTTCCTGAACGAGAGGTTCTTTGCGCAGCTTCGTGCTTCGGGACATTGGGACGAGCCGCGAGTTCGGAGAGCAGCGACGGAATGGCGCTAGGTCGTCGTGGACGGCCCGCGAGCCAGACACTCCTGGCGCAGGTTCTGCAGTAGCGCCAGTCCGGCGATCGCCGCAGTTTCGGTACGCAGGACATGGGGTCCGAGGGACACCGGCCGGGCTCCGCGCTCCAGCAACAAGCGCCGTTCGGCAGGGGTCCAGCCACCTTCGGGGCCGATCAGCAGCGTCAGCACCGGCGGCAACGGGGCGCCCGGGTCAGGCAGCAATCGGCGCCAGGAAACAGGCTGCGGTTCGCCTGTGTCCAATTCACTGGGAACGGATCCGAAACAGGCCACTTCACCGCAGACGCCGGTTAAAATCCCTGCCGGAGAAACGGGATCGCCCAGCTCCGGCAGGCAAGCGCGGCCGCTCTGCTTCAACGCGGTCTGCAGCAATGTCGACCAGCGTCCCCGACGACCCTCACCGGGTTCGATCACGCCGTGTTCGGTCAGCAGGGGCGTGATACGCCAGGCGCCCAGCTCCACCGCCTTTTCCAGGACCCATTCGAAGCGTTTGCCCTTGACCACGGCACAGGCCAGCTGCAGGCGCGGCGCAGCGAGCTCGGACTCGTCCAGCTCCACCGAATCGAGTCGCACCAGAGCCCGTTTGCCGTCCCTGCCGTCCGGGACTCCGGTCAGGCGGTGCCCCCGACCGTCAACCAGGTGCAGGATCTGTGAACGGCCGCCGCGCAGCACCGTGGTAAGATGGTGACTCTCGTCGCTGTCCAGGGCCACGATGTCGCCGACTCGGGGCGGTGAATCGCCGTCGAGATGTACGTAGAACTGTCGCATCAGTCGAAGAGGTGGCGGCCCGGCGGTGGAATCTTGACAGCGATTTCGTCCCGCACTTCCTCTAGCTTGTTTTTGAGGTCCTTGCTCAGCTTTTCGGGCGTCCAGGCCAGCACCCGGACCAACTGGTCTCCGGTGCCCGGGCGATTGACGTGGGGAATGCCTTTGCCACGCATGCGAAAAACTTTGTGGGACTGGGTTCCGGAAGGCACCTTCAGCGACACCTTGCCCTCAAGGGTCGGGACCTCGACACGGGTGCCCAGCATCAGGTCCACCGGCGACAGCGGCACGTCTATAAGCAGATCATCGCCGTGACGCTGAAATAGCTCGTCCTCATCCACCTCGAATACCACCCTCAGATGACCGGCGGGAGCGCCCATGCCACCCGTGTCGCCCTTGCCCTGCAGCTCCATATAGTTGCCCGAACTCACCCCCGCGGGAACCTTCAGCTCCAACATCTCCTCGCCCCGAACCGTGCCCGTGCCGCGGCAGGTGACGCAGGGATCCTGAATCGTCGAACCCTGGCCCTGACAATGAGGGCAGATTCCTTCGGTGACCATCTGGCCGAGGAGGGACTGGCGGACCTGGCGCACCCGACCCTGGCCCCGACAATGGGTACAGGTCACGGGCCGACTGCCTGTCTTGGCCCCGCTGCCGTCGCAGTCCGCGCAGGCGACCTGCTTGTTCACCTTGACCTTTTTGGTGGCGCCCCGGGCGGCCTCCTGCAGACTCACCGCCAACTTGAGCTGCAGGCTACGCCCCTGTTGCCGGGCGCCCCGGCCGTCGCCGCCGAACATGTCCCCCATTCCGCCGCCCATGCCGAAATTGCGGAGGAACGATTCCAGGGCATCGTTCAGGTCGACGTTGAAACCACCGTAGCCGCCGCCCCCAAATCCGGCATTCTCTTCCATATGCCCGAACTGGTCATACTGGGCCCGCTTCTGGGAGTCCTTCAACACCTCGTAGGCCTCGGTGGCCTCTCGGAACTTCTCCCCAGCCGAAGGGTCATCCGGATTCTTGTCCGGGTGATGTTTGATGGCCAGTTTTCGGTAGGCCCGCTTGATATCGCCTTCGGAAGCGTCGCGATCGACGCCCAGGATCTCGTAGTAGTCGCGCTTGGCGCTCATCCTTGCCTCTTAGCTGGAAATGATGACCCTGGCCGGACGGAGAACCATTTCTCCGAACCGGTATCCCTGCTGGACAATCTCGATCACATGACCTGGCTCCACGCCTTCACGCGGAAGTTGTCCAACCGCTTCGTGGACCGCCGGGTCGAACTCTGCATCCAGTGCCTCGATTCTCTCGACGCCCTTCTCCTTCATGATCCCCCGCAATCGCTGGAAGATCAGTTCGACGCCTTCGCGAAAACCGTCATTCGGCTCAGTATCTCCCTGGCCGTTGGCCGCCTGCAAGGCTCTTTCGAAATTATCCTGGATCTCGAGGAAAGAGCGCAGCACGTCGGCCTGGGCGAACCGCCGGCTGTCGACCACCTCACGGCGGGCCCGCTTGCGCACGTTGTCCAGTTCCGCGACGGTCCGCAACCACTTCTCCTGAAACTCGTCGCGTTCAGCCGCCAGGATCTCCTCGGGGGTGAGCTCGGGTTCGGCTTCCAACTCGACAGCCTGATCGTCAAGAGCCTCGACCTCGACGGTGTCTTCGGTTTCAACCTGCGCCTCTTCCCCGTTCTCGGCGGCGCAAGGTTCGGTATCGGCGCTCACCGTCTCGGCGTTGGCAGCTGGCGTGGATTTCTTCTGGTCCGGTTGACTCATCGACTGCGTTCCTCCGGTTCTTCGTATCGATTCGCGTACATGATCTGTTTCAGTTTGTCGCCAGAGCCCGGCGCAGGACATCGATTCCGTGCAACGCCCGGTGGTAGGACATGCGACGCGGTCCGAGTACCGCCAGGACACCCCGGCGGCCGTCCAGATCGAAACTGCCGGTCAACAGGGAGAAGCGACGCAAGGTTCCGACCGGATTCTCCCGCCCGATCCAGACCCCGAAATCGCCGGCCGATTCCCGGTCCAGACGGTCGAGGGATTCGCGAATAGTTCGAGGCGACTCGATGAATTTCAACAGCGCCTTCAGGGGTTCCGGTTCGCGGAATTCCGGCTCTTCGAGAATGTTGGCAACACCCTCGAGCTCGACTTCCCCGTCCTCCATATCCGCCAGCAAATCCCGTCCCTGTCGCGCCAGCGACTGGGCACAGCGCGTAGCAGGGGTCTGGACGAGATCCACCGAGATGGGAGTATCGTTCTGGATCTCGCTGATGGTGCGACCCTGGATACGCCGCGTTAGCCGCTGGGTGGCCTCGGCGATGACCGGATCAGTGAACTCTTCAGCCAGATCCACCAGCCCGGTTCGAATGAGGGAGTTCTCCATGATCACCGCCAGCAGACCCTTGGAGCTGGAGCGGCGATAGAGTTCGACCCTCACCGCTCGGACCGTATCCCACGAAGGGCCCAGGATGATGCTGATATTGTCGGTCAAACGGCTCAACAGGCGGGCCAGTACCTTGATCCGATCCTGGCTGCCGGCGCTACGCCGGATATCCCGGTCCACGAGCTGGCGCATGTCCCGGGGTGGATCCCAGCGTTGCAGGGTCCAACCCGATTGGAGGCGGTCGACGAAGATCCGGAATCCCCGATCCGTGGGCAGGCGACCCGCCGAGGAATGAGGCTGCTCCACGAGTCCCGCCTGCTCCAATCCCTGCATGACCGAACGGATGGTGGCCGAGGACACGGCCCGTTGCAGATACCGCTCCACCAGACCGGAACTCACGGGCTTTCCGGTCTCGATATTCAAGCGCACGATGGCGTCCAGAATGTCCAGGGAGCGCGCGTCAGGAGTGCTCATCCTCTTCCCGTCTTCCAATGGTCCGCCTGATTCCGAC
>Ga0070728_10004214_pt1 | contig 15123 bp, 13 predicted proteins | sample tdDd471_FD_66723 | JGI IMG/M metagenome (GOLD analysis project Ga0070728, IMG submission 66723) | Marine sediment microbial communities from the Atlantic coast under amendment with organic carbon and nitrate - tdDd47.1 | ecosystem: Environmental > Aquatic > Marine > Coastal > Sediment | place...
AGGCATGCAGAAATACAAAGCATCAGTGAATCTTCAATTACATTTGTGGTGCCTAAAAATGCAGTGCCTGGCTCAAACGAAATAGTTTTGGCCATGCTCAATAACTATCGGGTTACTAATCCATTTGAGGTTTTGCTGAGACCTATTCCCGAAATTTATGCCATTTCTCCAAGTGCTGCTGCGGAGGGAGAAGAAGTGACATTGGCAGGCGTGAATTTGGACAATTTGGTGTCTGTTACCGTGGGTGGAGTGGCCGCTGAGGTCGTTTCTGCCACCAATGATCGTTTGGTTCTTACAGTCCCGAGCGGTTTGACACTCAATAGTCCGGCGGAAATTGAAGTGGCCACATCGGAGGCAAATGCCATCTCTACTTCCATCTTTTACGTGGGCCCTAACCTGGTAGCCAATAGTGACTTTGAAGCGGGAAGTGGGGACGATTATGATGATTGGTCCAAGCTCAACGGGGGAGACCAAATGACGGAACTTACGGGTGATGACGCCTACTTTGGTAGATCCATTCGAATTGTAGGTGCTGCTGCCAACCCTTGGAATACCCAGTTGGCCAGCCTTCCAACGCCACTCAATTTTGGTTCGGAATACACGATATTACTTTGGGCCAAAGCAGAGGATGCTGGCGCCCAGATGAGGGTGTCCGTCTCTCAGTTTGATGGTAACGGTGCTGATTACTTCTACGGTGAAACGGTTGATATTCCTACTGAATGGACCCAACTAAGCTGGACTTTTGAGGTAACCAATGATCTGCCGACTCACCGCGTAGTACTTGACATGGGAATGACCAATGTACCATTTGCGCTAGATAATGTCAGTTTAATTGAAACGGGGGCTGCTGGACCTCCAGTGGCTGAGAACCTCCTGGCAAACAATGGCTTCGAAAATGGGCTAGAATCTTGGGAGGTGTTAAACGGTTCAATTGAAGCTTCCGCGGAAGATGTGCACTGTGGTAGCCAGGCTTTGAAAGTAACGGGTGCAGGAGGCAATCCTTGGGATACCCAAATGGCAGCCAATGTAGTGCCGCTTGTTCTTGGGGTGCAATATGAAGTCAAATTATGGGCCAAAGCAGCCAGCGATGGTGCGATCATGCGTGTGTCTGCTTCGCGTTACAATGATGGTAATGGCGATGATTATTTTTATGGAGCTGATGCTATGCTCACCACCGAGTGGGCGGAATACAACTGGGTTTTTACGGTAGGGAAAGATATCCCTGCTGGCCACCACCTTGTTTTAGACATGGGTGCATCCGACAAAGTGTTTTACCTTGATGATATCAGTCTTACCGAATATGTGGAAGTAGCACCCGTGAATCTCCTAGCGAACGGTGATTTTGAAAATGGCCTCGACGCTTGGGAACTCCTAAATGGCACAGTTGAAGCCACGACAGAGGAGTTCTTTGGCGGTAGCCAGGCTATTAAAGTAACTGGTGCCGGAAATAATCCTTGGGATACTCAATTTGCCGCCGCCGCCGTTCCATTGGTACTGGGTAATCGGTATGGCTTGAAGTTGATGGCCAAAGCTGCTGGTGATGGAGCCATTATGCGTGTATCTGCTTCTCGCTATAATGACGGTAACGGCGATGATTATTTTTATGGAGCCGATGCAATGCTCACCACTGAGTGGGCGGAATACAGCTGGGAGTTTACGGTAGGAAAAGATATTCCTGCTGGTCATCACATATTGTTGGATATGGGCGCATCCACCCAAACGTTCTTCATTGATGACGTACTGTTGTATGAAATCCCGGAATTTGTCTGCCCGTAGGAGGGTAACTTAAACATGTTCTTAAGGAATTTGGCCCTTTACTTATAATCTTTTATAAGATCCGTTCACGTCTTCGTGGGCGGATTTTTGCTCTCCCAAGCTGTATTTTCTATATTCGATCAAGCCTCGGCCCTGGGAAAGGATAAATATTTCCCTAGAACTAGAAGCAAAAGGGGGATTAAGATTAATGACGCTCTATGAGCAAGGTGCTTTTCAACTGGATGATCCACTTTCCAAATATGCGCCGGAATTTGAAAATATGAAAGTATATACGGGGGCTGATGATGCAGGTAATATGATCTTGGAACCTCCACATCGCGCCATCACGATCCGGGACATAACATGTCACACCGCTGGATTCCTAACCAACCCACCTGACACGACCTCCGCCTATGGTAAGTTGATAAAGAGAACGGACGCTATGAATCGGGAAAATACATTGGTTCAAATGGCCGAAAAATTGGGGAGCCTTCCATTGGCATTTCACCCTGGCGAACAGTGGGCATACGGTTCATCTGTAGATGTTCAGGCATTTCTTGTAGAGCGAATATCGGGTGTTCCTTATGGTGAATATGTACGAACCCACGTGCTTGATCCTTTAAAACTTAGCAAAACGAGGTATTACCTGCCGGAAGAAGATCGTGCAAAGTTGGCAGCCATGTATCGTAAAAGTGAAGAAGGTACCCTAAACCGAATTCCAGATGAAGGGGCTAATAGTTTTAATACTAATCACTGGGCATTAACACCTGGCGGATATGGACTCACTTCCACCCTGGATGACTACATGCGTTTTGCTCGTATGTTTGTACATAAAGGTTCTTTTGAAGGAGTAAGAATTTTGAAGCCAGAAACCATACAACTTATGGCCACCAACCAGTTGGCCGATAGTGTTACGGAACGAATGTGGTTGCCAAGTAAAGGACAGGTAGGCTTTGGAATTGATTTTGCCGTGCGTATTAAACCGCCAGCATCGATAACAGAAAACAATGGTGAGCTTGGCGAGTTTTTTTGGGACGGAGCCGCCAGTACTTTATTTTGGGTTGATCCTGTAAATGAATTGACAGCAGTTTTATTCGTCCAGGTATTCCCCTTCGACGGAAATTTGCATAAAAAATTTCGTGACGCTGTCTATGGCCCTGTTGTGCTTGCAACTGAGTAATAAAACAAGCAAGGTTATCGAGTAAATGCCCTTATAGAATTAGAGGCTTCCTAATGAGCTGATCCCGAAAGGAACGTTTAGCGCAAAATCCCAGAGTTCTCACTCATCCTTGTCCATTCTCAAGGATGAAGCTCTAACCACTAGATGTGTATCCAGTGTAATACGACTAGGCACCTTCGTTGCAGTTTCCTCATCCAAGAGTTCAATGGCTTGTTTAACGGCCGCTTCTCCCATTTCGACCGCAGGATGATAGATGGATGACAGCTGCGGCTCTACGATCTCACAAATAGGGTCATTGTTGAAACCAATAATCGCTAAATCCTGAGGGATTTTAATACCCTTTCTTTTCGCGTATAAGATCGTACTAACAGCTGCCACATCATTGGCACAAAAAATACCGTCCGGCGGATGATCCATGCTAAGTACTTGTTCCGCCAATTTGGTTCCTTCGGCTTCACTCAAGGAGCTTTCCTGTAGAATAATAGACTCATCGACATCCAAATCGTTCTTTTTAAGTGCAGCAACATAACCAAATCGTCGTTCTTGATAGATACTTTGGTGTTTGGCACCACCAAAATGAGCAATTCTTTGGCACCCCTGTTGAATGAGATGCTCTGTAGCTTGAAAGGCAGCATTGAAGTTATTGATTTGCACTTTGTGAACACTTTCCTGCGTAGGGATTCTATCTAGAAATACAACGGGTATATTATTCTTAGTACATAAATCAAAATGGCTATAATCCCGAGTTTCCATGGCTAGAGAAACAAATAGTACGGAAATTCTACTAGCATATAATGTCCGCAGGTTTTCTTTTTCCAACTCGGTATTATCATAAGACTGGGTTATAATCACCTGATAACCAGACTCTCTCGCTGCTTTTTCTATTCCCGAAATCAGCGTAGCGATAAAAGGGCGTTTAATCCACGACACGATAATCCCAAAAGTATTAGACTTGCTTGTTCGCAATGATGCAGCAAGCGTATTAAGTCTGTAGCCTCTCTTTTCAGCTAGCTTTTTTACTTTCGCAGTTGTTTTTTTCCCAATACTGTGGTGGTCATTTAATGCGCGAGATACAGTGGATGGAGACACCTTTAACTCCCGTGCCAAATCATAAATCGTTACGTCTTTCTTATTTTCTTTCATTGAGCCTATGGGCATTTTTTCTCAGTCACTAAGATACAATCTTGCGCAACAAAGGTAATCTTGTGTCAGTCAATATTGCGTAAGTGCCAAAACTATTATTTTCTGTGGCACCTCCCCACCAACGGTTGACGATCGTAGGTCTTTTTTCTTTGGGACCAATCCCGTCCTTCCAATGATAGGTATCGGCAAAACAACCGCCGGGCCATCGAAGGTTAGGAATTTTTAATGCTTTCAAGGCTTGGATGATGTCCTTTCTGACGCCAGCTTGATGCGGAATTAGCTGATTCTCTTCTCCCACGTAAAAACCGCCATAAATACATCGCCCTAAATGCTCCGCAAAATGACCGTAGATGTGTCTGCTAATAGTGTCTCTCCCTTGATCTGCATTAATGGTAATGTTGATACTAGGGGCTTGTGCCAAAAGTGAAAGGGTAAATAGGTTGAGAATGAAAGTGAGTCTTGATTTCATATTGTAGTAATCTCTATTGAGCATTTTTAGGTACAGATAGAACAGCATCCAAGGCAGGCTTGGCGTTTCGGTTTCTATCATATAGTAATGGATAGTTTGTTCTATTGGGGACGGGGTAGCCATTTTTCCAGGACATACCATCATGAAGTCCCCATAAGGTTACCCGGTCAATTTTGTCACGTTTGGCGTAAAAAATACGGAATAATTCCGCATAACGATCTGCCAATTCTTGTTGTTGGGCAGCTGGAAGACCATCCGCATAGGGGTCTAGAAATTCTTTAAATTCCTCCAGCTGAAACTGTTTGTCGCTCATGACACTTCCAATGACTTGGCCTTCTTTAGTCAGGGGTAAAACGTCTACATCTAGTTCAGTAATCATCACCTTGATCCCCAGTGAAGCAAAAGTATCAATAGCGGATTCTATGTAGGCTGTTTTGGGGTAGTTGAGTCCCCAATGTCCCTGGATTCCGACGCCATCTATGCGAATTCCTTCCTCTTGTAACATTTTAACTAAACGTACAATGCCATCTCTTTTTTCGGGCCGCCAGGCATTAAAGTCATTGTAATATAGTTCGGTATTGGGAGCATATTCACTAGCGTACTTAAATGCCAACTTTACTAACTCATCTCCATTTCCAATTCCTTTAACCCAAGTGGTCGGCCGATAGGAACCGTCATTGTCTATGACTTCATTGACTACATCCCATGCGTCTACTCTTCCGGCATACCTTCCCGCTACCGCTTCAATATGTGCACGTAAACGTTCCTTCTGCTCTTCAGGGGTATTGGGCTTCCCCTCTTCATTCTGAAAAAACCAAGCAGGGGTTTGATTGTGCCATACCAAAGTATGCCCCACGATAAACATATTGTTTTCTTCGCCAAATTTCACCAACTCATCAGCAGGGGCAAAATTGAATATTCCAGGCTGTGGATTTATGGGCCCTGCCTTCATTACATTTTCGGGCGTAATGGTATTGAATTGGCTTAAAATAATTTTTTGCGAGGCTTTATCTACTCCAGAAACTATTCCTTGATTGAGTGCACAGCCTATTAAAAAAGCGTCTTGATAGGCCTCCTGCAAGCTAGGATTCAATGATGGCTTGGATTCAGATTCAGCTGGAGTACAGCTAGCAAGTATTACAACGCAACTGAAGGAAAGGAGGAAAATTTTTATTGACGAATTTCTCATCTATTCTTGATGTTTTTTTACATGTTTTTCTATAGCAGCTTGAAAAGGGGAGGCGGGAAGCTCTTCTTTAGACCCCTAGCATCCGCCTTGGTTTTGAAAACTTCTTTGTCTAGGTTTAGTTTGATCTTTTCATTCGGGGAGGCCCATCCCCAGATTTTTAAATCAGCATCTCGCTGCAATACCATGCCGTCACTGATCAAGGCTGGCAATCTGATCTGAGCCATTGTAGTAGGAGCAAATAACCATAATACTAAGGTTAAATTTAGAATAAACCACCTGATGCCTAATTTCATATTGCAACTGTTTAAAATCCTCTCTTTCGCTAAATATACAATCTTGAGCTACAAAAATATAGACTTATAATAGGAATTAAAACAAAATACGCAATCGATTGTGTTTTGCCAGTGTTTTTATATATTTGTATCCTTCTCTGCCCATTTTTTCGATCAAGTTTTATGACAGAAGCATTAAGTCTGAAAAAGTAAGGCTTTTGCTTAACACACTAACTTAATAACGCAAAAACTGTAAGAGAACCATTATTGATACGATTTAGCCAACTTTAAACAAATAGAAAATGATCAAACGCTTTGTTTGCCTCTTTTGGCTTTCCTTCTTATGCTTTGGGAACGCCTATTCAGATGATGGTTATCGTCTTTGGTTGCGTTATGATAAAATTGAATCGGAAGCCATTAGGAAAGCCTATTTGCAAAACATAAATCACATCATCGTCGATGGAAATAGTCCGATTTTGCAAAGCGCCGAAAAGGAACTTGTTATTGGCCTCTCCGGTTTGCTCAACCAATCGATTCCATCCATAAAAAAACAAGTTAACACTGCTGGGGTTATCGCGGGTGTTTTGGGTCAATCCCATCTCATAGATGAAGCCATTTTACCCAAGGAGGGTGCCATGATAACAACAGAAGGTTACTTGATTATTCAAAAGGAAAAGGCTGGCCAAAAAAATATATACATTGCTGCAAAAGAGGATAAAGGATTACTGTATGGCGCTTTTCATCTGCTGCGCTTATTACAAAATAGCGAATCACTGCATCAATTATCTATTCTAGAGAACCCAAAAATAAAACTAAGGGTGTTAAACCATTGGGACAACCTGGATCGGACGGTAGAACGGGGTTATGCGGGTTTTTCTATCTGGAATTGGCATGAACTTCCCGAATTCATCGATACGCGATATTATGATTATGCCAGGGCCAATGCCTCCATCGGGATTAACGGAGCGGTAGTGACTAATGTCAATGCCAATGCGCTGATTTTTCGGGCTGATTACCTAGCGAAAGCAGCCGCATTAGCAGATGTATTCAGCGCCTATGGGATTAGACTTTATCTGACCGCTAGGTTTAGTGCTCCAATAGAAATGGGGGGACTCAAAACCGCCGATCCCTTAGATCCCACTGTACAACAGTGGTGGAAAAACAAGGTAGATGAAATCTATGAACACATTCCAGACTTTGGTGGCTTTTTGGTGAAGGCCAATTCGGAAGGACAACCGGGGCCACAACAATACAATCGGAATCATGCCGACGGAGCTAATATGCTGGCTGATGCCGTTGCGCCGCATGGGGGGGTAGTGATGTGGCGAGCTTTTGTATATAGTAATGAAGAGCCAGAAGATCGAGCCAAACAAGCCTATAATGAATTTGTTCCACTTGACGGAAAATTTAGAAAAAATGTACTGATTCAAGTAAAAAATGGCCCCATAGACTTTCAGCCTCGTGAACCGATCCATCCTTTATTTGGGGCTATGCCGCAGACCTCCCTGATGATGGAATTTCAAATTACCAAGGAATATCTAGGACAGGGAACACACCTAGTTGGCTTGTCCAAAATGTATGAGGAAGTATTGCAAACTGATACCTATGTGAAAGGAAAAGGTTCCACCGTGGCCAAAGTTATTGATGGTTCATTGGATGGACATGAATTGACCGGAATGGCGGGCGTAGCCAATATCGGAACAGCGCGGAACTGGACGGGGAATTTGTTTGGACAAGCAGATTGGTTTGCCTTTGGAAGACTGGCTTGGAACCCGGATTTGAAATCGGAAGTAATATTCAAGGAGTGGTCGGCGATGACTTTTACCCATGAGACCAAGATTCAATCGACGGTGGTTGATATGCTTACTTCCTCTCATGAGACTTGTGTCAATTACATGACCCCATTGGGTTTACATCATATTATGGGCCCTGGTCATCATTTTGGGCCTGGCCCTTGGGTGAGTAATATGCCTAGAGCAGATTGGACTTCAGTGTACTATCATCGTGCTGATGAAAAGGGGCTAGGTTTTGATCGAACTTCTAGTGGGACAGACGCCTTGGAGCAATACCACCCTGATTTTCAAAAGCAATTTGCGGATATGGATCAATGCCCGCCCGAATTTTTGCTGTGGTATCATCATGTACCCTGGGAGCATCAATTGGCCTCAGGCAAAACACTTTGGGAAGAGCTTTGTCGAAGCTATCACCAAGGGGCCGCAGCCGTGGCGGCGATGAAAGAAAAGTGGATGGCTATTGAACATGGGCTGGATGAGGAACGATTCAGACAAGTGAAAATGCATTTGGATATTCAAGAAAGGGAAGCCAAGTGGTGGCGCGATGCCTGCTTGTCTTATTTCCAATCTTTTTCAAAAATGCCCATTCCTAGTGACTTGGAGCAACCGGCTCATGATTTGGAATATTATCAATCCTTGCGCTATCCTTATGCGCCCGGCATTCGACCTAGATGGTGAAAATCTTAAACAACTAACATGAGTTTCGCAAATCAAAAACTATCGGTTAAAGAGAAGATAGGCTATGCCTTGGGTGACCTTTCGGCTAATCTTATTTTTCAAACACTGATGACCTTTCTGGCATTCTTTTATACAGATGTGTATAAGATTCCTGCCGCCACCGCGGCCAGCATTATCTTTATAGGTGGCTTCTTTGGTGCTTTTTTTAATGTTATCATGGGAGTGATCGCTGACAGAACCAATACCCGATGGGGTAAATTCCGCCCTTGGATTTTGTGGACAGCCGTACCTTTTGGGGTCATATCGATGCTAGCATTTAGTACGCCTGATTTTAGCGACAATGGTAAGGTGATCTATGCCCTGACCACTTATTTCCTACTGGTGATTATTTATTCGGCCAGTAACTTGCCGTATTCTGCCTTAAGTGGGGTGTTGACGGGGGATATGAAGGAGCGAAACAGTTTATCTTCTTATCGATTTGTAGCGGTGATGGTAGCTCAATTTATTATTCAGGTTTTATTATTGCCCTTGGTCTTGATCTTAGGAAATGGAGATAAAGCGGTAGGTTTTAAAAGTACGATGACGATATTCGCGGTGGTTGGCGTGATATTCTTGCTCATCACTTTCTTTACCACTAAAGAACGGGTGGTTCCTAAGCCCGAACAGGTAGGATCGATTAAAGAAGATTTATGGGATCTTTTAAAGAATAAACCCTGGGTGGCGATGCTCTTGTTGACTATTTTTATTTTTATCACCCTTGCCCTAAAAGGAGGCGCTTACATCTACTATTTTAAGGATTACCTAAGCGAACCCAGCCTAGCTCTCTTTTTGGAGAATATCGGCTTCAATGGCTTTATCGATGGCTTGAATCGGATGTTGACTGGCATGGGCTTGACGGAATTTCAGTGGCCGGAGGATGCGCCGACTTCAGCTTTTAGCCTTTTCAATGCGGGAGGAATTATATTTATGATCGTTGGAATTATGTTTTCCAAACCACTGGCCGATAAGTTTGGCAAGCGGGATGTTTTTGGCGCAGGTTTGTTTCTATCCACCGTGTTTCTACTGGTGTTTTATTTCTATCCCCCTGAATCCATTGGGCTCGTCTTTATCACTCAAATCCTGCACGGCTTCTTTTATGGAATTACCATTCCGCTACTCTGGGCGATGATCGCTGATGTAGCAGACTATTCTGAATGGAAAAACAATCGAAGAGCTACCGCTATTATCTTTTCGGCTATGATATTTGGGCTTAAGGTAGGCTTGAGTATCGGAGGAGCATTGGTAGGTGGGATTTTGGCAGTTTATGGCTATGATGTAGACTTAACCGCACAAAACGCCGAAACCATACATGGAATTAAACTGGCCGTCAGTATCTATCCAGGCGTGATATTCCTCCTGGGAGTAGCTTGCCTTTTCTTCTATGGAATTAACAAGGAGATGGAGAGCCAGATAGAACAAGACTTAATTCAACGAAGGAGTATTGAATCCTAAAACCTATAGCATGAAGAATTTACTCGCCTTGATTCCTGTCTTATTGATTTTTGCTTGTCAGGAGCAGCCAGAAACTAAAAATACCAGCCTGAAAGCAAGGAGTTTAAAGGATGCGTACCAGGATGTATTCTATATTGGAACAGCACTCAACACGGGCCAAATTTTTGAGCGAGACTCGGCCACCCATGCAGTGATTACCTCCCAGTTTAACGCCATTGTGGCCGAGAATTGTATGAAAGGAGAAAACATCCATCCTGAAGAGGATCGATATTACTGGGAGGAAGCCGACGCTTTCGTGAAATTTGGCGAAAAATACAATATGCACATCACGGGACATACCTTAGCCTGGCATTCACAGGCGCCTCCTTGGCTATTCGTCGATGAGCAAGGCAAGGATATCAGCAGAACCATTTTGATCGAAAGGATGAGCGCGCATATAACGACCATTATGCAGCGGTACAAAGGAAAAGTAGCGGGTTGGGATGTCGTCAATGAAGCCATTCTCGATGATGGTACCATGAGAAAGAGTAAATATTACGAGATTATTGGCCCCGATTGGGTGGAGATTGCCTTCAAAATAGCGCAGGAGGCTGATCCTGAAACCGAATTGTATTACAATGACTATTCCTTGTCTAATCCTGAAAAAAGAGCTGGGGTATATCAATTGGTTAAAGGTATGCAGGACAAAGGCATCAAAGTAGATGGGATAGGTATGCAAGGGCACCTCAATATGGGTTCTCCCAATATCCAGGATTTTGAAGAAAGTGTGGTGCAATTTTCAACCTTAGGTAAGGTGATGATCACCGAAATGGACATCACGGTCTTGCCTTGGCCAAGTGGGCGAGTGAGCGCCGAAGTGTCCCTGTCTGCTGAATACCAAGAAAGCATGAACCCCTATAAAGATGGTTTGACAGATTCGATGGCTGTCGCACTCAATGATCGATTTGTAGCTTTTTATGAATTGTTTAATAAGCATCAAGATAAAATAACTCGGGTCACGATGTGGGGGGTTAATGATGCCCAAACCTGGCGAAACAATTGGCCGATTAGGGGGAGGAAAGACTTTCCTTTACTGTTTAATAGAGATAATAGCCCTAAACCAGCAGTGGAACGCATCATTGGAATTAGAAAAGATAAACCTTAATTAATAAGCATAAGTACTTGGAAATAATTAAACATCATTTATTTCGAGGCTATTTTTTCGCCAGACGAGGCAAAAAACGTAGATATAGCCATAGTTACATCGTACCGAAAGCTTTCGGTATTTTAACGAAGTATGGTGGAAAAAGAGTCCGAAATAGATCTGATTTGATTATGTCCATGTACTTATAGCCCTAAATAGTATGACAAATTTCCGGCACCTGGTAAAGCATATTTATACTGCCGATCCATCGGCTCATGTATTCAATGATCGCATTTATATTTATCCCTCTCATGATATTGATGCGGGTATCCCATTCAATGATAATGGAGATCATTTTGGCATGCAAGATTATCATGTTTTCTCCATGACTAGTATTGAAAGTGAAGTGGTTGATCACGGTGTAGCCTTAGCTGTAAAAGATGTCCCCTGGGCTAAACGACAAATGTGGGCGCCCGATGCCGCACATAAAAATGGCAAGTACTACTTTTATTTCCCCGCCAAGGATTATGAGGATGTATTTTATATCGGTGTGGCGGTAGGTGATCGACCGGAAGGGCCATTTGTGGCCCAACCCAAGCCTATTGAAGGAAGTTTTAGCATTGACCCAGCCGTTTTCGAAGATGATGATGGGACGTATTATATGTATTTTGGTGGACTTTGGGGGGGGCAATTGCAAAGATGGAAATCAGGTGTTTATCAGGAGGATGATTCGGAACCTGCCGATGATGCGCCTGCACTTTATCCAAAAGTGGCCAAAATGAGCGAAGATATGTTGGCTTTTGCAGAAAAGCCACAAGATTTAGTCCTGCTGGATAAATTTGGCGCACCCTTGAAAGCTGGCGACCATAACCGACGATTTTTTGAGGCAGCTTGGCTGCATAAATATCAGGGAAAATATTACTTCTCCTATTCAACGGGCAATACCCATCTATTATGTTATGCCATTGGGGATAATCCTTACGGCCCTTTTACCTATGCGGGCGTGATTATGACCCCAGTTGTGGGATGGACAACTCATCACAGTATCTGTGAAGTGGATGGCGAGTGGTACTTGTTTCATCATGACAGTAAGTTGTCGGGAGGAGTTACACATCTGAGAAGTATTAAAGTGGCTCAGATTAAATATAGATCAGATGGCAGTATAGAAATTTTAGATGGAATGATGGAGTGACAAAACTAACACGATGCCTATTCATTAACCTTATTATCTATAATCTTCTGTCACTAAATCCAATCACCAATGAGGCCCACACTTATTTTATGTTTCAGTTTGCTAACTCTAATCAATACAGCTATGGGCCAACACAAAATTGGCATTTTTGACAATCATACGGACATTGGCGATTGCAAAAACCAAGGCTTTGCCAACTACAATGTGCAGCATCAAACGTACACAATTGGTGGTGCTGGGGCGAACATGTGGGCCGATGATGACCAATTTCACTACCTATGGACGACGCTGCAAGGCGATTTTATCCTCCGAGCGGAAATAGCGTTTTTGGGGGCTGGGGTTGACCCTCATCGCAAAGCAGGATGGATCATCAAAAACAATTTAGATTCAAATACAGAAACCCTTAATGCTTCGACGCATGGCGATGGTTTAACGGCGCTCCAGTACCGAAAAACAGTGGGAGGCGAAACAGCGCACACCATTTCTAAAGATTCTTTCCCTGATGTCATCCAGCTAGAAAGAAGGGGCAATACCTATATTTGGCAGTCGCTTGGAAGTAATGGAAGTGGCCACGGGACATCGAAAAATATTATATAGTTCTGCACATTCGATACAAGCTCCCAACTGGACAGTGGACGGAGAGAAACTGATTTATAATACCAAAGGCCGATTGTATAACTATCAGCTGAAGAATGGAACAATTAGCCCGCTCAATACTGGATTTGCCACTGACAATAATAATGATCACGTCCTCACCTTTGATGGTACTCTGCTGGGAATCAGCCATCACCAGGCTGATGAAAATAGAGCATCTACGCTTTATTACCTACCTACTGAGGGGGCTGATAAGCCTATCCGGGTAACTAAACCCAAGGTGGGACATTCTTACCTTCACGGTTGGTCGCCCGACAATAAGAAAATGGTTTTCACCGCTAACCGGAAAGGCCAATATGATATCTACACGGTAGACGTGAAGACCGGTGAAGAAACGCAAATGACAAATCTAAAAACGCTGGACGATGGCCCGGAATATAGTCCTGCTGGAAAATATATTTTCTTCAATTCTACACGAACTGGGAAAATGAAATTATGGCGTATGGATGCAGATGGCGAAAACCAAACCCAATTCACTTTTGATGAATACAATGACTGGTTTGCTCATGTGAGTCCTGATAAAAAATGGATCGCTTTTATCTCATTCCCTAAGGATATAGACCCGAACGATCATCCTTTTTACAAACATTGTTTATTGCGTATTATGCCGTATGAAGGAGGGACACCTCGGGTGATTGCTTATCTTTATGGTGGACAAGGAACAATTAATGTTCCAAGCTGGTCGCCAGATAGTAAGTATATTGCTTTTGTGACCAATTCAAAAAAATAATTCACAGATTATGGTCGTCTTGGAAAAATTCATGAGATAAGTAATGATCAAAAAATAACTTCCCGATTTTGCATATGATCTTTTGGCGTTATACTGCGTTATTTTTTTCAGCGATAGCGCTGCTATCCCTTCAAAAAATGTCTTGTCTAGCACCAAAATCTCTATCTCAAAATGCGGAACTTATTCTTTGTCCATTTCTAAGACAAGCCACTAATCACAATGAAGGTTTGAATGAAATACCAACTATTAGTTTTTTTGATCTTGGTTCTGACTGCTTCTATCTCCTGCAAGAAAACGGGTGATGGTGCTACAAGAGTTATGACCTTCAATATCCGATACGGTACAGCAACGGATGGAGAAAATGCCTGGGAACACCGAAAAAAAATATTAATCGATTGTCTATCAAAGCACCAACCGGATATCTTGGGGGTACAAGAAGCGCATGATTATCAGGTCGATGAAATAAAAACGGCCTTTCCGCATTATCAGGCATTTGGTGTGGGTCGATATCAAAATGTCGAGGTGCCCGATCGTCCCCAAGAGAGTATGAAAGGAGAGTCCTGTACTATTCTCTATGATACGACAAAATTTAAGCTAATAGAGCAAGGAACGTTCTGGCACAGTGACACTCCAGATTTAGCGGCCAGCATATCCTGGGGTAATATCTATCCGAGAATAACTACTTGGGGGATTCTCGCGAAACACCACAAAAATGCAAAACCATTTTTAGTCATGAATACGCATTTCAGCGGGCGAGAATCCTATGTAAGCAATACGGCCAGTTTGAATATGCGCAAAAGGCGTGAAATTGCAGGATCAATGCCCGCTATTTTTATGGGTGATTTTAATTTGGCGCCAGCATCCGATGCTCATCAATTGTTCTGTGGTAAAGCTGGGCCACTAGATCTCCGCGGTAATTTTATTGATGGCTGGCAGGCGCTTCACAAATCAGAACAAGATGCGGGAACGGGCCATAGTTATACTGGCTCGAAATCCCAAGCTCGGATTGATTGGATTCTGTCGACACCAGAATTTGTAGTGGATGATATTGAGATTATTTATGACAATGTAAACGGGCTGTACCCCAGTGATCATTATCCCGTTTTAGCAGAACTGAAATTCGATTAAAATAAAAACGAAACCACTTACTACTCACCTCGATTGCAGGTGTTTTCCACCAACCAAATAATAAACATCTGTTCCTCCTTAAAAGACATTAAATTCAGCATAATTTGGAGGAGCAATTAGAGTGATGGGAGCCAAGCCAATAGAATTAAGTAAGAATCGTCGATCCATGTTAAGTAATGAAAAATAAATAACTAAGACCAATTAGTGTTATCTTTTTCCACCAGCCGTCGTTGTTCATCACTCACGTAGCTAGGCTATGCTCTTTCTTCTCGCCTAGCCTGGTGAAAAAACATTTAGCTCCTTGGCCCAAATTATTTATTCTTCAT